>Ga0209517_10009155_pt1 | contig 11398 bp, 9 predicted proteins | sample PeaSoiMetSII2010_FD_187695 | JGI IMG/M metagenome (GOLD analysis project Ga0209517, IMG submission 187695) | Peat soil microbial communities from Weissenstadt, Germany - SII-2010 (SPAdes) (version 2) | ecosystem: Environmental > Terrestrial > Soil > Wetlands > Peat | place: Germany: Weissenstadt...
TTGCCTCTTTTGAGAGCTGAGAGCTGAGAGCTGAGAGCTGAGAGCTGAGAGCTGAGAGCTGAGAGCTGAGAGCTGAGAGCTGAGAGCTGAGAGCTGAGAGCTGAGAGCTTAAAGCGCCCGGAGAAACTTCCGTGCAGTCTCCAGTTCCGGAAACATTTTCTCCTCGGCAAGGAATTCCTGCGAGTGCACGCATCTCCGACTCCCCCGAAGTCTAACCGGATGCTTCAAATGCAACATCTCGTGAAACAGAATGTATTCCACGGCATAGCGCGGCACGCGCGGGTGGTCGAAAACGCGGCTGATGATGATGGCGTTGTGCGCAGGATCGTAGTGGCCGAGGCTGCTGCGGGCGTGGTTCTGGCTCCAGGTGAGTTGCGGGCGTCCCATGAGTCCGTGGAAGAAGCGACGGTTGAGGTCGTCGAAGATTTCCTCCAGGTGGTAGTGGTGGCCCCGGGCGGAGCGGATGTGCTTGCGTCCGCGCATCTGGCGGACGAGCCGGGCCTTGGCGGCAACGTCGTGGCCGGCGACATAGCGGCGATAACGGGCGCTGTGGGTGCGATCGACCGGCATGCGATAGAGCTTGGCGAGCAGGATGTGGGCGATTGAATGCAGCACGGGTTCGGGAGCGCCTTCGAGCAGGTCGGAGAGGCGGATGTAGAGCTCTCCCTGGCGGAGGCGGATGGTGTTGTTAATGGAAACGAAAGAATAAAAACGAACGTGCATCGGCGGCGCGGCCGTGTACTGGCGAAGTTCACGATAGGCTTCGTGAAAGATTTCGGTGAGCTTTGGAGACACGTTGAGGGAAGAGTAGCACGGCCACTTTAACTAGGATCGCCGAAAGGCAAAAAGCTAACCACAGGGAGCACAGAGCTACACAGGGAGACCCTAAGTTGTCCCCTGTGTTCCTCTGTGCTCCCTGTGGTTAAGAAGTTTGCCGCGGATGGCGTCGCTCTATTTCTTTTTCTTCTTCATGTACTCCTCGACTTCGGTGAGGGTTTTGCGGTGGTCGTCGGCGCTGGAGTCTACGGTGTCGAGGGCGTCGGTCAGCAGGAATTCGTACTGGTTCGCTTCGGCGGCATTGCTGTTGGCGGAGTTTTTGAGGGCGCGCAGCTTGGACTGAAATTCGGTGTCGGCTTCGATGATACCTTTCAGCGGCTTGCGGATGTCGTCCTTGCGGCCGAAGTACATATCGATGTTGTCGTTGAGTTCGTCGTAAACGGCGAGGAAATCTTCCAACATGTCATGCGTCTGGCGAGCGCGATCGGTCGTCTTGGGGTCGCCGCGCATTTGCTCAAGTTTAGTCATGCGATCCCGGGAAAACTTCACGTAAAGCTTTAAGCGCTGGTCAGGGTCGAGCATGGCGTCGCGGAGCTGGTCAATCTCCAGCGGATTGAGCGGGTCGCGGCGGCGCTGGGCGCAGAGCGGAGAGAAGAGCGGGAGCGCGAGCAACAGGGCCAGGCCGAGCGCGGTGCGCCAGCGCCAGCTGACGTCCGGCTTCATTTCTTCTCCTTCTTCGTGTCCTTGGCGAACATTTCTTTGAGCAGGGTGGTGCGGATGTCTTCGAGGCGCCGGATGGCCTGTTCGACCGGAGCCTGGTCCTCGAAGACGAGCGTGCGCTTGATGTCCCGCAGCTTCTCCGCCATTTTTCGGACATCGATCTCGACATTCTTGAGATGCTTCTTCGTTTGTGTGGCGTCGTCGCGAGCTTTCTCCGAATAGGTAACAATGTCGCCGACGGCGGTGACGGCCTGGTCAACCTTGCCATCGCTGTAGAGCTTGTCCGCATCGCGGAGCTGATGCTGTGCGATCCGGATGGCGAGTTCGGGGCGGTCTTCGGGACGCGCGCTTTCGAAGCGTGATTTGAGTTGGTCTACGGTTTCGTCCTTGGCGCCCGCGCACAAGTTGAGGGTAAGGGTTATGAGAAAGATCGAAATGGTCAGCCGGCGCATAGTCGTTAACGCTTCTTCGGCTCGATCGCGATCAGGCGATGGCGAGCTTGCCACTCCTGATCAGGATACTTCCCATTGGCGGATTCGAGGAAGAGGTGATAGTTGACCGCAGCCTGTTTGTAGTCGCGCAAGTGGTCATAGGCCGAGGCACGGAAAAAAAAGCAGACCACCGGCATCTCGGTATTGAACTTGGCGCGCGCGTCGAGAGCTTTGATGGTGAGTTCGTAGTTCTTATTCTCACTGGCGGCAAACGCCAAATCCACGTAGGGGTCGGGCCAGTCGCGCTTCAACTGGACAGCGGCCCAGAATTCCTGTTGAGCTTCGGGGAATTTTTTCTGACGCAGCAATGCCTGTCCCAATCCGCGGTGTAATTCGGCGTCATTCGGGTGGGTGGTGAGCAGAGTGCGATATGCGGTCTCCGCCTGATCGTTTTTTCCGGTCTTGGCATACAGGTCGGCAAGCTCGCGCTGCGCATCGGCGTCGTTGGGCGAAAGTTTCAGGGCAGTCTGCATCTCGGTGATGGCCTCCTCGTTCTTGCCCTGCGCGGCTAGCACGCGCCCCAGTTGGAGATGAATGCCGGCGTCATCAGGGCGCTCGACGGCCAGTCGGCGCAGCGTGGGCTCAGCTTCGCCGAGACGGCCGGACTTCATGTATAGGTTGGTGAGGCCGATCGCCGCTTCCGTGGAGCGCGGATCGAGTGTCAGGACTTGTTTGTATTCCGCTTCGGCGGCGGAAAATTCCTTTTGTCGCTCGTGCAGCAGACCAGCAGAGAGACGCGGTTCGGGATCCTTCGGTGTGAGCTCGGAGGCTTTGCGGTAAGCCTGGAACGCGTCGTCCGGCCTTTTATTTTCGAGCAGATGGGCGAGCGCGAGCCAGGCGCGGGCCTGACCTTCTTCGGGATGAGCTGTGGGCTTGAGCGTTGTGGCCGCGCGCAGAAATTGCTCGGCTTCCGGATTATTGGCGCGGACGAGCATCAGGCCCAGGTTGAGGTTGGATTCAAAAACGTCGGGCTTGGCGGCGACAGACTTGCGGTACGCGGCGATCGATTCGTCGGTGCGGGCGAGGCGGTTCAGGACGAATCCGAGATCGAACCACGCCTGATAATTGTTGGGATCTTTATCGATGGCCTTTTTCAGCAGCGTTTCTGCGGCGGGGAAATCGTTTTTCTGGATGGCATCTTCGGCCTCTGCGATTTCCGGGGGTGTGTCGTCGATGCGTTCCTTGTAATGGCGGACGGTGGCGTGGGTTTGCGCGAAGGCGACGGCGCAGGTGGTCAGGACCCGCGAGGCTAGAACGATGAGCAGGATCGCGTTTGCGAACGGGCGGTTCATGCGCGGGAGTATCCAGCCCCGGAGGGGCGACCGAGCTTAGCCCAGCGCTTCAGTGTGTGCGTGAGAACTCGTTTCCGCGAAATCCGGTGGAACGAAATGCCCGAGAATCCAGCCCCGGAGGGGCGACCGAACTTAGCCCAGCGCTTCAGCGCTGGGAAAAGTGGACCCAATGATTCAGGTCCCGGAGGGACGACCCAGTTCTCACGCACACTCTTGAGCCCCTGAGGGACTTTCCCTTTCCCTTCCTGAATATTCATGAGGCCAGCTCTGTTCTACTGATCACCATGGCGTACGCCGTTTCCGTTCAAGACCTGCTTCAGGTACTGTCCAGTGTAAGAGTTTTTCAGCTCCGCGATGGCTTCGGGCGGGCCGAAACCGACGAGCTTCCCACCGCGATCGCCGCCTTCCGGCCCGAGGTCGATGACCCAGTCCGCGGTCTTGATGACCTCAAGATTGTGCTCGATGACGACGATGGACCCTCCCGCATCGATTAGACGGCGGAAAGCGAAAAGTAGTTTGCTGACGTCGTCGAAGTGCAGGCCGGTAGTGGGCTCATCGAAAATGTAAAGCATGCGGCGCTTGCGTTTGTGTCCGTCGCCGCCCTCTGCGCGGCGACTGGCCGGGCGGGCGCTGGACTGGCGAATTCCGGGCTGGAGGTGCGCGGCCAGCTTCATGCGCTGCGCCTCGCCTCCGGAGAGCGTAGTAGCCGACTGGCCGAGACGCAGGTAGCCGAGGCCGACTTCGTCGAGCACGCGCAGCTTCTCCGTGAGCCGGGGAACGTCGGCGAAGAACTTGAGGGCCTCGCGAATCGTGAGGTTCAGAACTTCGTGAATATTCTTGCCTTTGTAGTGTATTTCGAGCACCTGCGGCTTGTAGCGCGTCCCCTTGCATTCGTCGCAGATCAGCTCCACATCGGCCAGAAACTGCATTTCGACGGTGACGGTGCCGTCGCCCTGGCAGTTTTCGCAGCGTCCGCCGGGCACATTAAAGGAAAAATGTCCGGCAGGGAAGCCGCGCTTCTTGGCTTCCGGCAGCGAGGCGAACAGTTCGCGGATGATGTCGAAAGCCTTGATATACGTGACCGGATTCGAGCGCGGAGTGCGGCCGATGGGGGATTGATCGACGAGGACGACCTCGTCAAGATAATCGTCGCCTTCGATCTCATCCCACAACTTGGCCGCGGCGCCGCCACTAGTCTGCCGCTTGGCGATGGCCAACGCCTCATAGAGAACGTCATGGAGCAACGAGGATTTTCCCGAGCCGGAGACGCCGGTAATCGCCACCAACATGCCGAGCGGGATTTCCAGATCGATGTGCTTCAGGTTGTGCGCACGAGCGCCGGTGATACGCAGCTTATGTGATCCCGGTTGGCGGCGTCGCGGTGGAATCTGGATGTGAAGTTCGCCGGCGAGGTAACGGCCGGTGAGCGAGTGCGGCATCTTTATGATGTCGTTGTAGGTGCCCGCGCCGACGACTTTTCCGCCATTTTCTCCCGCGCCCGGGCCGAGGTCGAGAATGCAGTCGGCGGCGCGCATGATGTCGGGATCGTGCTCAACGACCAGGATGGTGTTTCCCAGGTCGCGCAGGTCATGCAGGATCTTGATGAGCCGGTGCGTATCGCGGCTGTGGAGACCGATGGAAGGCTCGTCGAGCACGTACAGTGTGCCGACCAGACGCGAACCGAGAGAAGTCGCGAGCTGAATGCGCTGTGCCTCTCCGCCCGATAGCGAGGAGGCGAGACGGTCAAGCGTCAGGTACTCGAGCCCGACTTCGTTGAGAAAACGCAGGCGTTCCCGAAGTTCGATAAGCAGCTTGTCGGCAATCGCGGCTTGTTGAGCCGAGAGCGTGAGTTGACCGAAGAAGCGGGCTGCCTCTTCGACCGTCATACTGCACACCTGGCAGATGTTTTTGCCATCGATTTTTACCTGGCGCGCTTCCGCGCGCAGGCGAGTCCCGCTGCAAGTGGAGCACAGCGAGTATCCCCGATAGCGGCTGAGAAAGACGCGAACGTGCAGCTTGTACTTCTTGCGCTCGAGATGCTGGAAAAAGCCGCGGACACCCCAGAAACGCTGGTCACCCTCGACAATCAGCCTCTGCTGTTCGGCGTCGAGTTTATACCAAGGCATGTCCAGCGGAATTTCGGCCTGGCGCGCGAAACGCTTGAGCTCGGTAAACAGCGGCCTGTACTTCGGCTTAGTCCAGGGCTCGATCGCACCTTCGTTCAAAGTCTTGCTCTTGTCGGGAATGACGAGGTCGAGGTCGATGTCGATGGTGTTGCCGAAACCCTGGCAACGCGGGCAGGCGCCATAAGGATTGTTGAATGAAAACAGGCGCGGCTCAGGCTCGTCGTAGCGGCTGCCGTCGTTCTTGCACTCGAAGCGCTGGGAAAAACGCAGTCGCTGAGGAGGTTTGCCATCGCCATCCCCGTCCCGAGGTGCGGTTTCGAAAATGACTTCGCCCGCTTCGCGATAGCCGATCTCGACGGCATCGACGATGCGGGAGCGCTGGTCGGCCGAGACGACAAGACGATCCACCAGACCAAACACGGGTTCGGAAAAATTGACGTCCAGCAGCGATTCCGGGGTCGAAAACTCGAAGACCTGTCCATTTTGAAAAAGCCGGTTGAAGCCGCGTTTGCGGAGATCGAAGAGGCGCGCCCTCATCGCGTCCGAGATCGGGCCAAAGTTCGGGCGAAAGTTCGCGTCGGAGGGCAGATTGGACTCGGCCGGCGTTTTCTTTCCGCGAGACTTCTTAGGGCCCTTCTCTTCGGCAGCCGGCGCCGCAGGAATGTGCGTCTGAATCGGAAAGAATACATGCAAGCGAGTGCCGTCGCCGAGAGCGAGCAGGCGGTCCGCGACTTCGTCCACCGTATCCTTCTTTACTTCCTGGCCGCAAAGCAGGCAGTAAGTGCGTCCGACGCGGGCGAAGAGCAGCCGCAGGTAATCGAAGATCTCGGTGGCGGTGGCGACGGTGGAGCGCGGATTACGAGTGGAATTCTTCTGCTTGATAGCAACGGCGGGCGCGATGCCGTCGATCACATCGACGTCGGGCTTCTCAATCCGCTCAAGAAACTGGCGAGCGTATGCGGACAGCGACTCGACGTAACGGCGCTGGCCTTCGGCGTAGATCGTATCGAAGGCGAGCGACGATTTCCCGGAACCGGAGACGCCGGTGACGACGGTCAGAGTGTTGTGCTCAATCTCAAAATCAATGTTCTTGAGGTTATGAACCCGGGCCCCGCGAACAACAATGCTATCTGTCGACATCTTCCCCTGGCACTACAGACGGATCAAAACGCGCTACCGAATCTTTCTATTATAAAGGGTCGGTAGCCGTAGTTTGGGGGCCCGCCTTCAAATTGACACAACAGTTACGTTAGGATGATCAGGAGGGCCGTTGAGCGTTGATGCCCATACGAAGGGGTAGACTCGGGAGAAGGACTGCTGCCATGACGTCGCAAGCACTGTTTATGAAGGCGAACATCTTCGCCGTAATGGAACACCGAAAAAGCCAGCTCAAGAAAGCCGTAAACGAGATGCAGCAAGCGACGCTGGATGGTGACAGCGAAGACGCCTTGGCTGAGCGGCTGGCGCAAGATTATGGACTGGACGTACCGGTCTTAGATGAGTCAGGCAAATATGCAATGCATGAAGAGGTTGATGTGGCAGTGCAGTACAATCGGGATGGGACGCCTGTCTTCAATATTTCTGGCGGTCCCGTAATAAGGCACGGGTTGAAGATAACAATAGTTGTTCCCTTCAAAGGCGATGCTGCGCTGTTCAACGTGCAGCCGACGAGTTTCGATTCCAACCCACCGATGGCTGAGCTGCACAGCGGGGACATACGTCTCGTTTATACGGTAGTCGACCCGCCGTTTGACGCTGACGGCGCTTCTGCACGCGCCTTGTCGCAGATAAATCGTTACCTGGGTAATCTGCGACCCTCTGCTGAACAGTTAGAGACAGAGCTAAAGCGGATAGCCGTGCCCCTGATAAGACGGAAGAAACTGGAGTTTGCTGGTCACGCCCAGATTCTAAGTTCGCTTAAAATACCCATCCGGAATCCCGTCCCCGGGCCTCAATATTCGCCAGCCGCACACAGGGGAGGAGGAGCATCAGAGACGCGAGAGCCAGTCAAGTGGGATGTGTTTATATCACATGCGAGTGAAGACAAAGAAGCAATCGCAAGGCCGCTCGCCGACGCTCTTCAAGAGAAGGGACTGCGTGTTTGGTATGATGATTTTTCGCTGCGACTGGGGGATAGCCTTCGGCAGTCCATCGATCGCGGCCTTGCACGATCACGCTTCGGTGTCGTGATTCTCAGCGCTCACTTCTTCGAGAAACACTGGCCGCGACAAGAATTGAACGGCTTGGCAACCCGCGAAATCAACGGCGAAAAAGTAATACTCCCAGTGTGGCATGAGGTGGGCTTCGCTGAAGTGCGCGGCTATTCTGTGACTCTGGCCGACCGAATTGCAGTTCAAACCAAGGACGGGCTAGCGCACGTTGTCGAGAAAATTACGGAAGTCGTGAAGTGACCGCAATGGGGAGTCGCCCGGCCCTGTCACAATCGCCGCGATAGGGAGGACCACCTGTACCCGGGGTCCATATGGCCTTTTGCCACAGCTGGCCAAGACATTATCGGATGACAACCGGAGGTCTAAAATGGCCCCACGTCTCGCGGTTTTCGAGACGTGGGATGCTGCGGGTGTCTCCACTTCTGCAATCTGACCTCCGACCTTTTTCATCACAAACACCCGGGCCACGCATCACAGACCTCCAACCCGCCCTGCGCGATAATGTTGATGGCCTGGGGCAGTCCCGAGGTGTGCCCGTCCACCAAGACGGCCCCCGAAGCTGCCCCAAAGCCATTTTCAGCGCTCTTTGACAACCTAAGTCGTTGATTCTGGAATAATTTACCCGCAACTGCTTTAAACTCAAAGACCTGGCGGGATTTTCCTCCTAACCCCATGATTCCAATAGATCGGGGGAAGGGGGGGTACCATTGTTAGTAGGTTATTACCGTAAGAGTAAATAGAGAAGAAATAGAGACGACTCACTGTGCCGCGAACGAGAACAATATAAGGATGTAAATCCAGAGCCCCGTCATGCAATGCCAATACCAGGACGTAATGTCGACGACGATGCGCCGGGTTTCAACCGGGCGATGCAACACAGACGCGACATTAGCGAACATAAGAGCGAGTATTCCGCCGGCCAGATGAAGGCCATGCATCGCGGTGAGAATGTAAACGAAGGAACTGCTGGTGCCGCCGGCGAGGTGAAAACCTCCGGAAGAAAGCTTGTTCCAAACGAAAAGTTGTCCGGCAAGAAACAGGAGACCGAGAACGGTGGTCAGAGCAAGCCAGGGGAAGTGGCGTTCATCGCCCAGCGAGATGCCTGGCATCGATTGGACCGGCGCAAGCGCGGCTTCTCGCGTGATTTCACGCCGGGCCAAGTCGATCGTGATGCTGCTGGCGATAAGGACGGCTGTGTTGGCCAACAATAGAGTCCAGGGCAATGGGACCGGAACCCAGGTTTGGATGTAATCCGTGTTGCTCAGATCGAGACTTAGGAATCCGCGCCGGATAAGGTAGACCGCCGTGAAAGAAATGAAGAGCATGACGATGGGCGTCATGGCGACGGCCAGTCCCATTCGGGCTCGGCGCAGGCGCTCGCCATAATTCGGAATAAGGTCAGGCATGCTGTCGTCGCTGCCGCGGCCGTCGTCACCTCCGCCGGTGCGGGGCGGGAGCGAGGCGCCGTTGTGGCCGGAGGGTCGCGTCGAGAAGGGTGTCAGTCGGGGCATCTCCACCGCTCGCTTCGCCGACCAGGATTAGAATCCCCGGGATTAGAATCGAAGACCATGTCGTTTTCGCTTTCTGACGACGAACGCAATCGCTGGAACCAAAAATATCGGGAAGCGCCCGGCGCGTGGATGGTCCCGGATCCCTTTCTGCTGCGGGCGTTTTCCGAATACATTCTGCCGCTGTTTCCGCACGGCGGAAGCGCGCTCGACCTCGCGGGAGGAGCCGGACGGCACGCGATCTGGCTGGCGCAACAGGGTTGGGAAGTCACGCTCATTGATATCTCCGAGACCGGAGTCGAACAGGCACGGCAGCATGCCGGACCGCTCGCGTCCCACATTCACTTTGTAGTAGATGATCTCACCCACTTCAAGGCTTCGCAAACCGAGTTCGAAACAGTGTTCGAAGTGGTGATGGCGTTCTTCCATCTGGAGCGAGAAATTTTTTCGGAGATCGTGAAGGCAATGCGACCGGGCGGACTGCTCGTCTACAAGACGTACACGCTAGCGCAGGCAAAACTGGCGGGCGGGCCGAAGAACCCGGCGCACTTGCTTAATCCGGGCGAACTTTTACACCTGGCGGATGGGCTGCGCATATTGCATTACCAAGAAGAGGTGGCCGAGAAGGCGACGGCCGAGTTGGTGGCGAGGAAGTAAGGTTGAACTGAGCGGAATGATTTCGGTTCCCGCCGGTCAAGTGTGCGACGTTGCAACCGCACCGCTTCGCATCTAGACTTGTCATGCCTGGAGTCGATCCGCGAACGGTAGCTCAACTCATGCGAAGGTGGCGGAATTGGCAGACGCACCAGACTTAGGATTGTAGTGGCAAATTTGTATGCAATAGCGTCCAAAGGCTAAGCTGGTGTTCAGCGATTCTGAGCCTGTTCCTTCGGAGTCGCCCAGCGACAGTTCTGGGGCGAGTACGGACCATCCTTGTCGCGGCGGTCCAATGTCCTTCCGTTGGGTCGTCGTCCCATGTCTTGCACAAAAGTCGTGAAGCTCTTACGCCATTGTTCGCTGATATAAATCCCCGCCCTCCGTAATCCTTGTACTGATCGTGGTTTTGTTGGTGCATCGTTGGATCATCTGGCGAAAGCTAGTGTAGGTTTCCTTCAAACAGACACAGTGTTTGGTGCCTCCCAGTATTGCTTTGTGGTGCCGAAGAAGCAGCGATAGTGGCATATCTTACAAATGACTCCCCACACCGTTGATGGCTTAACGCCAGGTTCGTCGTCAACCTTTCCCAGGACGAAAACGTTTCCGATTACCCTCATGAACATTCTTACGCGACGGCCCCTGGTAACTATCGCTCTGAGGCACCCACAACTCTTGCTGTGCCCATTGCGAAGGTCCGCGCCTCTGACAAGGCATACAGTGCCGCACTCGCATTGGCCCCGGAATACCAAGATGTTCCTCTATCGCTAGCTGCCGCTGCTGGCGCGTCAAACACGAATTTAGTTTCAAGTGGAGCACTCTCAGATGGCAACTGACGAACAAAATCCCCAAATTACCGTTTATGCCAACCAGATTCGCCTAGCGCTATCTTTCACTGACGTTAAACTCTTTTTCGGTGAGTTGATTCCGTCAGGTCCCCCGACTGCTGTGGGTGAGATGATTCCGGCTCAAATACAGGCAGTGGATCGCGTGTGCATCACTTTGTCACCCGAGATTGTTCCGGCTTTAATAGATGGTTTAACTAAGGGAATCGAAACTTATCAGGCTCAGTTTGGACCCTTGCGAAAGGTTCCACAAGTCATGCTCCAACCGCCTGCCCCAGCTGCCCAACCCTCTGCGGGTGAATCCGCAAAAACATGGCACCCCATTCCTCCCAAGTAGTGCCTCTTTCTTGCTCCGGTGATGCCGTCCAATACCGCGCGCAGCGGTGGCACGGTGTATCCCATCGTAAAGAACATCCCACCGCTCTATGGTTCGTTTCCCAACACTAGCCCGCGAAAAATCGGCGGATACCTGCTGTGGACCGGCTTTGCCAGCACCTGCGTCACCAGTTCCATGTTTTTGACCGCGCTCGCGCCCAACCTGCTGGCAGTGGAAATTGCACGCAAGGTCGCGCACGTGGATATCTCGTGGGGCTTGTGGGCGCTGGGCTTTCTGCCGGTCGGGATCCTGTTGTTCGCGGCGACACCGTTGCTTGCCTATTTCCTTTATCCACCCGAGATCAAGCGTGGCGACGAGGTTGCACGCTGGGCGGGCGGCGAGCTTATCAGCATGGGACGGATCACTCGGCCTGAAGTGACCATGGGTTTGCTGGCCGTGGCAGCGCTGGTTGGCTGGATCGGCGGCAGCCGCTGGATA
>Ga0209517_10009158_pt1 | contig 11390 bp, 8 predicted proteins | sample PeaSoiMetSII2010_FD_187695 | JGI IMG/M metagenome (GOLD analysis project Ga0209517, IMG submission 187695) | Peat soil microbial communities from Weissenstadt, Germany - SII-2010 (SPAdes) (version 2) | ecosystem: Environmental > Terrestrial > Soil > Wetlands > Peat | place: Germany: Weissenstadt...
CGCCGATCAGCAGATTGTACTTGCGCTTGATGTGCTGGATGATCGCCTCGTCCATCTTGTCGCCGGCCACCCTGACCGAGCGCGAGAAGACCACGCCCGCCAGCGAGATGACTGCGACTTCGGTGGTGCCGCCGCCGATATCGACGATCATGTTGCCGGTCGGCTCGGTAATCGGCAGGCCGGCGCCGATCGCGGCCGCCATCGGCTCCTCGATCAGGTAGACCTCGCGCGCGCCGGCCGATTCGGCCGATTCGCGCACCGCCCGTTTCTCGACCGCGGTGATCCCGAACGGCACGCAAATCACGATTCGCGGCCGGACCAGGGTCTTGCGGTTGTGAATCTTCTGGATGAAGTAGCGGAGCATGTTCTCGGTAATCTCGAAGTCCGCGATCACGCCGTCCTTGAGCGGGCGAATCGCGACGATCGAGCCCGGCGTCCGCCCCAGCATCTTCTTGGCCTCGGCGCCGATCGCGAGCACGCGCCGCGAGCCGCGCGAGTCTTTCTGCACCGCGACCACTGAGGGTTCGTTGCACACGATACCCTCGCCCTTGACATAGATCAGGGTATTGGCGGTGCCGAGATCGATCGCCAGATCGTTGGAAAACCAGCCGAAGATTGAATTGAGCACTACTGAAACTCAGCCCCCACCCGCCGCCTTCGCATCGCCCGCCAGGCGCTCTCGAGCCCAAAGCCGGCCAAAATCGCCACTCGGTCGGACCTGCATCGCCAAGTTAACAGAGAAAGATCGGGGCGGCAAGGCGCGAACCGATTTGCGCGTGGAAAACCACCGGCTGTATTATAGCTTGCGATGTTGAACGCATTTCGCAAGCACGCCTACTCGTGGATGGTCAGGGCCATCTTGTTTCTGATCGTCGTGGTGTTCGCTTTCTGGGGGATCGGCACCGGCCTTTTCAACCAGGTCCATCCGCTGGCCTCGGTTGACGGCCAGACGATCCTGACCGACGAGGTCGATCGGCAAGCCGATCAGATGCGGCGCACCCTCCAGCGGATGTACGGCGCCAACGCCCTGGACGCGCTCAAGACCATGAACCTCCGCCAGGAGGCTCTCGGGCAGGTGATCGAGGACCGGTTGCTCCAGCGCGAGTCGCGCCGCATCGGGCTGGACATCAGCGACACCGACCTGCAGGACAAGATCGCGTCCGGCAAAGCCTTCCAGGTCAACGGGCAGTTCGACTTCGATACCTATCAGGCCGTGCTGAGCCAAAACGATCTTTCGCCGGCTGAGTTCGAGCAACAGGAGCGCCAGGAGATGACCACCGATCTGCTGCGCAGGATGGTGACGCAGGGCGTGCAGATCAGCGACGGAGAAGCGCGGCTCGATTTCGACCAGCGTAACGCAAAGCTGGCGCTCGCTTACGTGCCGATACCCTACTCGCAGTTCGCGGCCAAAGTGAGCCCAACCGACAAGCAGATGGCCGACTATTACAATCGCAGCAGCGAAAAGTTCCGCGAACCGGAACGCGTGAAAATTCTTCTGGTCGACTACGAGCCCTCGGCGCTGGCCGAAAAGCTCAACCCGTCGGACAAGGAAATCGAAGACTACTACGACAAGAACAAGAGCAGCGAGTTCACCCATCCCTTCCAGGTGCGCGCGCGCCATATCCTGATCAGCATTCCGGGGGGCGCAACCGCCAAGGAAAAGGCCGACGCGAAGGCCAAGGCCGAGGGAATCCTGCGCCAGATCAAGGCCCATCCCCACGATTTCGCGGCGCTGGCGGCGAAATTCTCCGATGATCCCGGGACCAAGGACAACGGCGGCGACCTTGGCTACTTCGGCCGCGGCCAGATGGTGAAGCCGTTCGAGGACGCGGTCTTCAAGCTCAAGCCGGGCCAGGTCACGATGGTCGAGTCGCAGTTCGGTTACCACGTCGTCGAAGCCGAAGACTCGCGGGCGGCGCGCGTCGATACCCTCGTTCAGGCGCGGCCCGAGATTATCGACACGCTGCGAAGAAAGACCGGCGGCGAAATCGCCCGCAAGGCGCTCAATGCGGACCTCGCCGCGGCGCTCGCGGGACAGGACTTGAAGGACCTTGCGCAAAAGCGCGGACTACAAGCCGTCGAGACACCGTTCTTCGCCGCCGATGAGCCCGTCAAAGGCGCCGAGAAAACTCCGGAACTGGCGCGCGAGGCGTTCAAGCTCCAGGAGGGCGATACCCGCGCGATCGCCGGCACGGCCGGCGAGTCATATCTGATCAAGCTGATCAAGCGCGCGCCCTCGCACATACCTCCGCTCGCGGAAATCAGGCCCAAGGTGCGCGAGGCGCTCGTGCAGGAGATGGCTGAGCAGGCCGCGAGCGATTTCGCCGAGTCGATCCTGAAGCAGATCAAGACCGCCGACGACTTCAGCAGGGTCGCGGCGAGCAACAAGCTCGAAGTCCATACTACGGGCGAGTTCGGCCGTGCTGAGGGCTCGCTCCCGGTGGTCGGCCGATTCCCCGAGGCGACCGACGCGGCCGGAGTCGTTATCAAGGTTCCCGGCGTGATCGATCGCGTGCTGGAGCACGCGGGCGATTCCTATCTCTTCGAGGTCCTGAGCCGCAGACCGCCCGACAACGATCAATGGAAGAAGGACGGCCCCGCCTTTACCGATCGGATGCTCGAGCAGCAGCGCGAGCAGGCCTGGCGCCGCTTCACGGCGGGCTTGAAGGAACACGCCAGAATCACGGTCGACGCCAATCAGCTCGGCGGCCCTGCCGAGTCCTCGATGTAGGCTCGGCGCAAGCCGCGTATCGCGCAAGCTGCATATCGTGATGGCCAACTCATCCCGCCAGGGTTCGGACTCGATTCCACCTCGCGTCGATACCAGTGAGTTCTTTTTTCCCGGCTCGGGCGTAAGCGCGTTGCTGATCCACGGGCTGACCGGCACGCCTTACGAGATGCGATTTCCTGGCGAGCGGTTGGCATCCGCCGGCGTGCGCGTGCGCGGCGTCCGGCTGGCTGGACACGCCCGCACGCCGGAGGATCTGGCCGTCACCGGTTACGACGACTGGTACCAGAGCGTAGTCGGCGGCTTTGAGGAGCTGCGCGGCTTCGGCGAGCCGATCGTGGTGGCGGGACTCTCGCTAGGCGCCGTCCTGGCCGCGCGGCTCGCGCTCGATCAGCGTGAGGGCGTGGCCGGAATCGCGATGCTCTCCCCGGCGCTGTTCCTCGACCGCAGAGCCGTAGCCGCGCTGACCGCGGCGCGACTACTCGGTCCGCTGACGCGCCGCATCTTTCTCAGCAGCTCGGGCTCCGATATCCACGACGAGGGCGCGCGCAGGATTCATCCGAGTGCCCGCCGGATGGCCCTGAGCGCGCTGATCAATCTGCTCGCTCTCGAACGGATCGTCCGGCCCAGAATTTCCGGCCTGACGCAGCCGGCACTGATCGTCCACAGCCACCAGGATCATGTCTGCCCGTACGATCGCAACGTCGAATTCCTGATGCGCCATATCGGCAGCGCACAGAAGCGGCTGGTGGAGCTCAACGAAAGCTACCACGTGATCACGGTCGACAAGGAAAAGGAGCGCGTCGCAGCGGGGTTGCTGGAATTCGTCGAGCGCTTCCGCGCCGACCACCCCAAGCGCGCCGATCCCGCCAACCGCGCCGCAGTCTGACTACGGCAACCCGAGCGTCGCGTCGGCAGTGGACCGTTTTGAGGCTGGTGTCATTCTCGCGCGTCTTTTTGTCTGGCGCGCGAAGAATCCCGATCTCCGAATCCGGGCTTTCCTTCGCAAGGCTCGCGCGCGGCATCGCCCCCGGCGGATGCCACGCGCGCGGGAATGACAATCGCCAAAGCCTCTTTCGCAGCCACGTCAAACTGACCCACGACCCGTCGTCCGGAGACTTCCCTGCTCGCGACGGCTTCGCTACTGTCTTTGGATTCACGCCGGGGCCACCCTAGCTCAGTTGGTAGAGCAGCTGATTCGTAATCAGCAGGTCGTCGGTTCGAATCCGACGGGTGGCTCCAATGAAATCGGGGGCTTACTCATTCAGTACATTCGCGCGTGACCGCACGCCGAACACGGAGGCTCAGCGGTGAAAGTTCTCAGAACACCCGACCAGCGATTTGCCAATCTGCTGGATTTTCCATTCGCGCCGCACTACCGCGAAGTGAACGATTCCGCCGGCGGCGCGCTGCGGATTCATTATCTGGACGAAGGCCCCGCCGGCGCCGCGCCGGTGCTCCTGATGCACGGCGAGCCGTCGTGGTGCTTCCTGTATCGCAAGGTGATTGCGGGACTCGCGGCGCAAGGGCATCGCGCGGTCGCCCCCGATCTGGTCGGCTTCGGCCGCTCCGACAAGCCGGCCGAGCGGTCCGACTACACCTATGAACGCCATGTCCGCTGGATGAGCGATTGGCTCAAGTCGCTCGGCCTCGGAAATATCACGCTCTTCTGCCAGGACTGGGGCGGGCTGATCGGCCTTCGGCTCGTGGCCGCATTCCCCGATCGGTTCGCGCGAGTCGTCGTGGCAAATACGGGCTTACCGGTCGGCGTCGGCGCTCCGCCCGCTTTCGAGCAGTGGCTCAACTTCAGCCAGACTGTTCCCGAGCTGCCGGTTGGACAGATTGTGAACATGGGCACCGTTCATAAGCTCTCGCCGGCCGAAATCGACGCCTACAACGCGCCCTACCCCGATGAATCGTACAAGGCGGGTGCGCGCGCATTCCCAGCGCTCGTGCCAATCACGCCCAATCATGCCTCGGTCGCTGAGAACAAGCGGGCCTGGGAAGTGCTTGAGAAGTTCGAAAAGCCTTTCCTCACGGCTTTTTCGGATTCCGATCCGGTCACGAAGGGCGGTGAAATAATGTTTCAGGAGCGAGTGCCGGGTGCCAAAGGACGCCGCCACGTTACGATCAGCGGCGCGGGACACTTCCTGCAGGAGGACCGGCCCGAAGAAGTGACGCGAGTGCTCGAGGAATTTATCCGCGGAACCCTTTAGGAGAAAGACGAAACTTGAGCAGGTTGAGCATCGCGCCATGCGACTAATTCCGCGCGTCGTGCTGGGATTGATGATGCTGACGAATTTCGGCCGCGGCCTTATCCATGCCTTCGCGCCCGATGGCGGCGCGCATTCGATCGCAGGTCTCGATCTGTCGAATGCGCGGCAGACCATCCTGAGCCTGTTCGCAGTAGTGGGATTTCACCAGCTCGTCGCGGGCGGCTTTCAGCTCTACGTGCTCGCATTCCGGCGCGACCTCGTTCTGCTCGCGTTGGTTCTGCAGACGGCGGAAACCCTCCTCGGGGTCGTCAATCTATATTTCTACCGAACGCTACCGGTAGCCGTGCCGGGAGCCCCTTTCAATGCGGCCGTACTGGTCGTCCTAGCAATCGCCACATTGATGGCCGCGCGCGACGAACGGCACGGCGTATAGCCGCCCTCCGCGAGGCGAGGCTGGCCGCCGGGGCCGGCCGCGACCTCCCTCAAGAAGGTGAATGCCAGGCTCAGGTCAACACGAGCCTCACACAAGGACCACACTCCCGTAACCTCGCGCTGATAGGGTCGGGCGCGTGAATCTTCGTCGCTTCGTCACCCTCCTGCCGATCGTGGCCGCGCTGGGCTGCGCAGGCCGAAGCCCCACACCCGACCCTCGGTGGTCTATCGTCACGCCCCCACTTTCGCGTGACTTTCCGGTGGGCGATGGGTCCGCGCCGCTATCCGAGTGGACGCGCGTGGCAAATTACGAATTTGACTCTCTCGCGAAGTGCGCCGCGGCTGAGAACGGTGTCCAGAACGAACTCCAGCGGCCAACCGAGTGCGTCGCCACCGACGATCCCCATTTTTGAAGACAACAGCGACCTCAACCGAGGTCGCGAGCGCGATGCTTTTCGTGAAGGTGATTGCTGGGCTCAGGTCAACGGGCGCGGTCGCACAGAGGGCTCGGCGCCTCCCCCCATTTTGCTACCACTCGTACGATGGCGGTTCACTTTATTACAGATACCCTGGTATCTGGCATAGCGGATTTTGTGGAAACCTTTTTTCCGCGCGGTAGCACCCGGATGATCGCCATCATACCGTTGTCCTCGTGACCGAGGATGTGGCAGTGGTAGACGAAGTCCCCGACGTCCTCGCCGCGGAAGTCCATTCGGACCGTGACGCTTGGGGGCGTCCCAGATCCAGTGAAGTAGGGAACCTGGATCATATCGAGAAACTGCTGCTGCTCGGGTGGTACGGGAACCCCATTAGTCGCCATCAGCAGGAAGTGAATTTGATGGATGTGGAATTCGTGGACCTCGCTGGCACGATTCGAATGGTCCAGTCCTCGACCGATCCCTGGGTGGTAGTTATCGCGGGAGGATTAGCGGGATCGAATGCGGTCGGAACGGCGCCGTCGACCGTAATAAAAAAGGTTTGCAAGCTGTCAGGATCGCCGGGATTAGGCGGCGTCTCGCTAAAATAGAGAGAACGCTGTGCGGTTGACGTCGCCTTCGCGAGGCCTTCGAAGCGCTGCGGACCGGGATCGCCTGAAACGTCGGGAGTTATCAGCCGCTGTCGCGCTTCTTCGACGTGGGCGCTCGCGCTGCCTGCCAATTGGATAGTTGCCATCTGGCGCGGCGGAGTGGAATCGCCAAGCGGTCCGGTATCGACTCCGAGAGTCACGAGCGTAGCGTTCTTCACCGACGACGACGGCGGCGTGACGATAAATTCCGCGCGGGCGGCCGGCGCCAGCAAAAGGTCGGTCTTGTTCACGATTTTTCCGCGCCGCGTCCCGTCCTGCGATCCGGTCGCCACGCCATCGAGGCCAACGACTTGCAGCGTTTGCGGCTGGCCATCGTATTGAAGTTGCAAATCGATGATCGTATCGGCCGAAGCATTCACCACGCGCCAGAACTGATTCTTGCCAGGCTCCATCTGGATGATGGCGGGCGTGTAATCCGGATACGGAATCGGGACGTAGTTCAGCGAAATGTCCCATGAAGGTTCGTTGGGATCGTTGGACGGCGGAGGATTGGCGAGATTCTGATCGCGGATGACCAGGATTTGCTGCGGCAGCTTCGCTACCGCGTGCTGCACATTCTGGATCCCATCGACGACGATCGCGCCACTGGCGCCGCCCTGCACTGCCGCTTCGGCGAGGCCGTGGATGTGCGGATGATACCAGTAAAGCCCGGACGGCTCGTTGGCGGGAAACGCCAAATTGTAGGTGAACGTATCACCGGAATTGATCATCGTGCGGAGTACTTCATCCTGATGACACTTCGGCGCGGTGTTGGTGCCATGAAAGTGCAGATTGACTGAGCTGGGAGTCATAAATGGGTTTCCGCACGCGCTCAACGCAGACGTGGCCGTCCATCTAGGTAAGCGGCACCACTCCCTATAGGCTGGCGCAACCTCAACGGCCATCCCACTGGAGTCGCCTGGGAGCGGCAGATTATTTCTCACCTTAATGACGAGGTGATCACCGGGGTGGACGTGCAGGGTCGGTGATTCCTGACCATCCGGAGTAGCGAAGCAGTAAAGAGTCCTGCCGTAGACATCCGTCGTCGCGTTGTAGCTAAAGTCAACCCGCAGGATCCCATTGTTGCTGAAAAGATCGGGCGGATTGGAGACACCGCTGCCCGGTAATGGGCGAGCGCAGGGATTGCTTTCGACAGGGGCCGATATCCCACTGAGGGCCGTGGTCAGCATCGTGGCTGTGAAAACCCCGATCTGAGACAACAAGATATGTCGATTCCGCATGGTCGTTTTTCCATTCGCAGCCGAGCCAGCAAAGTTGCCAGATGTTGAGAGTGATTATAACGGCGACAGATCTAATTCCGCCAGCGTCGCCCGACGCTGACGACGTTCCTTCACTTGAGGGTATCGACGGGTTGGTGTCACGACTGCGATCGCGATCACATCCATCCTAACGATGCTGCCGACGGCATTGGCGCAGAAGCGGATCAGGCCACCCCGGCGTGAGCCCCTATGTTCTTTTCAGGTTGAGGTAATGAGCGGAGCGACCCCTCATTGATGATTCGTTCACATCCCGCGCGGGGGCGCTTCACAGGACCTTCGCACATGCACCGGAGTTCCGTAATCACCCGTTCACATTAAATCTGCATACTCAATCGATCACATTCGCTGGGACATCGATCCCGGGACACCCTTGAGGAGGAGCTAGAGAGATGCAGATTCAGAAGCTGCTTGCACGCCTATCAGGCGCGCTGGCGGTCACATTGATCGCGGGGAGCGTTGCGATAGCAGCATCGCCAACGACTCCTATCAGCCACGTGGTGGTGATTTTCCAGGAAAACGTATCATTCGATCACTATTTCGCAACCTATCCGATCGCGAAGAACACCGACGGGTCAGCCTTCACCGCGAAGCCGGGGACGCCGACCGTCAACGGTCTCACTCCCGCGCTGTTGAACAGCAATCCGAATTTCAACGGATCCTTCGGAAATCCCTTCCGCCTCTCGTTTTCGCAAGCTGCCACCTGCGATCAGGACCATAACTATATGGACGAGCAGCAGGCCTTCGACAACGGCTTGATGGACATGTTTCCCAAGTTCACTAACGTAGGAGACTGCACGCCTGTTTCGCTGGACGCGAGTCATCCAAACGATCTGGTAATGGGCTACTACGATGGCAACACCACCACCGCACTCTGGAACTATGCGCAGAATTTCGCAATGAACGACAATTCTTACGGGACCACGTTCGGGCCTTCAGCCCCGGGAGCGGTCAACCTGGTCTCGGGTGATACCGAGGGAGCGGTGCAGGACACTCCCGCGAGCGAAGGTGTCGATGTGACCGACGGATCGCTAACCAACGATGCACAGCCTACCGGTGATATGTGCACGAGCCGCGACAGCGTGCACCTAACCGGTACTAACATCGGGAACCTTCTCAACACGGCCAATCTGACTTGGGGATGGTTCGAGGGCGGCTTCGACCTGACCATCACGAATCCGGACAGCAGCACCGGTTGCAAGCGCACCCATACCTCGCTTACCGGCGCGTTTGCCCCGAAGGTCGACTACATTCCGCACCACCAGCCGTTCCAGTTCTACGCGAGCACGGCGAACCCCACTCACCAACGACCCACGAGCGTGAAGGCGATCGGCACCACCGATGCCGCCAACCATCAATACGACAGCCACGACTTTTTCGACGCGCTGGCGGCCGGCAATCTTCCCAACGTGGTATTTCTCAAAGCTCCCGGCTATCAGGACGGTCACGCCGGCTACTCCTCGCCGCTGGACGAGCAGGTGTTCATCGCCGATACCATCAATCAACTCGAGGAGTCGAAATTCTGGAATACCACCGCGGTGATCATCGAATACGATGACTCCGACGGATGGTACGATCATCAAATGGGCCCAATCATCATCCACTCGCAGGCCAACGGCACGGGTGGAGCACAGGCCGACGCCCTGACCGGACCTAGCTCGTGCGGCAGTTCGTCCAATGGCCTGCAAGCGCAGGGACGATGCGGCTACGGACCCCGGCTTCCGTTCCTGATAATTTCGCCTTGGGCCAAGACCAACTTCGTCGATCACACGGTGACCGATCAAAGCTCAGCGATTGCATTCATCGAGCAGAACTGGGGCTTGCCCTTCGTTACCCCTGCGGCCGGTGGCGATGCCGGCTCTTACGATCAATACGCGGGACCGATCACCAACATGTTCGACTTCACGCAGAAAAAGGCCGCGGTCAGCGCGCACAAGGTATTTATCGATCCAACTACCGGCGACGTGCTCAAGAAGAAGCCCAAGACCAGCGGCGGCGACGAGCCCTGACAGATCGCTCGCAAGGGACTAGCTGGCATCGAGACGGGCGCGCGAGGCTATACCTCGCGCGCCCGCATTTTTCCTGCGACCTGAGGTGAGGGCGCCGGAAAAGGAATTCCTCGCTAAAGCGGGCAGTTTCGGCGCGTGACGTGAAACTGACGGCGCCACTTGCGCACGCCATAATGGAGCGCAAACAGTCGCTCGGCGCCCAGCGGAACGCTGAAGCCGGCTCTATAGCTTTCTACAAAATGGCGGGAGCCCCCGGGCATTCGCTCTCGGTGGAAATTGATTCGTAATCGGCACGTCGCCTACGGACCAAGCAGTTCGGCTAACGCGACTCTGAATTGCTCCGACTCGTTTACTTCTCTTAGCTGCGTGGCGTTCTTGTATGCCGCATCGAGGACGGTCTCGCCCCTTATTAGATTGTCGCCGACGAACAGGATCGCGGCGGAGGGGACGGCGAAGTGATTCGAGACGGCGAAGACTGTGGCTGCTTCCATTTCTACGCCCAGATAGCCCTGTTCGGACCATCGCTTAACGTCTTCTAGAGTCTCGGCCATCATTGCCTGGTTCGTTATGGTTGGTCCCTGCCAGACTTTGCGGGCCGGATTGATCGCATTCGCCAGGCGAGTGCTTAGGTCTTTGTTCGGAAAATGTTTGTGATCCGAAGCCTCGGGTTGATAGGCCCTGGTCGTACTTTCGTCGCCATAGCTGAAAGTAGGAACTAGGAAGTCACAGGTATCGATCCTGGTGTCCAGGCCGCCGCAGGTTCCGAGCAGGATGTTGTTTCGTGAGCCGAACAAACAGGCGAGATGCAGATATTCGCAAAGCCGTGCGCCGCCGTAGGAGACATCGAACCAATAGCGCTTCCCGCCGATAACAAATTCAAGCAGCCTTTCCAGAAAGCCGGGCAGCACATTGAATTGTGCGCTCCTGCCGGTCAATGATTTCTGAAGAGTCAAGGATTCCTTAAGAAGAGAAATCTTTCCTTCCCGGTTCCAGCCGCCCCAGATCAGCATGCCTTCCACTCGATAGGTCTCGGGGAGCGTGAACAAGCCGCGATAGTCGCTTGCGCCGTACGACTTATACATAACGGTTTACGCGCTCACGTGTTCTGCACGGTCACGTATTCTGCACGGTCACGTATTTTGCACAATCAGGCCGCCGTCCACGGGGATAATCGCGCCGTTGAGATATGACGATGCGGGAAGAACGATCGAGAGCGTCACCTGTGCGACTTCCTCGGGTTCTCCGTAGCGGCGTAACGGCACCCGGCGGCGCGCGAACTTGCGTTTGGCGTCGTCGGGGATCGGCGCCGTCATGCCGGTGTTGATCGGGCCGGGGCAGACGCAATTCACCGTCACACCTTGCGCGCCCAGCTCGACCGCCAGCGAGCGCGTGAGGCCGACCACGCCGTGCTTGCTCGCGGTGTAGGGGCTTGCGCCGGCGCTGGCACCGAGCCCCTCGGTCGAGGCGATGTTCACGATGCGTCCCGAACCGCTTTTCAGCAGATGCGGCAGGGCGGCGCGGATCAGGCGCATCTGCGCGGCGAGGTTCACCGCGATCGTCGCTGCCCAGGCGGCCTCGTAGTCCGGCGCGACGATCGGCACGGAGCGGCTGATGCCCGCGTTGTTGACCAGGATATCGAGCGCGGCAAACTTCGCCACGACC
>Ga0209517_10009159_pt1 | contig 11390 bp, 12 predicted proteins | sample PeaSoiMetSII2010_FD_187695 | JGI IMG/M metagenome (GOLD analysis project Ga0209517, IMG submission 187695) | Peat soil microbial communities from Weissenstadt, Germany - SII-2010 (SPAdes) (version 2) | ecosystem: Environmental > Terrestrial > Soil > Wetlands > Peat | place: Germany...
AAATCGATTTACAACTCATTCATCACGAGCACCGTGAAATTAGGCACCCATCATGCAACAGAATGACTTCGTACGCTGTCTCATTGTCTTTAAAGATTACATACGATCTCTCCAAGGACTAGGACTGTATCAGATCGATAAATGTTACTGCTACATGAAGGGTCTCAAGAAGACTTAGGTGCGCCTGAATTTGTATAGACATTCATAGTCGAGGGACTATTATGCTACTTGAAATTAACATCAGCAGAACGAAGATGCTTAATATGATATAGAGTCTATCTCGTTCTCCCACAAAACTAACCAAAACTGTCAGCAGCCAAGTAACGGGAGAAATTATGAGTACGATAATTCCAAAGTTCATAATTGCGAGAGGATTGCCCGTTTTTACGCCGGAGAGTAATTGTGTAGGTAGTAAAGTCAAATCTGTAGTAACTCCCGGCTGCAGTGCAAGAACGACTACTCCAAATGAACTAATGATTATGCTTGTGCAGGCACTCAGGATAATTACCTGCCTCAGGTTTATTTCCATTCGTGTCATCATTAGCCCGGAAGTATTAACCAAAAAGTTTTGCCATAATTAAAAACGCAACAACGATTAAAATTACAGCAAATGCAGTATTTAACGCCTCACTTTTAAGTCTCCCCTGTACTCTTGGGCCTATAATGGCCCCGAGGAAAATACCTTCGAGTACAGTTACAGCAAGTAGCGGATGGATGTACCCGTATGAGTAATAGATAGCAGCACTTGTAGCAGCAGTTATCCCAATTATGAATGCACTCGTAGCTGTAGCTACCTTTATGGGCACACCCATAAAAAGATTCATTACCGGCACGTTGACGATTCCTCCACCAACCCCAAGCAGCCCAGCGGCATTTCCCGATAAAAATCCCCCAATAAATCCTAAAAGCGGATGCTTCACGCGGTAATTGACCGTTTGTTTTGTCTCATCATCACGATAGCTGCCATTCAGCTTGAAGGGATCAGCATCATTGCCATATGGTGCGGCAGATGATACTTCTTTACGTTGCACAATCATGAAATAAGCGGTTATAATAAGGGCAATGGCAAAAATCTCACTTAGAAGTGTACGATCCATCCTTATCGCAATTAACGCTCCAGTAATGCCCCCAATAGTTGATGTGGCTGCAAACCATAACGTAAGTCGTACGTTCGTTTTTCTTTCTTTAATATAAGCAGCAGATGCGGCGCCAGATACAGTTATGGCATCCACGAGACTTGTAGCGATTGCCACCTTTATTGGAATCCCGATCACGAATGTAAGAAAAGGTACTAATATGACTCCTGCACCTATACCGAGCGTGGATACGATTATCCCAGCGAGAATAGAAAAAAGTAGTATTACACACAGAATAAGAATGTCCATCTCGGTGCCACCGTCTCACATGCCCTTCACATGTCGCCTATGCTCCGTTCTTCTGTGGGTGAGATATAATTCGTGTTATGTGTTCAAATAAATTGAGAGAGGATGGGACACTCGCAACTTACCCGCAAAGTGAGACGGAGACGATCGATAGTTGTCATCGATGGTGCAGCCGTTTGCCTATCCTATACATAATAGCACTAGTACGACGTACGACGTTAAATTTATAAGAGCCAGCCCCCGGAGTCGGACCGGGATAAGCCGCTCTGCAGGCGGCTGCGTAGCCATTCCGCCAGACTGGCATTGTAAACACTTTCGACACTATATAATTGTACGTAGCGCATAATAACACCTTTTATTGCGGCAAAATTTGGCCGTACTCGCCGTATTGTCCACTCGTGCCGCCCATAAAGTCGCAATGACTCCGATCACGTCTTTTTGTGTACTTTAAACGCGCAGACATGTTGGGATGTGAGTTGGTGGTAAAATACAATGCTCAGAGAGGAGTTACCCTATTCGTTCCCCATGTGAGTAGACCGAGAATTGCCTATCACCTGCAAAACAAACTAATGTGACGCCCGTTTGAAGTGCAGATTCTATTCCGGTGTTTATTGGCGCAGCTTTAGATACAATTAATGGTATGCCAGCACGGGCTGCTTTCAGAACCATACCTGCCGGCTGTCTGCCTGAGGATAATAAAAACACACGAGAGAAGTCATTTCCTGCAAAAGCACCTATCACTTTATCAACCGCACTGTGTCTTCCAACGTCGACTGCTTGAGCTAGTAAGTCTCCATCCCTGCTGAAGAGTGCTGCAGTATGAACACCGTGGGTTTTCTGTCGTGTATACGTATCTAGGAACTGCAAACTGTCTTTTATTACCTGTTTACTAAAACGTGCATCAGAAACAACTCTTATGTCCTCGTTAGTCCACCACTTGATGCCGATGCAACCTGAGGATCTAATTTCGTGCCAAAGCTCTACTTGATCAAAAGAAGAGACTTTTGAGTACGCCTCCATTTTATTTTCATCGACTATCACCTCTTGTATTTCATCGAAGCCAGTAACCACTCCTTCAGATATCAAGTAGCCGATGCAAAGCTCTCTAAGCATGTCTGGGGACGCGACGAGCGTAGCAATCCGCATGTCATTTACAAACAAAGTTATGGTATCTTCTACAGCAACATCGTCATAGTCTGAATACTCAGCGCCGTCATAACGTATGTTCGTCCTGGAGAAAGCTTTGATGCAGTCCATACCCAGCTATTGGTTTATAATCTAAAATACATTTGCTAGCTGTTAATCTTGATTATTATATCGCCTTCAATAAGAACTACTTCAGGTTGTATTATTTGCTTATTAATTTTAACATAAGCCGTGAATTATCAACTATTTCTCTGTTAAGAGAGGTTCTGGCAATCCTGTGGTGATACCCAAGGCTACGAAATAGCTATTAATGAGTTCTGACATGCAACTCGGGGATGAAAACGACTTATCCCTCCTCACAACGAGGCACGTGTGGCATCTAGTCAAGAAGTATAGAAAGATGATAGGCGTAAACGTCCATCTCGCACACGTTCAGATACTCGTTTGCCATCCATCTCGTGGGAAATGGGATGCTCTTGTGACAGGTGCAAATATTGCTGGGCCACAGCAGCTTCAACATTGCGCAGGCGTACTACAATAAAGGATGCCAATTTACACGAGGTGTTTAAGAAAGTAGAATTTTAGAAAACCCTCCTACTTTTCCTAATTTTTTTATCAAAGAATGCAAAATAAGATATTACATCCCATTAAAAAAGAAGTTATAAAATGAAATGAGAAACCCGTTCAACTCAGTTAGGAGGAATGCAATGGAAACTGAAAAAGTAGCCCCCCTCGTTGGTGACGAGTTCCCAGAGATGGAAGTACAAACAACCCACGGCAAGATGAAGCTCCCCGATGATTTTTCAGGCAAATGGTTTGTGTTATTCCGGCATCGTGCAGATTTTATACCAGTATGCACGACGGAATTTGTCGCTTTTGCAAAACGATACACTGCATTTAAAGAGCTTAACTGTGAACTTATAGGACTCTCGGAAGACCATGTGTTCTCTCACATGAAGTGGACAGAATGGATTAAAGAGAACCTAGGTGTTGAAATCCTCTTTCCAATAATCGAGGATTCAGGCACGATTGCCACAACACTCGGAGTAATCCGTCCCGGGAGCAGATCAGCCGGAGTGCGAGCGACGTTCGTTGTGGATGATAACGGGATAATCAGGCTGGCGATCCACTACCCGCGAGAAATTGGCAGGAATATGGATGAAATTCTGCGGGCAGTCAAAGCGCTCCAAGTGTCGTATGCGCACAAGGTAGCACTACCAGCAGGGTGGCCACACAATGAGCTAATAGGGGCAGAAGGAATAATACCACCGCCAACGGACGAAAAAACTGCCAAAGAACGGACTACAATGTATGAATGCTATGATTGGTGGTTCTGCCATAAGAAGTTAGAGGAGTAAGAGTGCGCTGGCATCTTCACGCCAGCGTGTACATAACCCCCCATTTCTTAGACACAGTTTGCCATTCACATGGTCCACAGTGATGTCGACCTACGGCGGGTGCAGCTGTCATCGGGACCTTCGAACTTGAATACCCCCAAGTGTATTTGCAGTTTAGAGGCGAGAACACCATTTCTCGCAGAAAAAGTGAAGGGTGCGTTGAAGGTAGAAAATACCGGGAAGCTGAAGTACGAGCGCGGGATTGAGAATCGGCTTGTCGTGCACGGGGCGGTTATATCCGTGTGACCTTGATCCAAATGATGCGATTCTTGCGGATCGCGTGCTCGGATGTTGCATGGCATACGGGACCGTAAAGGCCGAGATTATAGCTGACCTCATTCAGGAAGCAAACGCCGGGCTCTTCAAGGCTTATTGTAATATGTGCCCGTACAAGCGCTGCTGGCTGGAGAAATCCATGGGTGCCACAGGAAATCTCGTACTCCACCGGCTGACCGAGATCGGGACGTAAATCGAGATCACCGCTCAAGGAGGGATTGTCGCGCATATCCCGGGTCCCGAGGGGCGGAGATCTAAGGGTCATGGCACCCTCTGCTCACTCTCTGCACTTACTAACATTCTCCTGCGAGTGATACGCAGAAGATTCTGAAACCCTCATCAGTGAAACGATGGGAGCAGTGAAAGAAGAGTATCTACAGGGACGCGAAATCTTTTCAGACAAGGGTCGTTCACTACCAGATGGTGGCTATGACGGCCTGTCCTTATTTGGAGTTCGTGGCGCGACGGCATTGCCTTATCAACTGATGCGATGTGACATCCCGCTCGATTCCCTCCCTCCACTCATCCTTCAAACGGTAAATTGGATAGGCTGGCGTGTTTCTTTCTCTCACCACGTTACCTGAATCGCTTCTTCGAGTGGCATTGCAGGTGCGATGTGGGCAACGCCGAAGGTGCTGAACGGCCCGGTAATCTTGAGCAATGTCTTTTCATCAGGTGCGTCGAAGATTGCCACGGACATATGCCTCCCGATGAGAACATAACGGCCTATCACCTTCACCCCGTCAGGATACTTGAAGTGCTTCCACAATTCACGCACCCTATTGGTATGATCGGGATCGAATTTGTACCATAAAACGAACAACATTTTCTTTCACTTTCCAGTACTTAATTAATTTAGTTACACTCTGCTCGAGCGCTTCTGCTCTTAATTTCCAGACGAGAAAACCTTAATGTTAAGATGTTATCTGTCATGCACACTGGGCCTTCTCGGTGTAGAACATTGAAAGAAAAATGGTAGTCTTGAGCAATAACGCTTTCACCCCTTTTTCGAGTTCTGGCTTTATCAGCATGGCACCTGCCGTCGTTACGACATTGTTAAAATGCGGGCGGTAAAATGACAAAAATAAATAGATATATATGAGTCCTTTTAAATAGTTTTTAATCCTGTTCCTCAGACGTTTTTACGTTTTTTTTTGCCCTTAAACGCTGCCTGCCCCACATCATTGTCAAGAAACATGATAAATGATAAAATAATCATCCCGGGTATCCATCCCTCATTATGCAGATGGCGCTCTGCACGCTGCTAATGGGGTCGGCCTTATGAGCTCCTTAATTATTTCTACTCCTTTCGCTTTGGGAGTCGTCGTTAATATTTCAGTTTTTTACCGCTCCCGTACCCCCGATAATGAAAAGTGCCTCCATTATTTCCTCGTCATTGAGCGTCTTAATAATTGAAACAGTCGCACTTTCCAAAGGTATAGTAAAGCGTTGGAATTATCCACCACGGACTTGACTGCGTTTCGAGCCCGCTCTATTCTCTGTGTCGAGTCCTTCACCCTCTCGATTCTCACATGAGTTCGCTTGACAATCATGACCACTGCCCTACCGCATTCCGCTTCCCAAACGTCACCCGTCTCCAGCACCTCCATCCTGTTTAGAGCCCACGCGTACTACGGCCCTTCGTCTACCAACGCCGTAGGCGGGTTCGTGCACGTTCTCAGAACGCGTATCACGAACTGGTGTACATCGCGACTGTCTCTCGTAGTGTCAGTTGTAAACTCAGTAGTTCTTCTTTCGTGGTATCGATCGCTGTCCAGAAAAAGTTCCACCTGCCTTGCACCTTGATTTCGGTCTCATCAATTGCGAGCGTAGGTCTGTACTGTTTCAATGGATCACGAGGCAGCGCATTCGTCGGGCGAATCGCCGCCGCAGCTTCATACGAGCCTTCGTCTAAGAACGAGGGCCTCTCCAGCCTGCGAAATGACAACCCAAGATAGAGCAGTGTGATTCCCAATGACTGAAACCACGGTGGCTTCCGATCTTTAACAAAGACGTTATGAGCTACAATGAGTTCTGCAATAGTGTGAGCATGTTCTTTACCCTAACATAGAGAGGTGCTCACACCACTGTCATCTTAATTTGACACCCTCGGAAATCTTGTTAACCATAAAGTCCACTGAGTAAGCGTTGGCATACTAAAAATAAGGATTGAACGAATGCGGGCGGAGCGTTTTTCTTAGGTTCGTTTGTTGATATCCCTTTGTTCTTCTACTGCGGACTCTTGGCTCTTTTGCTGCTATGTCACACAGACAAGTAATCTAAAAAAATGAAGTTGCTAGTAGATTTACCGATTCCACTAACATGTCGACCTCCTCAATTGTATTATACGGTCCAAACGATGCCCTCACCGTCCCTTGCACATCTATGAACTGTAGTGCGGGCATAGCACAGTGATACCCACTTCTCGTGCATATTTTGCTTGTTTCATCGAGGATCATGCTGACGTCATGCGGGTTTAATTCCCCGACGTTAAACGAGACTACCCCGGCCCTATCATGCGGACCGTAAACCTCAACCCCCTGTATGTCTGATAATTCCTTTGCGGCAAGTCTAGAGAGCATGTTCACGTGATTGTGTATGTTCTTGAGACCGAGATCTTGAACGTACTCCACTGACCGTCCTAGCCCAATAACTCCTGGGATATTGGGGGTTCCTGCCTCGAAACGTGCAGGTGGTTCAAGGAGTTCATATTCACAGCCTCTTACTGCTTCAACAGCCCCGCCCCCAAGTACTGATGGAGTTAGAATCTCTGGATCGTCTGCAATAAGTATCCCCGTTCCTTGTGGTCCAAGAAGTCCCTTATGTCCTGGCATAGCGAGAAAGTCGCATCCAATTTCATGAAAAGAGAGCTCTGAGTGCCCTGCAGACTGTGCGGCGTCAATGAGTACTTTAACGCCGTTTTCGTGCCCTATTTTCACTATCTTCTTAATGTCTTGCACTGATCCAAAAACATTTGAGATATGAGAAATCGCTATGAGTTTGGTACTCTCTGTAATCGCATCTTCGATGCTTTTGGGGTCAATAATCCCTTCACGATCAGACTCAATCAGATCAAGTTCTACGCCGCATTTTCTCAGTGCGACCCAGGGGAGGTAGTTCGAATGGTGCTCGATAATGGATGTTATAATTCTGTCTCCAGAGACCCACTCCAGACCGTTTGCCACTATATTTATGCCTTCAGTGGTATTTTTGGTAAAGATCACTTTATTAGCTTTAGCACTAAAAAAACTCGCGACTATCTCACGAGCCATTTCGAATCGTTCTGTTGTTTTCCGCGCAAGCCTGTGTGCCCCCCTCCCATAGTTACCCGCATACGTAAAAAAGAATTCATTCATAGCTTCTACAGATTGCCTCGGCGTCTGACTTGTTGCTGCATTATCGAGGTAGATTACCTCGCTGAGAACCGGGAAGTCTCTCCTGACGGAATAAATATCATACATATGTGTATCGTGTAACAGTTATCTCCAGAGTCAAAGTTCGGATCGGATCGTAATTACTCCATTGCTCAGGTAATATCGAGCTAAATCGATAGCCTCTAAACAGTCCGGATACACAAAGGTAATCTCGCTAGACTTTTATAAGTATCTGTTCTCTAGCACAGTAATTATTTTCGGACACAGTAGACCTCTTCTACATCTGAATACCACATGAGGGGAAAAATATCCTATCTGAGAAGCAGTTTTTGCTTAAAGAGTGAGTAATATCTTTAAGTTTATGGCACTATAAGGTTACAGGAGCATAAAACCGCACGAAGCAGCTGAAATGACTATGGCCGAAAAAAAGTACAATGCAAAAGCTGTGAGACCCTGCAAGGGTGGGGGTATACTCGTAGAGGGAGACTTTGGTCGACCCTTCTCTATGCAGGCGCTATGTGAAATGTTGAAAGAAATGGGAAGATGCTCCGAGAAATTGGGAGTTGCGCGGATTTTTTACGAAGAATGCGGGATCACCTTGTACAAAAGCGGTAGGGTTGACGTTCACCGTGTAGACTCCGAAGAGAGGGCGATCAAACTTCTCGATGATGTGAAAGACTTCATCGAGAAGGCATTCATCGATGATTCGTGAAACACTATGTAGCTTCCTTCGTTTTTTCCTTCACTTTGGCCTTATAATCCTCAATTGCTGCATGCAACGCATCTGCAGCCAAATTCGAGCAGTGCATTTTCACTGGTGGCAACCCCTCAAGGCTCTCAGCCACATCATTCCTCGTGATCTTCAGCGCTTCTTCTATCGTCTTTCCCTTCGCAAGATCAGTAACCATGCTACTCGTAGCAATTGCTGCGCCACAGCCAAATGTCTTGAATTTAATGTCAACGATGACATCATTTTCGACTTTTATCATTATTTGCATCAAATCCCCGCACACGGGATTTCCCACGGTCCCAACCCCGCTCGGGTTTTCTATTTCCCCCATGTTATGGGGATCCATAAAGTGCAACATCACTTTGTCGCTATACATCGTTCCTCCTGTCACTCATTCAGGTTTTCCGTAACCCGTGTCTTCACATTCACATTTATAAAGCGGTGACATAAGCCTTAGCTTATGCACAACGTCGGGGAGTACTTCTAGGACGTAATTTATGTCATCCTCTGTGTTATCTCTTCCAAGCGTCAGTCTCAAGGAACCATGTGCGTCTACAGGATCCAATCCGATTGCGAGGAGAACGTGTGAGGGTTCCAGCTTCTTTGAGGAGCACGCAGATCCAGTCGAGGCTGCAATGCCTTTTGCGCTGAGGCTCAAGACCAATGACTCGCCTTCGATAAAGCTGATGCTAAAATTGGCATTATTAGGGAGTCGTCTCTCTCTGCCACCATTCAACCGCACATGCCCCACACCGCTTAGCACGGCATCTATTAGTCTATCTCTCAGTTTTTTGATCCGTTCATTGTCCGAGAAGTCTTCTATTATTAGTTTTATCGCTTCTGCAAAGCCCACGATTCCCGAAACGTTTTCAGTCCCACTCCGTAATCCCTTTTCGTGCCCACCGCCGAACAGTAACGGTCGCAGTCTGGTTCCTTTGCGCACGTAGAGGCATCCAACGCCCTTTGGCCCATAGATTTTGTGTGATGATATCGAGAGCATGTCTACGGCCAGTTCATCCACATCCACCGGGATTTTCCCGACACTTTGCACCGCATCAGTGTGCAAGCAAACGTCGTGTGCGTTCGCTATCTCCCCTATCTCTGAAATCGGTTGAATCGACCCTATTTCATTATTTGCATGCATAATCGAAATCAACACGGTGCTATCTTTTATCGCAGCTTCAACATCAGCTGGATTGACAATGCCGTCGTGATTAACGGGGACGTACGTAACGTCATGTCCCTCTTGCTCAATGCTCTTGCACGTCTCTAAGATTGCGGGGTGCTCTATCGCTGAGGTAATAATATGCCCCCCTTTTTTTAACAAGCCCCGTAACGCCATATTGTCGGATTCAGTTCCTCCCGACGTAAAAATTATCTCGGCAGCGTGAGCCCCAATTGCGCGTGCAACAGTTTCCCTTGCCTCCTCAACGGCACGCCTCGCTTCAAGCCCATAGGCATGTAGGCTCGAGGGGTTTCCAAACTTCTCACAAAAGTAAGGCATCATCGCGTCGAGAACTTCACGGCGCATGGGAGTTGTAGCAGAATGATCAAAGTAAATCATGTCATCATCTCACACATCATCTACTATCTCATGTAAATGTATCTAACATTATCTTTAACGAGTTAAAGTTACCTACAAGGACTGTAGGCTTCTTTGCGACCCCGATAAATCGTGTAGCTTTATAGGATTTGTACAGTATGGACAGAGGAAGTCACATTCTGCCTTTCCATATGGGCAAATGATCTTTGATAGTACCGCCATCGGATGACCTTTACTCTTTAAGTCAAATTCTTTGTTCCAGCCAAAGGGCGCCCGTTTAACCACAAACCCTGCATCCCGTAAGGAATTCTCGAGCGAATTTAAAATCAGCAAGGCAACATCAGGGGAACCGAGGGTGCTGGTTAAATGGGCAAACGGAAATATCATAATTTTGTTCTCCTTAAGCTTGCCCATAACATCAATTATACTCCTCTTGGCAGCTTCAACAATGCCTTCTGGGTTTATCTCATCGAGCTTCTCGACGCATGAAAAAACCACGACACATTCTTCCATTTTATCATTTTTTGATTCAATTTCTTCAGCCATTTTGGTCTTTTTAGTGACTGTATAGCTAATACTGTCTGCATGAATTAAAAGAAGTCTAATATCGCTCCCTCCGTTGCACCATCTAACAGTACTTATTTTAAATGCGCTGGAATGAAATAAATGTTCGAACTACTTTTATTTAAATAGTTAGCTCTCCATACAATTAGTTTTGGCTTACGGACAAAATATGTCCGCTTGTAAATATTAAATACGCTATATACCGATATTATATATACTGACATTATAAACACAACTGATCTCAGATATTGGTTATAAAGAAAGCTTTTTGACTCACCACCTAAGTATCAGTGAGGCACAAATATGAATGAACGAATTAATGACCTATTTGAAGCTTTATTCGCATTGACTGATTTAAGAATAATATTTAGGGAAACAGCACCGATGCACGCTTTTAGTGAAGAGCAGAAGGCTAACGCGAGAGACGCTGTTAACCGCGCAAAAGATGCACTAAACAGGCTCGAGGGGGCTCTCTAACGATGAAAATAGCAACGAGCATTCCTGTTCGTGAAGTTGAGGAGAGCTATATAAATATACAACCCATTCAGGCAGCAGGGCGTTTGACCGCGGAGGCTATGAAGGCGTTAATTGCATACGGCGATGGATATTCTACGTGCGACCAGTGCAGAAAACCGTTTAGGCTTGATAAAATAACTAAACCCCCTATAGCGGAGTTTCATGATGATTTGGCAAAATTTGTCAATATGGATCATGCGCGGGTTACGCCTGGTGCAAGAAGAGCGTTTCAAGCTGTCTCTCTCGCACTTGCTGAAAAAGGAGATCCGATAATAGTCTCAGCCCTCGCACACTATACCGAATTTTTGGCGGCTGAGAGCGCCAAAGCGATAGTGAGGGAAGTCCCACTAAACGATCAAAACGTAGTAACAGGCGATGCATTAGCCCATAAAATTGAAGAAGTAACTAAAGAGTTCGGCAAGCCCCCTGTTCTTGTTATGATCGATCACTTTGACTACTCAT
>Ga0209517_10009160_pt1 | contig 11388 bp, 9 predicted proteins | sample PeaSoiMetSII2010_FD_187695 | JGI IMG/M metagenome (GOLD analysis project Ga0209517, IMG submission 187695) | Peat soil microbial communities from Weissenstadt, Germany - SII-2010 (SPAdes) (version 2) | ecosystem: Environmental > Terrestrial > Soil > Wetlands > Peat | place: Germany: Weissenstadt...
ATCTCGAGGCGCTGCTAACGCTCTGGTTCGGTCTGGAGATTGTGACGCTGGCAGGGAGCCTCTTCGCCCACCGCTTTGTGTGGATTCTGGTGGGGGTGGGAGCGCTGGCGGCGGGATGGCTCGTTTGGCGGCGGGCCAAGCGGCAGACTGCGGAAAAGAGTCCAGAAAATAAGAACGCAGCGGGAGAAAATTCCACGCTGCGCTCGGAAGAAACTCGATTGACCAGCGAATGACCGGCTAAGCGGCCGCAGTTCCGTGCGGCTTATGCATGGAACGGGCGACCACGGCGGCGACTGCCGGCAATCCGAACATGACCGCGGTGAAGAGCATGTCGCCCGCGATTCCGCGCCGGAAGAACGGCAGGCCGGCGGCGTAGCACGTCATCAGTCCCGCCAGGGTCTTGGGATACATGGCCCAGCATGCCCAGACGGCAAAATTACTAACCGCGAAAAAAGAAACGGAACTGGCCAGCGCGGCTCCGCCAACCCGCAGCCAGCCGGTGTTTTCGCGCAGACCCGTGCCCAGCCACAGGATCGCTGCATACCACGCCCAGGTCACGAAATGGTCCCAGGAAAATTGATAGGAATACACGAACCGGGTGAGGATGACGTCCGAAGCAGCCAACAGGGCAAAGGGCACCCACAGCTGGCGTCGCGAACCGCGCGCGCCAAAATAGAGCAGCGCCGCCGCTACCGGAGTAAAAGCCAGGGGGTGCGGCAGGAACCGCACTGCGACTGCGAAGAGCACAAATACGTAAGCCAGCATGATCACCTCGTTAAGGAACCAGCTAAGATTGTTGCGCGAGCGGATGCCGCGGGTCAAGCGAGGGGTGAATTTAGCCAAGGAAGAAGAGCGCCCGTTCCGATGCGACACGCTGCGGCGAACGAATCGTAAGGCTTATTGCGGTCACCGAGTTTTCGCACTCGTGCTTCGTATTCCAAAGCGTTCCTCGACTACTTGCAGGTCACGGTTAAGCAAGACCATCGCCCCGAGGGTGGAGCGGCCGTTGCGGCCGGGATAGTCGTAGCGAAGATCGAGGAAGCGCACTGCGTAGGCGGTGCCGGTGCTATCCACCGGATCGTTCTGTAGCTGTTCGGTTACGGGATACTGGGCCCAGCTAAGGTACACGCGTCCGAGGTAGGTCTTTTTCGCGGCTACTGTGACGGGCGTTTCTTCGGGCTTGTAGCGAATCTGCATTCGGTTTTCGGGATCGACTTCGGGCGCCAGCGGATCGACGTCCATGGTGGCGAAGAAAGCGGGCGTTTCTACTACTCCATGCCAGCGGAACGGATTCGTCATGTAGGGATAGGCGGAAACTCGAACCGCATCGGCTCCCTGGTAAGTGCGCGACTGGAGCGCGGTTACGGCCCGGCGATGCTCGTAGTCGCATAGTCCCCAGTATGCGAAGACCGCGAGCAGAGCGAGAGTCGCTGCCAGTCTTCCCTGCGGCTTGGCCTGCGGGCCTTTGTCGCGGGCGCCGATCTCTTCGTTGATAAGCGAAAATAATGCCGGCAGAATCAGGCCCAGAATCAGCACGACTAAAAGCACGGGCTCGACGATGAAAACGATGTCCCAGGAAATCCAGCGTTCGGAAAACGGCCAGAAGGGACGCACTCCATAGCTGGTGGTGAAGTCGAGAAGAATATGGCTGAGGCCGGCGAGGCAGGCATAGGCGAAGAGCAATCCCCAGCGCGGAGGGAGGTTGGGGTTGCGGGTTTTGCGGCCGCGCAGACGCCAGAAAAGATAGACGAATCCCACGACCACGGCGGCCACCAGCGGCACTCCCAGAAAAGAATGAGTGAAGCCGCGGTGATGATTTAAGCCGAAGGCGGAACCGCCGAAGCGGCTGAGGACGTCGAGGTCGGCGGCTTCGGCGCCCAGCGTCAGCGTGGCCGTGGCGAGGGCGGTTTTGCGGTTAAGTCCGGCGCGGCCCATGGCGGCGCCAAATAGGAAATGGGTTACGGGTTCCAAGGGAGCTCTACAGAGTTTAGCGGACGGAGAGCAAAGCTGAAGTGAGAAGTTACATTGTCGAAGCTGGAAGTGTAGAAGTTAGGCTCGTCGCGGGAGCAAACCACTCGCTTAGGGGACGCACTGCACCGCAATCCAGGCACTTCGTCACCGCAAACTGTGTCGCACACTTGGGACAGGCGGCTTGGGTCTGAAAAGTATCGAATGGCTGTCCACACCGCCCGCACTTCCAGAAGGCGCCGATCGGCGGGTTGGATTTGCACGCCGGACAAGCAAACCCGTTCCGCCGCGGCAACTTTGCGAAGCGCAACAGCGCCTGCGCGTGCCGTAGTCCGCCCCAGCAATTCATCAGCATGAAGACCGCGATCGCCCCAAGCCAAATGTCCCGCGTCCAGAAGGCGAGACCGATGAATCCGACGACTCCCAGGAAGCCGAGGGTCGTGGCTACCATCAGGCTGCGCGCGCGTCCCAGCACAAACCAGAGCAGCGACCTGAGAATCTGGCCGCCATCTAGCGGGTAGATCGGCAACATGTTGAAAATCAGCAAGCCTAAGTCAATGCGCCAAGTCAAAAACCACAATAACGCATGAGCATCGGGCGACGCCGCTGCTAACCCCGAGGACAACCTCAAAAGCACCAACAAAACTGGGAAGAGCGCGACATTTACCAGCGGTCCGGCCGCGATGCTCCAGAGGGTAGCTCCGGGCCGCTGCGGAGGATCTACATAGGCCACGCCACCGAGGGGCCAGAGCACGATCTGGTTCGCCTGTCCTCCGACTTGGCGGCAAGCCAGCGAGTGGCCGAACTCATGAAGCGTCACAATCAGAAACAGCGCGAGATACTCGAGTACGTTCCAGCCGACCGAGGAATAGGATCCCTTTCGGAGCTGGATTTCATATGCCGCCGCCAGAAACCAGGACCAATGCAAGAACACATCGATCCCTTGGAACTGAAACAGACGAATCGACCCTTGGCGAGCGCTGGGCATTCCAGAGTTATAGCACAGCGCTGTGCCGCGAAAAGCCGACGGTCAAGAAGACTGAACAGGGAACCTGAGGTCAGTTGTTAGAGGCTGGTACGATCAACGATAGGGCGTCCGGAACCATGGTCATGCGAGCGGGCAGGCGGCCGAGGAGTTCGCCGTCGGCCTCGACGTAGACGCGGTCTTCATTACAAACCTCGTCATCGCCTTTCTCCGGTAGGCGGCAAACAACCTCCGAACAGCTAACCAGATCGATGCCGTCGATCTTCCATTGACGGCCGAGCAGCGCCCCGGCCACATACTGTATGTAGGCATTGCGGCTGGCGGTGCGGCACATGACGGCGCGCAGATCGCCGCAGTCGAGCGACGCTCCGGGAACCAGCTCGCGCAGGATGTTTCCGAAAAAACGAATTCTGACCGCCAGCAGTTCCGTCAGCAAAGCACGCTGAGGCAGGCCGCTTCCGTTGGAATACTCGACCTCGAACCGGCGCATGTCATACGTCGCCCACAATTGCCAGGCTTTGAGGTAGTAGGCCGTCATGCCCGATCGCTTCTTGAGTTCTGCCGTCAGTTTGTAGAACAGGTGCGCGTCCACGCCGATTCCCGCGGCGACGGTGAAGTAACGCGCTGAAGACTTGCCGCTGAAATCCTCGTATTCAATTCGGCCGAGAGGAATGCGGCGGACCTTGCCTTCGACAGCGCTTTCAGCCGCGGCGCTGGGTCGGAGCGGGATTCCGAGGTCGTGGGCAAGAGCATTGGCGGTGCCGAAGGGGAGAATTGCGAGCGCGACGGGTGTGCCGGCTAATCCCTGAATCACATCGTGGATCGTGCCATCGCCCCCGCAGGCAAAGACGGTGTCACTGCCGGCGGCCACGGCACAGCGGGCGTTGTCGGTCGCTTCCTGGCTGGAGCGGCAAACGGTGAGGTCGGTGTGAACTCCGGCCGACTGGAGGATGCCAATGGCATGGTTCAGTTCCCGGTCGCGTCGAGGGCGGCCGGAATTGGGATTGAACAGAATGGTGACTTGGCGCATGCGTCGGCTGGCTCTGCTCTGAGTCTAGCGCAGGCCCCACCCCACCTGCCGAGGTTAACAAACGGTTGCTTCCGGGCCAAGTCTGCACTATGCTTGCGCGCAAAGTTAGTGGGGTGGTCGTTCTAATCACGATTGTCCGGTTGCTACATTTCAGGAGGTCCGTATGACACTGCTGCCGACTACTCGTGTCTGGCTGCGTCTCGCAGTCTTTCTGAGTCTCACCATCATGGCTGCCGCTCAGGGACACACCATGGGAACCGCGAAGCCGGTCACGATGATGACGGGCCTCGGCGACTTGCATCATCCAGTTTCGACCAGCAACGCAAGCGCGCAGGAGTTCTTCGATCAGGGACTGCGCCTGATTTACGCGTTCAACCACGACGAGGCGGCGCGCTCATTTCAGAAAGCGGCGGAACTGGATCCGAAGCTGGCGATGGCGTACTGGGGGATTGCCGAGGCGGTGGGGCCGAACTACAACGATCCGGCGAGTGCGGACCGTTTCAAGCAGGCGCACGAGGCGATCCAGAAGGCGGTGGACCTGAGTGGCCATGCCTCCGACGCCGAACGCGGCTACATTTTGGCGATGGCGAAACGCTTTCCGGCGGACCCGAAGTCGGATCTGCGAAAGGCGGCGGAAGATTATCGGGACGCGATGCGGGAAGTGGTAAAGAACAATCCCGACGATCTTGATGCGGCGACGCTGTTCGCGGAATCGGGGATGAACCTCCATCCGTGGGGTCTGTGGCATCCGGATGGGACGCCCGAGGAGGGCACGGAGGAAATTGTCGCGACCCTGGAGTCGGTGATCAAGCGCGATCCCAACCATCTCGGGGCGCTCCATTACTACATTCACACGGTGGAAGCGTCGAACTCTCCGGAACGGGCGTTGGCTGCGGCGAATCGCCTGGCTTCGCTGGCTCCGGCTGCGGGACACATTGTGCACATGCCGGCGCACGTTTACATCCGCACGGGAGATTATGCGGCGGCGGTGAAAGCCAACCAGGAAGCGGCTGCCGCCGACCGCGCGTACCTCGCGAGCAGCGGCGCGCAGGGCATCTATCCGATGATGTACTACAGCCACAATCTGCATTTCATCGCCATGTGCTCAGCCATGGTGGGAGACTACGAGGAAGCCCATAAGGCGGCGGAGATGCTCGCGGCCCATGTGGGACCGTCCGTAAAGGAAATGCCGCCGCTCGAAGGATTCATGACGATCCCGATGGCGGTGAATGTGCGCTTTCACAAGTGGGACGAGATTCTGGCGATGAAGGCGCCCGATGCGTCGATGAAGGCCACGACTGGCTTCTGGCACTTTGCGCGCGGCATGGCGTTGGCGGGAAAGGGCAGAATCAACGAGGCGGAAGCGGAATACAAGATCGTGTCCGACGCTGAAAGAGCAACGCCACCGGATGCGGTTTTCCAAATGCCCATTAACAACAAGACCAAAGACATCCTGAAGATTGCGGAGAATGTTCTGGGGGCCCAGGTGGCGCTGGCGAAAAAAGACAACGCTGCCGCGGCAGCGATGCTGCGCGACGCGGTCGCGGTGCAGGATACGCTGAAGTACGACGAACCTCAGGATTGGTTCTTTCCAGTGCGGGAATCGCTCGGTGGAGTGTTGTTGATGAGTGGGGATGCGAAAGGCGCGGAGCAGGTGTTCCGCGATGACCTGGCCCGGAACCTACGGAATCCGCGGTCGTTGTTCGGCCTGCATCGGGCGCTGAAGGCACAGGATCGAAATTCCGATGCCTGGTTTGTGGAGCAGGAATTTCGCAAGTCGTGGAAGGGCGGAGCGGAAGAATTGAAGGTGGAGGATCTGGTGTAATGGCGAGTGCCCGGTTGCGACCAGAGTCACGCAACATGCTTGTGTGGTGGCGGGGCTCCGCCCCGCCGGGACGGGGCAAAGCCCCGTCTCCACACGAGCATGTTTTGAATTACGGCCCCGATGATTGCGCTCTCTCGATGGAATAGACGTAGTGCGACAGACCACGCCAGTTCACTTCTTTCCAGACGGCCATGCCGGTGCGCTCAGCAACACGGCGCGAGGGCAGATTCTCAGGGCGAATCAGGGAAATCAGCCGCTCGGTTTTCAGGTGCGCGAACGCCCAGTCGCGGCAGGCGACGGCCGCTTCGGTGGCTAGACCTTGACCCCAGAAGTCGCGGCGCAAGTGGTAGCCGATTTCGTAGAGGCGTTCGCCTTCGACCTGCTGCACGATGATCCCGCAATCGCCGATCGTTTCATGAACCTCGCAATCTTGCGTTCTTTTCAACTCCATGGCCCAGAGGCCGACACCGTCATCCTGGTAGCGCTGGCGATTTCGCTCAATCCATTGCTCGACGCCGGCGCGATCGTAAGGTGCGGGGTAATAGCGCATGGTTTCGGGATCGGAGAGAACCAGGGCAAGAGCATCGGCATCTTGCGGGGTGAATTCACGCAGCAGGAGGCGGGTGGTTTCGAGAATCTTCATGCTGCCGTGGTTGCTGTGGAGTTCAGAACTCATCACTCATTCTTCATCTATCGGCAAGCCGTCATGAGATCGCTCATGACGACAGCCAATGCCGCATGGTGATGGAGCTTATTGTCAATCAACGGGGCAACGCTGAACAAATCGGTGGGCACGAAACGTGGGGCAATAAAAAGAACCGCGACATTGGTTACGCTCTAGCCGCCAACTCCTGCGAGAGAGTTAACGACGTGGAAACGTGCACCGTCGCGGTCCCTGATGCGATTTCTGCTTTCGCAGTACCAAACCCCGGCGTCTCCTCGCAGATCCGTCGGTTTTTTCGGGTCTGGCCGTCGAGCGAGTCGCCCCGCCCTACGAATCACCCAGCCTACTTCGGGTTGGCAACGATTATGTAGCCAATCCTTTCAGCCATCGACGGGCACCAGCCTACAGCATCCTGAAAACTTGTCAACGCCCGTTTTTGGTGCAAAAAGCGGGTCGGTGAAGCATCGGAAAGCACTCCAAATGGTCTGTCAGTCAAGGCTTCTGTGGAGAATCGAAAGAATTCGCTTCAGTGCCGGTTTTGCCGTCTGTGGAAAACTCTTTACCGAATGATCATAAAGAACCGCGGAAACCTCTTGCGCGGCGATCCGTTTTCACGCATCGTGTAGTTAGCGTCGCGAAAATGACATGTGCCATCTCGTAGCCTACGTCGACGGAAGCTCGCATGGGAATCCTGGTCCCTCCGGTATCGGGGTCATCGTCGAAGACTCTGCGGGAGGCTGCACCCGAATTGCCAAGTCGATCGGCTGGCAGGACAACAACGTCGCCGAGTACGTCGCGCTGCTGGAAGCTCTGCAATGTGCCTTGGCTAAGAGCGCTCGCTCACTTCATGTTTATTCGGATTCCGACGTAGTGGTGCGGCAAATGTCCGGCGAATATGCTTGCCGGAGTCCGAGGCTGTATTCGTTGAACTGGATCTGCCGCAAACTGGCTCGGAGCCTGGAGTTCGCGATAACCCGCATTCCCCGTGAGCACAACCTCGAGGCCAACCACCTTGCCAATAGCGTCGCCCGGCTGTGCCAGGACATCACCGAGGTTAGCTGAGAAATCCACAAGAATTTGATCGCGTCAGGCCGGCCTTTAGGGATTTTCTCTGCTCGGCTGGAAGGTGATGATGGCTCCGGTCGGCGCCGTCCGGAAAATCTGGGCGATCAGTTCAGCACACGCATCGTACCGGTGTTCGTTTCCTGTACGGATGGATGCTCCTTCAGCCAGACCGCCGCCCGCTCTTTGGCTTGTGCCATTTCTTCAGGCCGCATCTTGCCCGCTAAGATTGTGAGCAAATCCCCTCGCGCTGTTCCGCCCCACTGGGTGATGGTCGCCCATTGATAGCTAGAAACGTAGTCCCTCTGCGTTCCCTGTCCGTTCAAATAGGCAAGAGCAAGATAGAACTGCGCTTCAGACACTCCAGCGTTAGCGGCCTTGGTGAAGAACTCGAAGGCTTTATTCAGGTCTTTCTGAGTCCCAACGCCGTCCATGTACAGCTTCGCTAGCACTAGCTCCCCCGCGTGATTTCCTGCGCCTGCGGCGAGGCCATACCAATGGAAAGCGTCCGTCGGGTTTTTCTTCACGCACGTCCCCGTCATGGAATATGCGCCCAGGTTCGCCATCGATACAGTGTCACCCTTGTCCGCAGCCTGTCTCGTCCATTCGATGCCACGCTTGCAGTCTTTCTTGACGCCTACGCCTGCACAGTACATGTTGCCAAGATTTCCCATGGCTTCCACCAACCCACCCTCAGCGGCCATCTTGTACCAATCAACCGCCGTCTGGTCATTCTGAGGTACACCATTTCCGTGATGGTAGATGTTTCCAAGATGGAACTGGGCTTTGTGGTCGCCCTGCTGGGCAGCTTTCATCATCCACTGCATTCCGAGCTTTGCGTCTGTTGGCCGTCCGTCCCCGAATAGATACGCGAGGCCCACCTTGACCTCCGCATCCGCGCTACCCGCGTCCGCATCCCGCATGAGTGCATTCCATCTCTCCTCTTCTGGCGAGACATATTGCTGCTTTAGAGTTTGCTGGTGCGCTTCAATCCATTTGCGACATCGTGTCTCCACCTCGGAACGTGTTTCGGGTGGGAGCGAGTCCCTGAGCTTGTCACGAAGTTCAATGATTCGTTGTTCCGAAGAAGTAGATGCGAGGCAAACCCAGAAATAGGCTTCAACGTCATCCTTGGGAACGCCATCCCCAACGTGGTAGGTGTAGCCGAGATTAAACTGGGCGTGTCCGATACCCAGTTCAGCAGCTTTGCGCCACCACTTAACGGCTTCAGCGATGTTCCTAGGCGCACCCTCACCCAAGGAATACGCCTGTGCGAGGTTGTACATCGAACCCGTGTTGCCCTGCTCCGCCGCCTTTTGGAACCAGCGCACAGATTCCGCCTCGTTCTGTGCCACGCCGATTCCGTGCTGGTAGCAATACCCAACGTCATGCTGACCTTGTGCATTTCCTTGGTCTGCCGATTTGAGGAGCCACTGAAATGCTTCGCGCTCGTTCTTATCAACACCTGTCCCTGCGAGATACGATTCGCCGAGGACGAGTTGCGCATCTCGATTGCCCTGTTCGGCAGCTTTGCGCATCCAGCGAGATGCCTCGGCATCGTCTTTAGACAGCCCTCGTCCTGAGGAGTAGAGCAATCCAAGGTTCACCTGAGCACTCGCAAAGCCTTGCTCAGCCGCTTTCCGATACCACCGGGCGGCAGCAACCAGATTCTTTGGAACGCCCGCGCCTAGTTCGTAAGCGAGCCCGAGATTGAACTCGGACTCAACGTCGCCCTGCTCGGCTGCCTTCTGCCACCACCGTGCAGCCTCTCCATCATCCTTCTGAAGCAAGACACCAAGATGGTATGCATTGCCGAGAGCGGCTTGCGCTTGAGCGCTGCCGTTCTCAGCTTGGACTTTCAGGGCTGAAATATCTTGGGAGTACAGACCAGTCGCGGCGCCGAGGAGCAGCAAAACAACCTGCAACGAAGCCCAAAGCCTAGAAGTGGCCATAAGATTTTGCGTCGAAATTCGACATGAGCTTACGCCACGGTCGAATCGAAATCCACATGCCGGCTGTTCCCCGGCATCATCGGTTCAGTCAGGTTATGTATCGTCGCAATTGTTGTTAGCAGGCAATTGCGCTGAGAACCGGCCGGAGCGAACCCGCCTCAATTCGAATTTGCTGCTGTGCCCGACTCTGTGGCCCCGACCGGCAGCGTGATAGTAAACACCGCGCCACCACCCGGGGCCGAGGCGGCTTCGATGTTCCCTCCGTGCTCGCGCAGCACGGTCTTGCAGATGCTCAATCCCAAGCCGGTGCCGCGGCCGGGGCGCTTGGTGGTGAAGAAGGGGTCAAAGATGTGCGCCAGGTTCTCGGGCGAGATTCCTGGGCCATCGTCCTGAAACACGATCCATACCGCGTCGGGCTTGCGTTCGAGGCGCACACGAATCGTGCCTTTCTCACGAGTTTCGCGGATGGCCTGCTCCGCATTCAGCAGAAGGTTTAAGAACACCTGCATGAGCTGATTGGGATCGGCGACGATGGCGGGGATCGATGGCTCGGGCAGAAAGTCCACGGTGATGTTGCTCTTGCGCAGCGGATAGGCCTGCATCTGCACGGTACGCTGGACCAGTTCATTCAGATTGACCTGGCTGTGTCCGGGAGCCGGAGGCCGGGCGAAGTATTGCAAGTTCTGCACGATTTCAGCGGCGCGCCGCGCCTGCTGGTGCAGAATGACGATCTGTTTGCGGGCGCCTTCGCTGGCCGGGCCTTCCTGCAGCAGCTCCGCCATGCCCAGAATGCTGGTCAACGGATTGTTGAGTTCGTGGGCGAAGCCGCCGATCATCTGCCCCATGGCCGCCAGACGTTCGCTCTGAATAATCTGCTGCTCCAGCCTCTTCTCGGTCGTCACGTCGCGGACGGAGACGATCACACCCGCAGGCTTGCCTTCGGCATCGAGGAGCGGACTCGCCATCCCGAGCATGGTGCGCCAACTGCCGTCGCGGTGCTGGGAGCCATATTCGCAAGAGGTCAGCGCACTCTGACCGGTGGCGACGGTGCGATAGAGTTCGGCCAGTTCCGGTGAAGTCTTCTCCGCATCTTCGACGTTCTTGCCCATGAGGTGCTCCGGCCCGTACCCGAGAAGCTCGCCGATGCGCGCGCTCACGAACGTGTACTGCCCCTTCAGATCGAGCACCAGAATCAGATCGGGAAAGCTTTCCAGCAGGTGCCGCCGGAACTCTTCCTGGCGCCGCAACTGCCGCTCCATCGCGCGCTTTTCGGTGACGTCCACCAGCGTGCCCTGGTAGCGGACAATCCGCCCCGCTTCCATGACGCCGGCCGAGGTATCGACGCAGACCGCGACTCCGCCATCTTTTCTTTTCAGCTGAATCTCGCGAGTGCGAGTGCTCCCGCTCTGGCTTCCCCCGTGTCCCAGCACCGGCTCCCCGCTGGCATCGACATTGAGTTGCTCGGGCGGCAGGCTCAACAGCTCGTCTTTGCTGTCGTATCCCAAAATTGTCACCAGCGCCGGGTTGACCTCGAGCAGCTTGCCCTCGGCGTTGCTGATGTACACGCCTTCCTGCAGCGATTCGAACAACTGGGTGAAGCGCTGTTCCTTTTCTCGATGCCCGGTGATGTCGCGCGCCAGCACACTGGCGCCGGTCACTTCGTTACCCTTGACGATGGCGTTGACGACGCAGTCGTAATAAAGGCGGCGGGAATCGTTCTTCAGGTGGACTTCGACCACTCCCGACCAACTCCGCTTTTCCAGAAAGCGTGCGAGGCTCGCGGACGCCTCGACATGCAACGGGGCGCCCAGGAATTCCTCAAGTTTGCGACCTACCAACTGGGAATAAGGAGCATCGAGGACTTCCGTGGTTCGGCGGTTTACCGTGCGCAGGGTGCCATCC
>Ga0209517_10009161_pt1 | contig 11386 bp, 9 predicted proteins | sample PeaSoiMetSII2010_FD_187695 | JGI IMG/M metagenome (GOLD analysis project Ga0209517, IMG submission 187695) | Peat soil microbial communities from Weissenstadt, Germany - SII-2010 (SPAdes) (version 2) | ecosystem: Environmental > Terrestrial > Soil > Wetlands > Peat | place: Germany: Weissenstadt...
TCCGCCTGCCGCAGCAGATCGGAGGCCGCGTCCACATCCGCGGGCAGCAGCCGGTCGTTGGCGCCCTTCACCACCAGGATGCGGTTCTGGCCGGAGCTATCCACGAAGATGGGAGCCACGCCGCTCGATACGCCGGGCGTGATCAGAACGCGGCTGGCATCCACGCCGCGCGACGTGAAGTTCTCGATCGTGGCCTCTCCGAACAGGTCGTCGCCGACGCGCGCCACCATCGATACGCGGGCTCCGCACAGCCGTGCGGCCACCGCCTGGTTGGCGCCCTTGCCGCCGAAACCCAAATGGAACTCGCGCCCGAATATGGTCTCGCCGGGACGCGGGAATCGATCGGTGAAGGTGGTCAGATCCATGTTGGCGCTCCCGACCACCACGATGTGAGGCTGTGCGTTCATATGGAATTCCAAGCTTTCATGAAATCATTGTAGTCATGGACTTGGATTCCACGCGGCGCTTTTCCTCGCGGGTCGAAGATTATGTTCGCTACCGCCCTTCATACCCCGAGGGCATCGTTCCTCTCTTGGAACGGGAATGCGGCTTGAAGCCCGAGGCCCGGGTCGCCGATATCGGCTCGGGCACGGGCCTGTTCGCCGCGCTGTTTCTGCGCTTCGGCTGCGAGGTGTTCGGGGTCGAGCCGAATGCCGATATGCGACTCGCGGGCCAGCGCCTGCTCGCTGCGGAGCCCCGGTTCCACAGCATCGACGGGCGCGCCGAGTCCACCGGACTAACCGCCGCCGGCGTGGACTTGGTCACCGCCGGTCAGGCATTCCACTGGTTCGACCTGCCGGCCGCGCGGGCGGAGTTCCATCGCATTCTAAAGCCGTCCGGTTGGGTCGTGCTGGCATGGAACGAGCGCCTGGTCGAGGGCCGCTTTCTCGAGGAGTACGAGGCGCTGCTCCATCGCTACGGCCCGGAGTACGGGCGCATCGATCATCGGCGCATGGATGCGGGCGTGATGGACGATTTCTTCGGCCCGGAAAACTGGCGTCTCACTGGCTTCCCCAACGAGCAGCGTTTCGAGCTGGCCGGACTCCTGGGACGCCTGCATTCGTCGTCCTACGCGCCGCCCGCGGGCTCGGAAGCGTACTCGCGAATCAATGAAGACATCGCGCGGCTGTTTGAAGAATGCCAGCAGGACGGCCTGGTGGCATTCCGCTATGAGACCAAGGTGTACTACGGGCAGTTAGCCTGACACAAAGTCCCGAGCTGTGGGGCGGGCAATCCTGCCCGCGAGCCGGCCTTCCGGCCGGCTGGACCCGCTGAAAAAGCGGGTCCGCAGCCTAAAAGGGCTGCCCCACGTGGCCGAGTTCCCCTACCGATTCCCGCCCGCCCGCACTCCCCGTCCCCACACTCGCCGGCCGATTGTGGAATCGCATCGGAAGCGGCGACTACACCACGGTGGAGTCAGCGCCGGAAAGCCGACTGGCCCGCGAATCGGGATCGCCCTTTCAGCCTTTCCTCAATCCGCAGGAACTGGTTGAATTTCGCTACGCGTTCGCTTCGACAGCCCGAACCGGTCTTGATGTGGCCGGCGCCGGTCGCCACCGTCAGATCCGCAATGAAGGTGTCCTCCGTTTCGCCCGATCGGTGGGAGACGAAGCAGCGGTAGGCATTGCGCGCCGCCAGTTCCATCGTATCCAGCGTTTCCGTCACGGTACCGATCTGATTCAATTTGATGAGGATTGCGTTTCCGATTCCTTTGTCGATCCCCTCTTGAAGGATCTTCGGATTGGTGCAGAAGATGTCGTCTCCCACCAACTCGATTTTGGACCCGAGAGCAACGGTCAAATTCCGCCAGCCATCCCAGTCGTTTTCCCCCATGCCATCCTCGAGAAGCACGATCGGGTATTGCTTTACCCATGACTCCCAGATCTTGATGAGCTCGTCGGAACCGATCGCCTTCTTGCTGGACTTGAAGAGCACATACTTCCCGTCGTCCCACATTTCACTGGCGGCCGGGTCGAGGCAAATAGAGATCTCAGTGGACGGCTTGTAGCCGGCTTTCGTGATGGCTTCCAGAATCAGCTCGACAGCTTCATCGTTCGACTTCAAATCGGGAGCGAAGCCGCCCTCATCGCCCACCGCGGTGCTGTATCCTTTGGCCCGGAGCACCTGCTTGAGTGTGTGGAATGTCTCCATGCCCATGCGGATGGCCTCGGCAAACGATGGCGCGTGGTGCGGCGCGATCATAAACTCCTGGAAATCGACGGTGTTGTCGGCGTGCTTGCCGCCGTTGAGCACGTTCATGCAGGGCACGGGCAGTGTACACGCGTTCGCGCCGCCGAGATATCGGTACAGAGGCAGCGAGTGAGCGCTCGCAGCGGCGCGTGCGGCCGCCATGGACACGGCAAGAATCGCGTTGGCTCCCAGTTTCCCTTTGTTGGGCGTCCCGTCGGCCTCGATCATGGCTTGATCGATCGCCCGCTGGTTGGTTGCATCCTGGCCCACGACAGCAGCGGCGAGTTGCTTTCCAATATGGCTTACGGCCTTGGTAACTCCCTTCCCGCCATACCGGTGCTTGTCGCCATCGCGCAGTTCGACGGCTTCCTTTTCTCCCGTCGATGCTCCCGAAGGAACGGCCGCAACGCCGACCGCACCACCATCGAGCCCGACCTCGGCCTCAACTGTAGGGTTGCCGCGGGAATCGAGGATCTCACGGCCTAAAACGCTTACGATTTTGGTCATCTATGACTCCTTGTGCCTTGCGAATGAGAAGCAAAACCTGGACTGAAAATGAAAAAGCTCCTACTGGACGGTAGGAGCTATCAGAACCGGCGGCCCGGAACGGTTCAAGGTGACGCCCCATCACCTGTGTGTTTTACGAAACTCGACTATAACTCATGGCGCCCCCGTGAGCAACGCGGCTGCGACGAGGCGATTTGGTGATTGCAGCGCGCCTCTCTTTGCTGTATCCTCCGGTTATAGGCGGTGGAGTTCGCCAAACCGTCGCTCTCGAGCGGCCAATGACTCCTGCAGCAAAAACTGCTGTAGGGCTTCCAGGCCGAACCCCTGAACAGCATAGTTTGAGGATCGGAGACTGACATGGAACAGGTCTGGTTTTCAGCGGCGTTGTGGCTGGCACTTGCTTTGGTCGCCACGATGCTGTCAATTTGGTTCAGGATCTCGACGGCGCTTTCGGAAATCGTTGTGGGCACCGTGGCGCAGCTCATCATCGGCGCCCTGATCGGCACCGAAGTGCTGGGGGTGAAGTCGGCATGGGTCAGCTTTCTGGCCGGGACAGGGGCTATCGTGCTCACGTTTCTGGCCGGTGCGGAGCTCGATCCGGGGATATTCCGGACGACATGGAAAGAGGCCATGGGTGTTGGCCTGGTGGGCTTTTTCGGACCGTTCCTGGGGGCAGCGGCAGTCGCACACTACTTGCTGAAGTGGTCCATCCCCTCAAGCTGGCTTGCCGGGGTTGCCCTGTCCACCACCTCAGTCGCTGTTGTGTACGCCGTCATGCTGGAATTCGGCCTCAATCGCACGGATTTTGGCAAAGGCATTCTCGCCGCCTGCTTCGTGAACGACCTCGGAACCGTGGTCGCGCTAGGGCTCATCTTCGCTCCGTTTACCACGCGGACGCTGATCTTCGTTGGAGCGAGCGTCGTCGTTTTTGCAGCGCTGCCGTTCGTCACTCCGTGGTTTTTTGAGAAATATGGCGGGCGCGTGTCGGAGCTCGAAACAAAATACATTCTCTTGCTATTGTTCGGGATGGGCGGCCTGGCGGCCTGGGCCGGCAGCGAGGCCGTACTGCCTGCGTACATCATCGGGATGGTGTTGGCCGGAACCGTCGGAAGGGATCACATTCTGGTCAGGCGCCTGCGTACGCTGACCTTTGGACTGCTGACGCCTTTCTATTTCATTCGTGCGGGATCGCTGGTTTCCGTACCGGCGCTCATCGCCACGCCACTCGCCTTTCTCGCGCTTTTGGCGGCCAAGATGGTGGGCAAAATGGTCCCGTTGGTTCCCACTGTGCGAGCTTTCGATCACGTCGGGCACCAAGGGCTGTACTACTCGCTCATGATGTCCACGGGATTAACGTTTGGTACGATCTCGGCGCTGTTCGGTCTCAATCACCGGATCATCAGTGACGCGCAGTATTCTTACCTGGTGGCGACCGTGATCGCCAGCGCGGTGGTGCCGACGGCAATCGCCAACGCCTGGTTCATGCCCAGGCATCTCCTGCCCAAGACGGAGACAGCAATTCGATCCACGTCTGTCATGCTTGAAGATGCCGGCCCGGGGGCTAAGGATTGATATGTTCGATCAAATTCTCGTTGCACACGATGGTTCCGACGGCGCGGGGAAGGCCTTCGACGTGGCAGTCGAACTGGCGAAGAGACTGGAGGCGCGTCTGCGCATGATCTGCGTGGAAGAGGAGATTCCACGTCATGCGGAGGTAATCGACGAGCTCCGGGAGGCGAAAGACGAGGCAGACAGCTACTTTGGGCAGCTCGCCGAGCATTGCCGGGTGCGCGCGCGGATGCATTCCGTGGAGCTCGAGACGGCGATCGTGCCCGGACATGCCGTCAGAGTAATTGGCGATTTCGTCCAGCAGAATGGCATCGACCTGCTGGTAATCGGCTTCACGGGACATTCCCGGATTTACGAGCATATTTGGGGGGGCACCGCTCACAACCTGACAAGCACCGTGCGCTGCCACGTGCTGGTCGTCAAGTAGCGGGGCAGGTCGAGTGGAACCGCACCTTCCTTTGGTGGGGCCTTTCGTGGGGATGGCGAAGGAGATCGAGCGCCTGAGTTTGGGGTTTGCCACGGGCGATCCGCTGTTGCTGCTGGGTCCTCCGGGGAGCGGCAAGACCAGGCTCATCAGGGAATCGCTTTCCAAAAGCGGCCACGTGCTGTACATTGCCTGGGAGCCGACTCTGCATGCGTTGCTGACAGCCATGGCGCGCGCTCTGATGGCCGCGCGTCATGCGGGTTTCATCGGCCGCGCCAAACCGGGGACGGATCCGGAGGCGTGGCTCGCGGTTCAAACCAGTATGCACCTCAAAGGCCTCTTATGGACTGCGATGGAGAGCTCACCCGCGCCGATGGTGCTGGATGGTGTTACGGGCGCCGGCTTCCCTACCTACCGTTTCTTGCAGCGAATCTGCCACATACCCGGCATGGCTCTTTTCGCTGCCTCGCGGGACGTCTTCAGTTTGGGAGCGTTGGCCAGACTCTTCTGGAATCCGGCGAAGGCACTGAATATCCCGCCGCTCCACGAGCGGGACGCCGAACAACTGTTCGAAGCCGCCGCCGACCATTTCCAACTGCGCAACCTGGACCTGGACGAGTTCCGTGAGAAAGCGCTGGAGAGCGCCCGCGGGAACCCAGGGCAGATTCTGGAGATGTGCCGGCTGGCCGCCCAGCCGCGATACCACGCAGGCCGCTATATTAAGTTCTCTCCGCTCCGCATCGATACGGTAATGAAGTTCGCACCATAGAGGCAATCGCATCCGCTACCCGCTGGCAATCCAAGCGGCTTTCGGAAGCGATCGGGACCTGCCACGCGGGACAGCCGCTCAGATCGACCTGGAGAATGTGTCCGACTCGACCCGATGTCAGGCCGATGCTTCGCACGGCGTCCAGGGGAGCATACGAAGCGATGCTCCCGTATCGCGAACAGGATCCCCGGTCCCGGTCTGTAATCCACAGTAGCCGCCTGCCGGTCAACGCCAGCAAATCGCCCGCGATCCAGCGGCGGTATGGAATCAACCAGCGTCCGGACTTCATCTCTCGCGGCGGTTGGAAAACCTGCATCAGCACGATTTCTCCGGGGTCCAGTTCCTGCGATAAGGCGTTGCCGAATTTGATATCGAGGCCGGCTCCGGAATGGACCACTGGAGTCCGCGGCGGCTGGGCGCTGCCCAGCAGCCTGTCGCGGAAATGGCGCAGGAACCGATAGACCGATGGGAAACCGCGGGTATTGTAGCGGACGGTATAGTCGAATCCGGATCCGGTGAAACGCAGCCACCCTTTCAGAAGCATATGCCCCGATTCAACCGAGGAGATCTGCTCCATGGCGCATCGCCGAGGCGGTTCCCCGGCGCTGGGGTGAGTAACGATGTCGAGCGCCGTGCCGTTCAAAAGCAAGATGCGGGGCGGATACGACGACCGTCCGAACCAATCGGGATCGTCGCGCGGCAGGAACACCCCTGTATCAAAACCGGCCAGAGAAGAGGGCAATTCAAAATCGGGCGGGCAGTCGCCGGCCGAGCCAAGCTCGAAAGCCACGATGTACTGTCGGGAATCGATTGCCGGCCACTCGTCCATAACTTTCGATGCCTGTCACGCAGCGGTGCCTGGAGCGTCGTCTCGCAGAGCCTGCTGGTCCTCGACGCCGGTTTGATTTGCCGACAGGCGCTCCAGGTGCGCCCGGTACGCATCGGCGTAGCTGTCAAACCGCTCCTGCAATTCGGTGAAGGTCTTGCGCACCCACGACTGAAGCACGCGCGCATAGATGCGAACGGCTTCCTCAATCTGGTTCCCAGCTTGAGATCCGATCCGCCGCTCCACGCGGGCGGCCGCCCAACGGCGGCCCAGCAACGAGGCCACGGCGCTCGGAGCGATCTCTACCGCGAGGTTGCCCAAATCGAAGCGCGGCATATTCTTCAGCACCTCCAGTAACTCGTCCAGTTCCGGACCGTTGGCGAGATCGAGCGCCGCGGCCGCTTTCGCTAGCACGCTCCCGGCGTTACGGGCCGCCTCCTGGATGGCGGAGGCGATCTCCGCCGCGCGTTCCGCGGCAGCCTGTTCCAGCTTGCTCCTGACGAGGTCTTCGCTGGTTGCGGTTGCACCCGAGTCCCAAGCGTCGGTCAGATTCTTCGCAGCCGCCTGGATCAGGCCATCCGCGCATTCGCGGAACGCATCGGAGATATCGATGCACGCCGTCCGCGCCTGCGCAATTCTGCCGGCGGCGGTTCTGAGCTCCGTTTCCAAACCCCGTTGCGTGTCGAGGTCAATCCGGGGACCTGAGAGCTTCATGCGCGCCCGGATCGCCGCCTCCACTCCGAGCCGAAGCGCGCCGATCTTCCGGTTCAACGACTGCCGCGCGAGCTCCGCGTGACGATCGTAGAGCGGAAGGATCTCGGTGTCGAGCCATTCTTCGAGGAGGCCGCTGTACTCGGCCTTGATGCTGATGGCGTGCACCGGAAGTTCCAAACCCAGATCCGAACGGATGTGGCCCGCAACGTATTGAAGGGCGCGATCCCGATCCGCCGGCGCCAACAAATCCGCCTTGCTCAAGAGCACGGACGCGGGGATGCCGGCATCGTAGAGCGTCTGAATGGTCGCCAGATCGTCCTCGGTCAGGGTTGACCCGGCATCGATCAGCACGACACCCAAATCGCACCGGGGAAGATAAGCCTTGGTTTCCGCAGCGCCGGAGGTGGCAAGCGACCCAAGACCCGGCGTGTCCACATAGACAACGCCTTCTTGAAGCCGGTGCGCCGGCAGTTCCACGACAATTCGGGTGACGTGCTGGACGTTTGTGGGATTGTGCTGCTCGGTAACGAACTCCGCCAGCCGCTCGATGCTGAAATGTTCCGGCTTTCGGTCGGCGAACCAGGCGGTGGCGCGCGGCTCGGAGCCGTAAGCCAGGCGCGTGGGCACCGCCGTGATCGGGTTTACCCCCACCGGCAGCAGATCCTGCCCGACAATCTGGTTTAGTAGAGACGATTTTCCGGAGCTGACCCTGCCAAAGACAGCGATCTCGAACGTATCGGTTTCCAAGCGGTCGATGATGGTCGCTAATGCAGGCCGAAACTCGACCAGGCCGTGCTGGTCGATGGCGCGTTCGAGCGCTTGGACCAGCGCGATGTCGCCGCCGGCCTCCTCCAGGCGCCGCAAGCGCTGCGCCAGGTCGGCGGACTGGCCTTGCGCCAGGTACGAATCCAGCCTGGAAACGATGCCCTGCATTTCATCGACGAGCCCGGCGATCTCGATCGCGGTGCTGTCCGCCAGCGCTCCGTATCCGGCCATGCGCCTCGGACGGCACTCATCGAAGGCAATCTCGACAAATCCAAGGGTGACTCGAATGGAGCGGACCGACCCGCTATGCGGTGCGGGAATCGGAACACCCTGGCTATCCAGGATGCGAAGCAACTGGGCACGCATTCGGGAGATGTAGTCCTGGACGACCTTGGCTTGTGCCGGCGAGAGGTCCGGCTTGAATTTAGGGAATGGCGATTTGGACTGCGATGCGGCGAGAGTTGCCTCAATTTCCGAAAGCAGCTTGTCGGCGTACTGGCAGCTCGTCAGGAGATGCCGCCGTTGCGACGAATTCAGGCAATCGAGTTCCCGCGCGTCGTCCATCGTGCCGGAAGTCCTCTCTGTAGGAGTCATCTTCCCCGAGGGGCGGTTGCGGCGAACTCCAACGCCTGTGTTCATTATGGCCGAAGCCCGAGAGCCGGTCAAACCCGATGGCCTGCCGTTTGAAAGGACGCTATAATTGGGTTTAGACCGTTGGTGATGGAGCCCGCCATCAACCGTCTCGAGCCGGCTCGGGAATGATAGCTCCTACTGTGAGGAGCTATGATTCTGAAGACGCAAGATATTCACCCCGAAGTAAACGGAACGGGGCATTCCTCCTATTCCAGCTTGCCATCCACCCAGATGCTTGCCAACCCCCCCTTGCAGCCGGCCCTGGACCTGGCGGCAGAGGTGGCGGCGCGGTACGAGATTTCCGCGCTCTCCGGATTGCTTGCGAGCGCGCGGGCGTCGGCGGGGCAGGACGAGATCAGCGTCGCCGTGCTGGGACGATTCAAGGCCGGCAAGAGCAGTTTCCTGAACCATTTCATTGGGCGCAGCATCCTTCCAGCCGGTGTCGTGCCGGTTACGGCAGTGGTTACGGAAATCCGCTACGGAGCCCGTGAAGAGGCGCGGGTTCACCTCCGGGATGGCCGCGATCCGGAGGTTCCACTCGACCAGATCGGCAGCTTCATCTCCGAGAAGGAAAATCCGGAGAACAGCAAGCAGGTCGACCTGATTACCGTGGAACTACCGGAATTGCGGCGATTTCGCGGCCTGAAGTTCGTCGATACGCCCGGCCTGGAGAGCGCGCTGTCTCACAACACGCGAACCTCTTTGGACTGGCTGCCGAATGTGGGACTGGCGCTGTTGGCCGTCAGTGTGGACCCGCCCCTTTCGCAGCGCGACATCGACCTGCTGAAGAGCCTTTACCAGTACACGCCGAAAGTCGTCGTACTGCTCACCAAAGCCGACCTCCTGAGCGAACCGGAGCTTGAGGAAGTGATGGAGTTCGTACGCACCCAGCTTGCCAAGAACTTTTCGGGAACCCCCCAGGTCTTCCCTTATTCCACGAAGCCCGGCTTTGAGCGGTTTCGCGAGGCGCTGGAAACCGAGTTGGTTGCGGGAACGTTGGAGCGTTTCGCCGAAGAGCGCGAATCCATCCTTGCGCGTAAAATGGACACCCTGCTGCGGGAATGCGCGGACTACCTGGCCCTGAGTCTCAAGGCGGCTGAAATGGTGCAGTCGGAGCGCCAGGCGCTGAAGGAGCAGGTCATCGGCGAGAAGGAAATCGTCGATGAAGTGAAGTCGGCCGTCCGGCTGGCGGTGCAATATGCCGCGGCTGGAACGCGTTCCATGGTCAGCAACCGGATCGAGACGCACCAGAACGACCTGGAGCGCGCCCTGGTCCAAGCCTTCGAAAGCGAATTTCCGAAATGGACGAAGAGCCTTGCCAGGATGCTTTCTTCGTTCGAAGACTGGCTCGCGAGCGCCTTGCGGGACGAACTCAGCGCGCTTTCGATCGGGGAACGCGGCTCGTTCCTGGCGCCCCTGCACAAAGTGCAGAAGCAGGCATTCCGCGCGCTTCAACAATTTCGGGATCGCCTGTCGGATCGCACCATGCGGGCGTTCGGCGTGCCGTTGCGCACCACGGAAACCGACATCCATGTTTTGGAGCCCGGGACACCCAATATCAGAGTCGGACGAGTGTTCGACCGGAACTGGGAACTGCTGTCGCCCGTTGTGCCGGTATGGATGATCAAGGGAGCTGTTCACCGCCATTTTGCGCGCACCATCTCGTATTTGGTTTATCAGAACCTCAGCCGGCTGAGCTCGCAGTGGGAAGAGAGCATCCATGGCGCGTTGTGGGGTGTCGAGAAGGAAGCCCGGCGGCGCCTGGATGAGCTGATTGGCACGGTGGAACGACTGGTGGAGAGCGGCGGCAATGAGCGGGCGCCACAGCTCCGCGCGGACCTGGAGCGGATCGAGAAGGCGCGGAAATCCGTGGCTGCGGAGACCGGGAGCTGAAGGCCGGCGGCAGAGGGGTGCCGGACCCTCCGGCGCGCAGGTCAGCTAACTTGACGCGCTGAGAGCACATCCCGCGCAGTCGTCCAACGAATAATGGGATAGCGGTCGTTGTCGAGCGGCTCTAACTTTGCCCGGCCGTCGAACATATTACGCATGTACTGCATGCCCTGCCATGCCGGGTAAAGTTCCTTCTCTCCGGGAGCGACCGTGCGTGCGACCTTGATCAGCGTGCCGAGCATTCCCAGACCTCCGGCGCGGAACAGGCGGAACTCCTTTCCGGTCACCTCACTTACGACCGCCGTCAGTTCCCGCGCGCTGAGTTGATCGCCAGCAATTCGTAGAAAGCGAGGAGTGGACGGATCAAGAGCCGCGCGCGCCGTGAATGCGGCCGTGTCGTCCATCGTCGTGAAGTCCATGCGCTGGTCCGCGTCGCCCCAATAGAGGACTCGCTTCAGCTTGAAGAGAATGAGCGGCATCTGGCCGGTCAGCATATCGGCAAACGCACCGTTGAAGATCGTGGTCGCAGAAATCGAAGTCTTATCGAGGCGCTTATGGAAGTCTCGGCGCAGATCGAGATTGCGATTCTCTCCGGGTGGAAACCTGGTGAAATCGATCGAGTAGTCGGACGGAATGAAACGTGGCACGTCAGCCTTGATCGCAGCGTCGAGGAGAACCGTTTGCGTTTCCACGATTACGTCCCGCAATCCCTGCAGCGCGGACACCACGCAGGACGCGCGGGAGCATGCCGGTGTTACTTGGGAAGCGCTGCTCAAGTCGACACTGGCAATCGTTACGCCGAGATCCTGTAGTCGCTCAAGCTTGTCTCGCGCAGTGCCCTGGCGAACAAGCGCTTTTACGCTGGCTCCCCGTTCGAGCAAAGCTCTCGCGATGCGTCCGCCGAGATTACCGGTGGCTCCCGCCACGACGATGGTCGAGTCATTCATGATTCCGATCTTAGAGCGTGTCAAAAAAGCCCCAAAACAAAATACTGGACTTTTGTTCCCGGGATGCGGTATGAGAGGGAGTGGTAAAACGAGCTTCTTATCCCACCGATGTGACGGATGGGCAATGGAGTCGCCTGGAGCCATTGATCCCC
>Ga0209517_10009162_pt1 | contig 11386 bp, 10 predicted proteins | sample PeaSoiMetSII2010_FD_187695 | JGI IMG/M metagenome (GOLD analysis project Ga0209517, IMG submission 187695) | Peat soil microbial communities from Weissenstadt, Germany - SII-2010 (SPAdes) (version 2) | ecosystem: Environmental > Terrestrial > Soil > Wetlands > Peat | place: Germany...
GTTTCTCCGCAGAAATCAAGCGGAGAGACGCCATGACCTTGCATCCAAGCAAGCACCAAACCTGCAAACGCCTTGGAACCTACGGCAAGCGTGGAGTTCAACGCTGGCGCTGCAAGTTTTGCAAAGTTACCTCCTGCCACCCCCAGGCGCAATCGCCTCTTGGGAGCCAGCGCACGAGCGAGGAATCTGCGGCACGGGCGATTCAATGCCTTGCCGAAGTTTAACAGCCCTTAATGCGGCTGCTGTTTTCCGACCGGGAACTCGGAAGCCGCCAGCAACGCGGAATTTAAGACACTACCCAACGGCAAGAAGCGTGTTGACGGAGAAAGGCTTTTCGGATTACGATCACTCAAAGTCATCTTCGAAGGGTGAAGTGCTTGCAATGATGAGAGCTCTACAGTTGAAGATCCTAAGCTGCATGCTGCTCGTGATTTTTCCGGCCGCCATGTTCGCAGTGGACCAACCTGCTGCCATGCTCTACGCCCATGGACCTGCATTGCTCAATGGGAATAGCATCGCAAGGTCGTCGGCCATCTTTTCCGGCGACTTGGTGGAGACCAGCACGGACTCAGCAGCCAACATAAACGCTTCAGGCTCTATCGTCTTGGTTCGGAACGACTCGCTGGTTCAGTATCAAGGCAACGCCGTCAAGTTGGAGCACGGAGGTGTGACCGTATCCACCTCGAAAGCGTTGGCCACTCGTGTAGGCGGCGTTACCGTGTCACCGGCCGCTAGTGTTTGGACCGAATTTGAAGTCAGAGACGTGGATGGTACGGTCCAGATCGCGGCGCGAAAGGGCGACCTGACCATCAGCGATGACACCGGAACCACCGCCACACTGGCGCAGGGTCAGGAGACCACTCGAGACGACTCGCAGTCGCAAGAGGACAAGAAGAAAAGGAAGAAGAGAAAAGCAGCTGGAGCCGCTCCTGCCGCGGGGGGGGGGATCCTCAGCTCTCCATGGGCAGTCGGAATTGGCGGAGGCGCAATTGCCGGCGCGACAATATGGGTGTTAGTCCAGAGCGAGCAACCGGCGAGTCCAACAAAGTAGCCCGATAAACCAACCAGGTGGAGGCATGAACTCCAAGCGTGAGTTTCGTGCGCGTCTCGACTGGGCTGAGAATCTACCGATCCCAGGTGCAGTTTTCCACTAGAGAAAATCTTTCAATTAGCCAGGCAATGCCGTCGCCGGCGAAAATATTGTGTTGGCGGCTCTTGCCCGCTTAATTAAGTTGCGACGCACGCGAAGGGTAGGATTTGTGTTCGTCCGGCGGAGTCGTCGCGTGCTAATCTTGTTTGAACAAAACCTCATCCCTCAATAGGTTGGAGGAGAGAATGTCGGCTAAACGTCTCGCCGTTCTGGTTGGGCCAGTTTTAGTTCTCGTTTCCAGCGCGTGGGCGCAAGTGAATGAGCTTTCCGTCACGGTGGGGCGAACTTTTGTCAGCACCCAGACGGATCAGAATCCGCCTCCGCCCGTCCGGACCCCCAGCATTCATTTTGCCAACGAGGAAAGCGTCGCGTTCAATTATGGTCGCCTGCTCAAGACCCATGGGATTTTCGGGCTGTATGGGGAATTGCCAGTAGCGATCTATTTTCGGATGGACGTAAACTCCTTCGACACCCGGATCCCCAAGGACATCGGAGCGCTGTTCATGACTCCATCCGTGCGCTTGAACATTTTTTCCGGCGAGTCAGTCACACCCTGGGTTAGTGCGGGCGGTGGCTATGGCCGCTTCCGGGAAGCCCCGCGTCTCCTTGGGATCTATGATCTTCCGAACCCCGGGCCAACCGGCACCAATACCGGCGTCGTCCAGTTCGGAGCTGGACTGGATGTGTGGGTGTGGCATCGGTGGGGCGCGCGGTTCGAAGCGCGAGATTTCTACTCTGGAACTCCCGACCTGAACGTTGATACCGGGAGAGGCCGTCAGCACAACTACTATGTGGGTGTCGGTGTCGTCCACCACTTCTAGTTGGCGGCTGCTCGGTACAGCATTCTTCTGGAATCCGCGGTTTCGCGGCAGTGATGTCCTGGAACCGCTCGGGCAGGTTTTGAGCGATGTCCACCGACTTGCCGAAACGTTCAAGCAGGGCGCGAAGTTCTTGGGTGAGGCGAGTGGGCCTCCAGTCGAGAAGTGCGAGGAAAAACTATCCTTTGCGCTCGCTGCGACGGAGCTCGCCAGACCGCCGGTGCCTGGATGATTGAGCCAAAAGCCTGGACGCAGCCAACCCGCAAAGTACATAAAACAGCGCGGCATTTGCCGGGATTTGCAAGTTGAAATCCACGAAGCTGTGGAACAGAATTCCCGTACACCCCAGCAAAGCGGCAAGGGAGACCGCCCCATCCCATTGGAATTCCCAGCGGCGAGAGGTCGGTAATCCGTATCGGTACAGGCGCACGAGAAACCACAGCATCAGCCCGAAGCCGAGCAAGCCGGTCTCCACCAGCAATTGCGCATAGTCGTTATGCGCTTCATTTACGAACAGATTCGTATAGAAGCTGCGGTAACTCGGATAGACCGTTGGGAAGGTTCCCAACCCCCATCCCCCAACGGGCCGCTTGGAAAACATTCGCAAGCTATCTTTGGTGATATCTAGACGCATGTCAGGGCCGAGATCTCCGAGGCGTCCCAGCACCTGCCCCTTGCCCAAGAAAATCAGCAGGGCAAGGATCAAGACGCACACCGCCGCTGTTCCCAGCGCTATGCGAGGGCTTCGCCTCTTCCCGAGAGTCAGGGCTGCGAACAGCACGATTTCGAGAACGAAAGCCAGCATTCCTCCGCGCGAGCCGGAAAGAAAAATCGTGACGGCCATCAACACCGCGCAAGAGCCGACCAAGGCTCGCTTTCCCCCTCTCAGCAGATGTCCCATACTGAGCACGAACGGAATCGGCACCAGCATCTCCATCAGGCCGGCATAGTGGTCGTGGTTGACGTAGCTTCCGTAGATCGAACCATGGAACTGTGGCCGATGGACCCAGAAAATTTTTCCGTTGGAGGTCAGCTCCTGAGCGAGCGCAAAGAAGGCGTAACAAGCCCCGAAAGCAATCATTACAAAGGCGAATATTTTGCGAGCGCTCTCCTCTCTGACGCATTCCGCTCCAATCAGCAGCACAACCCCGTAGGAGACGTACTGAAGCGCTTCGTACTTGGTAATGTAACTGTAGGCGGATCTGCGCATCACGATCTGCGCGAGGATCAGCCCGAAGAACAGAAATGCCGGCAGGTAGAGAGGATTCTGCGACAGCTTCAGTTCCTTCAAAACAAGCTGTTGTCCCACCCAAATGACGAACAGCGAAGCCGCCCCGGCCTCGAATGCGAAGGTCGACCACTCATCGACCGCACCGAACGCCAACACCGCGAAAATCAAGAGGGCGCATAGGCCGAGAACAAGCACCCATTGCAGGATTCCTGACAGACGAACGAGCGGGTGCTCCAATTCAATCGAATCAGCCGTATCGACAATCGCATACGATGAGATTTTCAACTCACCGATCCTCACTCGATTTCTCCACTAGCCTGAGATCGTCGATCCAAAGCTTGCCCCGAATCAGGGGGTTGGCAGGCTGGCGGACAATTTTCAACAATAATAGATTCGTGTTCGGGCCCGTTTGGAATCGTGCCTGTTGCACACGCCAGGGATTGGTGTCCAATAGATCATCGGTGAGAACGTAGGAAGCATTGGTGTAAGCATCCACGATCGCAAACCGCGGACCGCTGGCACTCTCGATGTCTTCCGTCCGGGATACCGCGCTAAACTCGTAGTTGGTGTTTGGCTTTACTGGGATGAACTGAAAGATACCGGCATCGCCGGGATTTCGTCCGTCGAACGCGATCGAGAGCGATCGGGTTCCGCTGTGGAACTCACTGGTATCGATGGCCAGGGACGCATGGGGGTTCGATTCGTACCACCAGTCAAAGCCGCCGTTCAGCACGTTCTCCTCGAATCCCCCGTTTACGATCAAGTTCTCCCGGGACGGGAGGTACGGCTGAATGGACCGATCGAGGCCGGCCAGTTGCTGCCATGCCGTTTGGGCGGCTGCCACTTCCCGCTGGGCAATGAGAAATTGGAAATAGGGGAATGCCAACTTGGTTGGAAACGCCTGGTTTAATCCGATCAAACGGTTCCAGACGTTTTCTGCGGCAGCGGTCTGCTGTTTATGGATGAGGAGCCGCAAGAAAGAAAGGTAAAGGTCTTGCCTTGGCGGCAGGGCCTGCGCAAGAATCCGATTCTCGTCTTCGGTTGCCCGCCAGCAAAGCAGAAGGGCCGAGTCAATCGTGTCGGGGTCGGGGTCGTTTGCGAATACTCCACGGAAATAACGCAAAGCCTTCTCTCGATCGCCCTGAACCAAGAAGAAGTTGGCGGCATCCCAAGCGACATGCGGGGTTGTCGGGTCGGCTTCCACGGCCCGTTCCACACTCTCTTCCTGCTCTCGGGTCCGGCCCGCGACCTGGTAAGCACTTGCTAGATCTAGCCAATATTGTGCTACGTACGGATTCAAACGCACAGCGATCCGGTAGTTCGCAATCGCCTCATCCAGATTTATGCCCGACAACGCCAAATTCCGGCCGAACAAGTCGCGATATTCAGCGTTCGATGGCTCCAGTTGGATTGCTTTCTGGAGATTCGATGAGTCTGGAATTGCCGCCAGACGCGAGGCCAGGTACGCGTGTCGAGCCCAATGTAGGTACAGCCCCACAAAAACCAAGCAAACCAATGCTAAGAAAAACTTCCGGAGCCGGGAGCGCAATTCAATTTGCATCTGATCTAGGAGCTTGAGAGCGCGTTCAGCACCGACGACTCGAAAGCGTGCGAATCACATTGAGCCATGCTAAGAAACCTTGCTGGCAGGGTCAGTTGTGGTTGTAATCCCATCTGTCGCCGGGTCCTCCTCGTAGTAGCTTCGTGCATGGGAGCCGCCATAGGAATAGTGGTAGTAGCCATCTCCGGAACGGAGATCGAGAGCGTTCAGGACAACGCCCATCACCCTGGCGTTGACCTGCAGCAGCAGTTCAGAAGCGCGCCGAAGGGCGGGTTTTGTAGTCTTCCCCGAGCGCGCGACCAAGATGACCCTGTCGGCTTCGGGGGACAAGACGACTGCGTCGGTCACGGATAAGCACGGCGGTGTGTCGATTACGACATGATCGAACTCATTACGCCAGCGCGCGATGTATTCCTTCATGAGCGTCGAACTGAGCAATTCGGCGGGCTGGGGCGGAATGGGGCCGGCCGGCATAATCCACAAGTTGGGAACCTCCGTAGAGTGCACTAAGACATCTTCGAGCTTGTCGACTCCGCTTATGAGGGTGCTGAGGCCGCCCCGAGCCTTTATGCCAAACAACTTCTCAATGCCGGGTCGGCGAAGGTCCGCGTCCAGAAGCAGAACACGGTTCCCACGCTGCGCCAAGACCAAAGCGGAATTGGCACTGACCGTTGTTTTTCCTTCTTGCGGTAACGCGCTGGTGACGAGAATCACCTTGGGCGGCGCACCAAAGGAGGAAAGGAGAATCGAAGTCCGGAGCGCGCGGTATGCTTCCGCGGCCTCCGATTTTGGACGCACGTACGTCACCAGGTCGGGTGGCTCTGGCTTTCCGTCGCCTACGGAAAGCGTGGTCAACCGTTTGCGCACGTGCCCGTTGCTGGAAAGCTGTAACGGTATCGTCCCCAGTGCTGGCAGCATCGAGATCGCACTCACCTCTTCCATATTCCGGACCGTCCTATCCAGACTCTCGAGCACGAAGGCAAGTCCCATACCTGCGGCTAGGCCGAGCAGAAGACCGATCATTAGGTTCCGAGGGACGTTGGGCGTGATCGGAAAAGTCGGAATCCCGGCGACGTCTACGACGCGAATATTGCTCGATCTCAGACCTGCGCTAACGCCTGCCTCCTTGAGTCGTTGCAGAAGATCCTGGTACAGCTGTCGGTTCGCTTCCGCATCGCGTTTAAGCACTGAGTACTCAATCGCGCTTTCGTTGAGCTTATTCGCCTCCTGCTTCTGCTGCTCAAACGCAGACGACAGCAACTTCTCTCGTTGAAGTGCCGCTAAATAATCATTGCGGACGCTCTCCTGCATTTTCTTTTCTTCCGTTGCTATTTGCGCGCGTACTTGTTTGAGCTGATTGTCCAGTTCGACAACCTTGGGGTATCCGGAACCGAATTGGGTTGTCAACTGAGCGTACTGGGTGGCGAGGTCGGACTCTTTTTCCCGCAACCGGCCCAGCAGCCCGGTCGCGGGTGACACTTTCGCGAACAAGCTAGGGTCACCGGACGTGGCAAACGTATAAACGGACTCCTTCTGCACGCGATCGCTCTGAGCGGCCGTTAGCTCTCTGTTAAGTTCGTCCAGCTTGGCGGTTACTATATTCTGCTTCTCATCGATCCCTAGAATGCTGTGGTCTTTCTGGTAGCGGACGAGTTTCTCCTCGGAGGTTTGAACTTTCAACTGAAGATCGGCGAGTTCCGTCGAAAGCCACTCGGAGGTCTGTGTGACCGATTCGTATTTGGTCCTAAAATTCGCCTCGATGTAAGTTTTCACCAAGCCATTGACAATCTCGGCTGCTAGCCGAGGATCGGGATGTGTATAGCTAATTTGCACGAGCCGCGAATTGGGGATCAACTGGACGCTCAGCCCACCGCGAAAGGCGCCCTGCAGGCCGGCTATCCTAGCCGGATCAGGCTCCATGCTCGAAAGCCCAATCGCGTTGTTGCTAGGCGCAGCCTGCCTGACACCCGCAAATCGAGGGTCTTGGTCGAGGTGCATGGCCTCGATTACCTTCATGGCCAAGGCGTTGCTACGCAGAATTGCGGCTTGAGTCTCAAGCGATAGCTCCGTTTCATTGTCGGCGAAACCATTCTCCACATCCTTGAATCCCAAAACGTTAGGGTTTTCGGGAAATATGGCAACCTTCGATGTGGCTTGGTACAGCCGAGTCGTCCTCAGAGTCCTAAGGACGGAGAGTGCAAAAATTATGGCGACAGTGGCCAGGATCCACCATTTCCGCTTCAGCAAAACCCGCCAGTAGTGAAAGAGGGGGCTTTCTTCCTGAGCGAAGTACGGGTGTACCGATTGACTACCTCGAACCACCGGCAATTCGATCGGTTCTAATGCTTCCGACTCATCAGAGTTGCTGCGTCCAGAACGCATTTCCATCAATTAAACCCCAGAAATCCCGCCACCGGCAGTTTCGCGCGCTCCGAACCGACGTTGTCTAGAACAGGCGAATTCTAACATCTTCTCTCCAATTTTCACCGACACATGTGGCGGTCGGCGCAAAGTCCCAAAGCGGTCATTCTTTGGCACTCGCCAGGCAAAGAGCAGATGCCCCGGCAACCGCCTCTGAGAAGCAGTGCGAAACTTGGGTCAAACCTCGCCCCTCATTTCTCCCGAACCCTTTTGTGCGCAACCAGAACTGAAAACAAATGACTTATTGGGTTCGTTTCGTAATTGACCATCATTTCTCATTGCCGAGCAGCGCTTTCAGTTGGCCCAATGGTGCAGGAGCGGAGTCCACTACTCCAGCGCCGTCATGGGAACTATCTCTTTTGGCATGGCCATCGTCCCCTGGTGTGCGATCCGGTTCCGGAACCGGAATCATCGGCGGCTTCCAAGCAGGAGCGCATTCTCCGTCCCACAGGGTGCCCGTCCGGTGTACGACCTCCTTCTTCCGCCGCGTGCTGTGGTAGACGCAAAGCTCGCCGTCCTGTGAGATGGGATTGTCGCTTTGGTCCAAGAACACCAGCGTGAACGGCACCCTCATGCCGTCCCGATACTCCTCCGGAATGCACTTCAGGCCGCTGGCCAAGATCATACCTTCCACCATCTGATCCCGATGATGGAATCGAAGACAAGTCAGGCGCGGATTCAGCACCTGCTCAAGTTCGTACCTCTGGCGGCCGAACCAGTAGCAATTTCTTCGGTCGTCTGATTGACCATCTGGCACAATTTGGTCATCCAAGTCGGTCGTGATTTGGCAATCCAGCACGGTGACCGGCCGCCGGGCAACTAAACGCACGTAGATCTGGTAGCCGGCCAACCCACTGGGCAAGTCGAAGACTTCGGTTAGCCCGCCAAAGATGATGATGTCCAAGCAGCGGGCCCGTTCCAGCCACTGCTCTGGGATGTCGATATCCATGCCCTCCGCCTGCATGGTTTGCAAACGCTTAATGTAGCCCGCCTCCTCCGCTCGCGAGAGCCGGGGCCTTCGTATCGGCATTGTCTCCTCCATAAAATTGGCAAACTTTCCAGAAACACCAAAGATGATTACGGCACAATCAGTTACGGACCGGATCCGCACAGTCACCACAGTCGGCTTTTTTCCGCAGCTTGAGTTCGAACTGCGCCGCCAGTAGGTGGACGCGGCGACGTATTTCGCGGGAGAAGCGCAGCACGCGGTTGTGGCCATTGTCCCTGCGCGGTAGGCCCAATCTCGCCAATGTCCAGCCGATTTCCTTTGCGTTGTACTCCAGCGTCTCGCCGCGGAGGCGCAGCAGGTCGTTGAGGCGTTGTGTGGCTGCCGCGGTGCTGATTTCTTTGTCCGCGTGCGCCGCGTGCCAGAGGACTTCCACCAGCACGATCTCGGGATTGAGTTGGCGGCGGAACGTCAGTTCCTCTTCGTGCGCCTCGAGCAGCGGAGTCACCGCCGCCACGATCTCAGGTTCCCGCTGAAGGAACAGGGGCATGTGGCGGCGTAGCGCGGGATTCGTGAGTTGTGATGAATCCCGGTCAGAAGCAGAGTTCGGCGGCTCCTTTGACACCAGAACGTGCAGCCGCAGCAGGAGTAGCTGCGGCTGGTATTCAGCGGTCAGCGCTTCCTCCTCGCGCTCGGTGAAAGGAGGAAGCGCCGCGGGGACGGGCGGCAAGTGCAGGTGCAGCGCCTCCGGACCCCAGGCATCCCGGGACTCGAGGGTCTCGCCGAAGATTAGCTTGGGGCAGGAGATGGTGCGGACCTCGCCGCGGGATTCTGGAACGTACGCGCCAGGAGAGTTCGACGCCCGCCAGAACGCCACCGCTCGCGCTGACAACATCGGATCGGTCAGCACTAGCGTCGGAGAAAAGAATAGGGGCAACCGACGGCTGAGCTCGGCTGTGACGAACGCACGGCGACAGAAGACGTGAAGCAATTGACGGAGCCGCTGCCTCAGCGCGGCATCGGCTCCAGTGATGTAGGCTGTGATTGGCCCCGGATCAGGCGCCGGCGCCCAGGAGCACTTCACGAGGTACGCCAAGAAGGCGGCCTCCTGTGGAAGGATGCCCGCGTAGTGCTGGAAATGGCCGGCGATCTTGCGGAACAACTCGAGGCGCGTACCGTATTCTGCAGCCCCGCGTGGGAGGGTTACTGCGCGGAGAAGACTGAGGGGCATGTAGGGTGCGTGGTAGATGACCCCGTCGACCTTAAAATGTGCGGCGACGGTGGCCGTTTTTCTGTCAAAGTGCAGCAAATCGAGCTTGTCACCTGACTGTGAGAGCACCGCCTCGAAGACGGTGCCGTCGCGTAGGGTCTCGCCGATGGTATAACGGAATCCCGGCCGGCTTTTGCAGTCAAAGTCTGGTATTTTCATCGTCCGTTCCTTTGCCGGCAGCCGCCATCGGCACAGGCTGCCTCCAAAGAGAGAGGCTCAGGCCTGCGCCCGCTGATGCGGCTGCGGCTAGATTTTGATTTTTTCTATGACGTGACAGACGATACGGTTTACGCTACAGACCACACCGGAAAGGACGACTACGGGGGACACCGTAGTTACCTTCACAGTAATCTTACCACAGCCGCGCAAGAGGAAGCCCTCTGCACATTGTCTGGCATAGGGAAGTTCAGGCCTGAACGCAGTGGTCGTGGCCGGGGCACCCTGATCGAGGTGCGCATAATGCCGGCGGTGCATGCCTCGGGTCGACATGCTTGATACCCAGCTAGCCCAAGATCGTCGCGGAACAGCTTTTAGGAACCGTAATTCGAGAGTAGTGTGGTCGGTTGCCATGGTGTGGTAGGAAAATCCTACCACTCGCCTGTCACCAAGCCTGATTGCGGCTGGCTTCACGTTGACGTGGGTCAAGGAATCTAGGCCCTAACATCGGACTGGAAAACATGCTCTTTGCTGGCGTCGTTTCACACAACGAGCCCGGTCCGGTACGAATACTTCCTGTGACCAAGCTGGCAGCCGTCACGACTTTGCGGCGGAGAAATGGGCCGGATCCTCCGGTTGCTCGGTGACACCGAGATACCCACAACGCCTTAGCAGGGAATTGCTCTAGCTGCTTCATTCTACAACGGCCTTGCTCTCCAAGACGACATCGACACCCTGGTGCCCACGGAAAATCTCGCTGATATTTTCACCTCAATGTGTCTCTGGGTGCCAGTCGGAATTCACACCTCGTTCGTTATTGTTGGTTATCCCCGCCCTTAATAGCGACGGTTCCCTCTTAAAAGGCAATGTATTGTTGACGCCTAGTCTTACGAACTGTACAGTTTGGACGATTGAACTGGAGAGTTTATGAATGACGGTATTGTCGTCACCGCGCTGGACGCACGAGCCCATTTTGGCAAGCTTCTTCGCCGTGTCGAAGATAAAGGCCGGTCGCTGGTCATTGAGAAACGGGGCAGTCCGCGAGCGGTTTTACTGAGCATCAGGGACTATGTGCGCCTCGCCGTCCCCGAGCCTGAGGTCCTTCGGGTCATCGGAAAAGAGTCGAAACGGAAGGGCACAGATAAGCTGAGCACTACGCAAATTGATCGGATCGTCACGGCCGCCCGCAGATCCAGACGGCGATGATCCCGCTTCATCTTGTGATCGACACGAACGCCGTAGGTAATAACCGAAAGCGCGGCTTCCCTGGGGCGGAGCTTGCGGAAGCGTCGCAAAACTTCCTCAGGCGCTTTTGCCGGATGTGAATACAGATGTTCGTGTCCAGCAGATAGCGAGGGCTCCGTTACGGTCCCTTTCGTTTCTGCGGTTGATCCTTCTCGCGCGCAACTTCATCCGGCAAACCCGCCAGCAGATCGAATGCTCGCACCATGTCTCCATCTTTTTCCCGCAGGACGATCTCATCCCCACGCCGAAAGATCTCCACTTCCTTGCTCCTCAGTCGGAATTGTTTTGGCAGCCGGACCGCCTGACTGTTCCCGGAACGGAAAACTCGCGCAGTGCCCATGCACCAACCCCCAACAATGTATATACGTCGAGTTATAAGGAAGTTCTCTTGGTCAGCAAGGGTAGGTTGGCGGGAGCGGCCGATGATCAATCTTGGCCCTCCGTCGCAGGGGTCATCGCCGGGCTCGCCAGGCCGCTAGTGTAGTGCGTCAAGCAGATTGACGTTTATTCAGGGTGCGGCGAGCGCGTTTCACTTTTTCCAGGATGTCGGTAGCTCGGGCGGTCCAGATGAACGGTTTCGGACTTTCG
>Ga0209517_10009164_pt1 | contig 11385 bp, 8 predicted proteins | sample PeaSoiMetSII2010_FD_187695 | JGI IMG/M metagenome (GOLD analysis project Ga0209517, IMG submission 187695) | Peat soil microbial communities from Weissenstadt, Germany - SII-2010 (SPAdes) (version 2) | ecosystem: Environmental > Terrestrial > Soil > Wetlands > Peat | place: Germany: Weissenstadt...
TGTAGAAGCTTCAACGGGGCGCGCGGATGGTCATCGCGTCAAGCGATGACTTCCTTGTCAATGAATCCGACTTGTAGAAGCTTCAACGGGGCGCGCGGATGGAAAGTTCCTCAAAGGAGGGATGCATGTTATAGCTCAACCGACTTGTAGAAGCTTCAACGGGGCGCGCGGATGGGGACAGAAGTGCCTCTTCGCTGGGCATCTCTTGGCTACCGACTTGTAGAAGCTTCAACGGGGCGCGCGGATGGGGCTTATCTGTAACTCCTTCTGGCGCAGGGGCGCAATACTTTGTTTGCGACCGCCTGCGCGGATTCGGTTGCTCTTGTGCTCATGCTGTCTGATCGTCCATTCATTACTTGCCTATTATCAGGTAGTTACGTCATGCGCGAGCGCAAGCGGGGTTTTCCGCATCACCTCGCCGCTCGCGGGTTAAGTTGTCAAAGATCGCCAGCGTTTCAAACCACGTAACACGGAGCATCGAGCTTCGTGTAGGGCAATCCAAGCGCGGTGATAACCCGGTCACCACGTCCTTCTGCCGGCCCCAGCCCGACAAAGATCACCTGATCTTCGTCGTGATTGATTATGTCGCCCAAAGCGGTTTCCAATTCAATCTTTTCCGATGGGTTCAAGTCGCACTCGAAGACTGAGAATTGCAGATGGTCGCCAAAATTGCCACAGGTCTTAAACACTTTTCGCAGCCGCTTGTCATCAGCGATGTCGTAACAAACCAGGTAAGTCGTTCGCATAGGTCACCGGGTCATCAAGGGAATATATTCAAGGATCTCGGCTGTCAGCGATTTGGCCAACAGCCGCGCCTGTAGCTCCAGCGCCCGACGATAGCTGACTTTGTAGTCGAACAACGGATGCGTGATCAACGAACTCATGCGCTGCTCATACGTCTGGAAAAATCGCTTTCTTCCTGGCGCGGTGAGATTCACAGCTTGTCCGGCACGCACAAAATCCTTTTCCGTGACAACACGATTGTTGATGCAACTCAATACCGTGGACTCCGCGATCAGCGGCCTGAATTCCTCCATCAAATCCAAACCCAACGCAGGCCGTCCGAAACGTGGTTGATGGTAGAATCCCAAGTAAGGATCGAAACCCACCGCCAGTGCCGCCAGGGTGCAATCCTTGGCCAACATGCTGTAAGCCAGCGAAAGCATAGCGTTGACGGGATCGGTTGGCGGACGCCGGTTGCGATTGGTAAAGTTGAAATTGAATGCGAGCTGTTTGGTATCGTTGCCGGGCATTTCAAGGCCAGGCAAGTCATCCTCAACCTTCACCATGCCGCTGAACTGTTGGAAGTACTGGCTCGCGGCCGCGCCCTCAATTCCAAGTAGCATTTCGATTGACGCGGCAGCCAGCGCATCTTCAGACGCCCGCTTGAGTTTCCCAATGATCGCCTCCGGCGGCTCCAGATGGTTTCGCATCAGCAGCGTGCGATGGTTGCGAATCTTTCCATGCACAAACTGCCGCGCGAGCGACAAGCATGTCGTTTCATCACGCGCTAATCGAAACTGTTCCATCCGTAGAAACACGTTCTTCATCGCGTGACCGCGAGTAATCCCGTAAAACCAGCCACCCATCGAAAAATAAGTCACTGGAACTTCCTGTTCACAGAGCGACTGAATGGCCTGAGTCGAGATTTGCACGTTACCGAACAGCGCCACGTGCGAGATATCCCGCATCCGCACTTCCTCGACGACTCGATCCTTTTCTTTGACCACCAACACCTCGTCTTTGCAGCCCACTCGATATCCTTGGGTGTTCAGATATAGCGCGCGGGTGTCGTCCCGCGCAGCGATCAATCTGCGCGGCGGCTCGCCTGCCGGTCGCTGTGAGTCTTTGGAAGATTCTGCGCCCGGTTTCTCCGCAACCCTCACGTCGTCCTCTAACGGAGTCTGCGCCAGCATCCGGGTTTCGTCGGGCAAACAAACTGGAGCGAGTGAACAGCGCACGCATTTTGGCGAATGGATCAGCGGTGCGGGGATCGGCCCTGTAATGATTCGCTTGGCTTCGGCAATGTTTTGCAGAATCCAGTTTTCGAGTTCGGGAGTGATTGGCAGACGAACGCGCTGTTTGGTGGCGCGGTAATAGATGACGCCTTCGTTGCAGGTGTAGCCGTTGTCGCGCAGAATCAATGCCTGCAATCCAAGCTGCATCTTATCGGTGTCCCATAGTTCGTTAGCTTCTTCTCCCTCTTTCGGCGCGCCCGCCTTGTAATCGACCGGACAAACCTCCAACGCGGTCAACAAATCCTCTGCACCGGCCTTTGATTCAACGAGGTCCATCTTCGCAACCACACCCAACCGCTCCGATCCCATCTGGACAGAACGCGAATGAATCGTTTCAGCTTCGGCGTTCTGCGTTTCAGGCTCTTTGCTCGTGGCGGCGGCAGGTGCCGCTGCCTCATCCTCAACCTTCCTTTTCTCTGTTTTCGGTTTTTTCTTGGCAGCAGGTAAAGCGCCACTGCCTGAATCCACCCGCTGATGAATGGCGCCGCCACGCAACGTATCCACACTTTCGACAAACACCCCTTCGACGAATTCGTAATAGAACAGTCTCTGACAATACACGAATTCATTCAGCATTCGGGCCGGAATAGTTTCAGTGCGTTGCGCGTCAATGTTGGAAGGCGGACTGACAACCGGTGAGGACAATTGGCCGGGGGAAATGACGACTGACTCCGACTGAGGAGCCGCGCCCACGGTTTCACCTCCCGGCGGCATTTCTCGCCGGAGGATTTCCAATGCCTTCTGAAATACAGGATTTGCGGAATCCGGGGCTCTTTCCGTCGTGATTCGCCGCGTGTCCGATGGCGGAACCCGTGTCGAAGCCTTGTCGAGCCGCAGTGTAGTCGCCGGTGGAGACTCGGGAGACAAACCACGTCCCTCTGTCTTAACCACAGACGCAGTCGGTGATTCTTGCGGAGGCAAATCAGATTCCATAAAACCCCTCAAAGCAGCACTTTACATACCACAATCCCCAATCACTCTAACTCGGTTGCGGTCTGAGGCGGTTGACGACTACCGCCCAACCTTGCCCCTTAAGTTCCGGGCGACACCCCCCTCAGCGTCAGTGCCGATTCCGGTTCACGCAAACGGTTTTCGGATGAAGCCGATGGATCTTGGTCGTTCATAATTTTCATCGATTGCGGATAGACGCCTCGGGATGGCGTCCGTCGAGTTTCGCGGCTCCTGAATTCATAATCGGCTGAAACAGGCCGAGGCCGAAGTGGCACTGACTGCCGAGGGAGAACGGCTGCGACGGCCGGGCGTTGGCGAACTCAATGCGAAACATTCTTCCCGAGGCTTCGATAACATGGTGCCGGCGGCGGCGACAGAACGCCAGCGCGCGAAGCAGTCGGGTGCCGCCATCAAGCTGAAGTCCCGCGAGAGTGCCCGAAGCGAAAGGTTCGTCAGGTGGCTTAAGCCAAGCCGTGCGGTAACGCGCGTCGGAAAGATTGGCGCGGGTCCAGGTTGCAGGAAGGACATCGGCTGCATCGTTGAAGACAATCTCGTGAATGTTCGCGACTTCAGCCTCGCTTTGAACGACATCGGTCAACCGCAGACTCCGGAGAATCTCCTTCGCGATGGACCGGACCTTTCCACCAGAGTTTTTCCCGTGGCTGAGGTTCACCGGACAATAGTAAGGCGTGGCCGAGACGAACACTGTGGCGTCGCGTTTCCACGGGCCGAAGTCGGCGGCGGCGCCCAGGAAGACCGGCGTCACCAGCAGGTCTGGACGCCCGCCGCGCTGCCGGATGCGAAGCAACCGGCGCAGCGCGTCCGCTTCTGAAGCCAGAAAACCGTGCGGGCAATAGACCGACATATGATCAATGAAGCCGTCGTTGTCCGCGTCCGTGGGCCAGAAGAAAGCGTGGTTGTGGCCTTCGATGCGTCGCTCGCCAGCGTCGTCCTTCTCGCGTCCGCACAGGTTGCGCGGGTGTTCGCCCGATTTCAGATGGCCATGCCAGGCGAGCGTCGCAGCGCGAAACTTGTCGGCGAAAAGGAGTGCGTCGGTGAGCGCCGGCAGCACCGGGCGGTGGACAGTCGCCGTTTTAAGCGCAAAGCGCGCCAGTGTGGACAGCGGTGTTTGCGTGCGAACAGGAACCGCTTTCAAATCAAAGCAATCCTCGGCCTCGCAAACTGGTTGCTGCGCTTTCACCCCCTGTAGGTGGTTGCCGGTGGCGAGAGCTGTGGTTTGGGACCCGCAACAGGTGCCATAAGTCCGAGCCCGAAGAACCTTCCGTCGCCGATCACAATTGGCCCGCCAGCGGGTTCGCGGAAGTTGACCTCCACGTGCCAAAGTCGCTCCTTGTGGAAGCGAGAGCCCACAGCAAAGGTTTCCGCGCGCTCCCCTTTGCCTTCAAACGGTTCGCGTTGAACGCGAATCACGGTCACAGGGATCTGGATCCCTGCATGGCGCAAGGCCGAGACCACCGCGGCGCCCGCCCGCCTTTGCTCTCCTGCTCTCTCAGAGGCGTTCTTTGCCTCTTCGAAGCGGCGTTTCGGATCGATCCTTCGCCGGGCGGCAGATTCCGGTAGCGCGGCCGGCGTAACCGTCCGCCACGTTTGAGCTTCACCGTCCAGCCCGTAATGCCGGAGCATCGACTCATCGGTGCCGACGGAAATGCAAGCGGTAGGACTGGACTCCGGAAGTTCCAGGGCGTTGAAGGCCCAATAGACGTCCTCTGCGCGGATGGGACAGCTCGGCGGGACTTCAACGAGAAGGCGGCGTATCTGATGATCCGCGTGAGGGTGACCGATGGAGGGCAACGGAACCATTCGAACTCGCTCCTCGGGCGAGCCGCCGTTGCTGCCATCCGGCTTCCGTCCAACAAGCCAGCGATCAATTTCGGTCTCCCTCGACGGGAAAGCTGCGACCAGGCGCGCTCTGGCCAAATCTCGGATGGTCTGGACCAGGACGTATGCCCGGTGCAGGGGCCATGCATGAGGCGTCTCCAGCGCCAACAGCTCATGAAGCTCGAATAACCGGCGAAATGGCAGACAATTGTAGGCAACCGGCTTAAACCTGGCCTTGGGCTGCTGGCGGAAGCTCTGCGAGAACATGCGCCCGAGCGACACAGCTTCAAAACGCTTCGAGCCGGCCGCGTAACGTTCTTCAAGACTAACAAGCGACCCCCCTGTGGGACATGGAAACATCTGGCCGCCTTCTCCGTTCCCAGACGGGCGATGAATGGTTCCGGTGTAAGCTTCCATTTGCTTCTCAAATTCACTCGTGTCCATCACTTCAGCCCATGCGCACGCCATGTCAACGCCTCGGCCGAACTGGTAGAGTTTCTCCGCCAAATCGCAGAGTTTCTTCGCCAGATTGTCGGCTTCGTTCTGCTCGGGCATGGGCCAGGCATAGTGAAACAATTGCGATGGATCGAACAATCGAGGGCGAATGGGTTTGTTCACCCGGATCGCGCCAATATTCCTTGAGTCCCCGCCCACCGCGTCGAGGTCGTTGTTTGGAACAAAGTTTTTGAAGCTTTGCCCTTTCTGCATCAAGGGTGCTGCGATAGTCGGAGGAGCGGCGTCTGTGCGTTCTTCAAGCCATTTGAGTGCCGCAATCTGTTCCGATTGGAGAGGACCGCTCAACCCAGCGCCGGCGACCAATGCTTGAAACAGCCGCGCGGGAGCCGGCGGCCAGTCACCCGCTCCGTGATAGCGGCCCTCGTGCAGCCGAATGGAGATGACGAGAAGCTTGGACATAACTATTCCGGCTGTACTTCTTCCTCTTCCTTTTTTGCGAGTAGCTTCTTCGCTTCGGCAATGTCGAAGACATAATCCACCTGTTTCGGCCAACTCTTACTGAAGTGCTTGGCACCGTTCTGAGCAAGAGTCCGAATCCTAGCTTTAGCCGCATCGCTGGTCAGGTCGATTTTGGTTGGCTCGCCTCGACGCGGAACGGAGTACCACTGGTCTGAACCAGTGGAGCGTAGGTTGCAGCCTTCCCGAAGGAAGAGGTCGGTATCGGCAGTAGCAGCGATGAGCGCCAGTCCCAGGAGGTACTGGCGCAGGATTCCTGTGTCATCGCCAGCGCAAAGGCTGCGCAAAGCAACAAGATTTACAGTCACATCGCGTTGAAGGTCCCCCTTCACCAGAACGCCCCCGAGCACACGCCTCTCAGGGTTCGGGCTCCCCTCCTTGAACTCGCGCATGGAGGTTGCCGCGTTCTTGCTCACTGGACGGAACGTAGCAGGCGCGTCTGCAAATCCCTTTGTGGAGAGCTTCTTTCCTTGCTTCTTCGCCTCGTCCGCAAGCACTTTCTGGGAGTTCTCGTCGAGATCCTTCCAAACGGAGTTGAATTGCGCGGCCGCATGGAGAACCTCGACATCCCAGGCGCGAATGATCGAACGCACAAGTCGCGGCCTCTTTTCGGAGGAGCCGCCGCGCGAGTCCCACACCCCAAAAACCAGCGATGTGGGAGTAATCACGCAGAGCGGGCCGGCATCGCCGGTTCTGCGCAAGGTGATGAAGGCGTCGCGAATCATCACCCCGAGCTCACCGGAGGATTGAACCACCGCGTCGGCTCCTCGATGTGCCAGATCCAGGAGTGACAATTTCGTGACTTCCTCCACTTTCGCGTCCTTTCCCTTTGCTTTTTTCGCCTCGGTCTGCCGCTTCTCCTTCTGTTCATCTGTTCCTTTCGCTTCCCCAAGCGCGATCTGGATCTGCGGCACCAGCCACTTGTTCCGGTCTGTCTCCTCGGATTTGAAAATTGGTTCCATGCGGTTGGCCTGTGAGCCGACGCTGTCAACCAGGGCAACCTGCTTGCCGTCCGACAGTTTATCAATGTTGTAGCCAATATCCGCGTAGGTCGGCGGGTATATGATGCAGCGGTCGCCATCGTTGATGCATTCGACCGACGTCAGTTTCTGTTTCAGGTGGAGGGCGACCGGCCCGTTCGAATCGGCCGCCCACTTTTCGAGTTCTTCGGTGTCTATGGTGCTCATTGGTATTTCCGTGGTTGGTTACTTTTTCTGCGTATATTTGATTTCCTCGACGGTTGTGATACACCGGGCCTGGTTCTCCTGCCCCGGCCAGTCCAACCGCATTCTAAAAAAACGTTGCTGAAAGGGCAGATCGGCTCCGCCGAGGGCCGCTCGTAGCAAAATTGGATCGAGCAACTCGGCCGGGCCTGTCCCACTAATCACGGCGTAGATATACCTCAGCTTGTCTTCGCGTTTCGGACGCGCGTGCGTCAGGCCGATTGCCGCCAAGATCTCGACGATCGGGTAGCCGACCGTGCAGAACCGCTCGCCAGAATGAGCGTTCAACGAGAAGCCGATATCCAGCGGAACGTAATCTCGTCTCCAATCAAATCGAAAGCTGCTGCTTTGGCGCGCCGGGACGTTGAACGGATCGGAAGCGAGGTCGCCCTTGCAGTGTCTAATCAGTTCGAGCGCATCCTTTGCCAATGCTGCGCCTGGGTAGCCGCCCGCGCCGGCCCAGAACTTGGCATTGTCGCGGCCAGTCCTGACAGACTCATCTCCCCAGTAATCAATCGTGATCACTTTGCCATCGCACGACAAGCGAGCAGGCAGAGTGGCAGGGCTGGACGGCCGTGGGAACGGAAAGGGTTCCTCTTCTACTCTAAGCTGGGTGGTTGTAACGCCCCATCCCTCAGTGGCAAGCTCGGTTCGGGACGGTGAAATGGCGCTAACTTGCGCTTTGCAGAGCAAATCGAGGACGGCCTGCACCGGATTGTCCTCACCGTCGGCACGTAGCGTGAAGCGAACGTTCGCCTCGTCGCTCCAGTCGAAACCCCCGCGGGCATCGCCCAGCAGGACTTGCGCCGCTTCCAGAAGGCCGAGGCAGGCGAAGACCTGCCCGGGGTTGAACAAAACAACAGGTATGGAGGCTTCAGCCATGGGACGAAGTTTTTTTGGGGGTGGCTTCAAGTTCGCGTGACGCCTGCTGATCCGCTGCCCGCAAGAGGGATTCCCACCAAGCAAGTCCCCATGGGCCCCACTGGCGTTGAAGGCGCGCGAATCGGAGAGCAACCTGGCGGGCGCGTTCTTCAAGCGCTGATGGCGGAGCATCCGGGCAGCCACTGGTGCTGATGTTTGGCCGCGCGAAACCGTGGTGAGCCGCAATGAGGTGCAACGCGAGGTCCTGCAGATCATCTGGTAGAGCTTTGAATTCGGCATCCCTTTCCACCGCCGCCAAAGAGGCGAACTCGTGCCTGTACCCGTCGAGCAATGCCTGGTTAATCGGCCCTGGCGTTTTGGCATAGGGGCGCCCCGCGCGGGGCGCATTAAAGGCGTTCTGCCATTTATCGTGTCGCTTGCCCTCATCGTGGAAGCGGCCTGCGATTTCCAGCATTTTCGTGTATTCGCCAGGCAGACTAAGAGCCTCGGCGATCTCATGCGCTTTGGCTGCAACCAGTTCTTGGTGCGGATCCAGAGCCTGCAGTCGGCCCTCTGAACCGTCATCGGCGGTCGCGATATCCTCACGCCATTTCTCGACGACCAGCCATATCCGGGGTTCACCTTCGCCTTCCGCCGAACGTTCAATTGGTACGCGTAGGCGATGTCTCCAGCCGGAGTCGCTGGGCGGGGTTGCGTTGTCACTTACACGGACACGAAATCGAATCGCTGGCTCACCATTGACGGGATCCAGCCAATTGGCCGAGTCATCGAGGGTCGGAGGCGGCCTGTTCGCTGAGTCGTCAAGGAGGCCGTCTGAATTCAGGCCGGCCAATCTGGCGTCTATCACGAGGGTGGCATTCCCGAGCCGCTGCCCAAGTTCTTTTTCCCGCTGCTGGTTCTCTTTTTTGTCGTCCCCGGAGAGTAGGAAATCCTCCAACGTGAGGATTGCCTCCCCAACCTCCCCGTCATCTTCCAAAATAACAGCACAGGGCCGGTCCTTCGCAAGCGTGCTATTCGGTTGGTCCGTGTTTCCCATGATGTTTTGCGCTCGTTTCTTCAGCCAATCCACTACCCTCCAGGTTTCGGCTTCCAGCATCTCGCTGGTATGAGGCGGAGCTGCCTCGAAAAAGTCCTGAATCTCCGCCCGCGACGTTGCCCTTCCGTCCACCGCGAAGGGCAAATGGGTTCGCCATACAACGGTAGTCTGCGGTTTCTCATCGACCCAGCCGCGCAGCCAAGGCTGCACCCGAGGGCGGCCAGTATGTTCCCGCAATGAAGTCATCGCCCAAGCCTCGACCAGTGGCCGTGAAAGGCCAGGACGCAGAGGCGGTTCCGAGGATGCTTTGGATAGAATCTCCCCCGTGTTGCCTTCGGATTTGCTCGCGGCAAGCTTGAGTTGGTGCAAAGTGGCGGGGCTGACGTCAATTCCCTCCTCACGTTTCGGAAGCAGTTCGAAAGGTTTGGCCAGCGCGCGAGCTTGTTCCACTTTGGCTTCATGATCGGCGACAGCCCTGCGTTCCTTCTTGTCTCGTCCTGCCGCAGCTTTAGCCAGAGCCTTCGCGGCGGCTTTTGGGGGTTTGGGATCAGGCTCGCGGATGACGATGATTCTGGCGCTTCCTTCGCCCCGGCGATTAACGCGGCCCAGCCGCTGGACCATGCGTTCCCAGGCAACCAAATCGCAAACCATGTGATCGGCGTCCAAATCCACGCCGACCTCGCCCGCCGAGGTCGCGAAAACAAACGTTGGATGGGTTGGCGGCGACTTGCATCCGGCGAGAAACGAATGCTCCTTGAGCCAAGTGGCAGCAGCTTCCCGCTCGCGCACGCGCCGCCCGCCGACGAACAACTGACAAGCTACTTCCTTCTTACCCTGTTTCGCCATGTCTTCAACCGCTGTTTTGGCTGCGGCAGCATCCTCGCGCTTGTCGCTGTACACAAGGACCTTCGCGTTTTCGTCCCCCTTCCCCGCAAGATCCCAAGCCTCCGTGGCCAATGCCTCCGAAAGTTTCTCTGCCTCACCCAGTGGCTTAAACGTCAGCAACTTGGCCGCAACGAGCCGCCGGTGCGTGACAGTCCCCGGCTCATAATCATGCTCACCAAGTTTGAATGCCCCTTCACCACCTCTCCCCGTCGCCGAGAGAGTAAGTAGCTGCACCCCTGGGACGATTGTTTGTCGCTGCACATCCTTCGGCCGAAGATCGCTGTCGGACAGGCTCACCGCTTGCAATAGCTTTTCGAACGGCGGAACCAAGTGCGCTTCGTCCAGAACCACAAGGCTGTCGGCGCCGATAAGCCCAGCGTGATAAGGACGCATTTTGCGGGTGATGCCGTACCCTTCAAAGAGCAGCCTGGAGCCAACCATATCAATTGTGCCGACGACGATTGCCGGGGAGGAAGGACTCTCCAGCCACTGGCGATTATCCACATGCTGCCCACGGAGCGTGGAAATCGGCAAAGTACCCGAAAGACCAAGCGCCGCTTTGGTTTTGGAATCTGCTTCAACGAAATCGCGGAGGCTCAGGGCGACTTCGGTTGCTTGATCAACGACTGCTCGACGATCCACGATGTAGAAAAGCCTTCTCGGGACTCTTGCCCCGGCAGCGCGAGCCACCAGCCAAATCGCCATCACCGAGGTCTTGCCGAGACCGGTTGGGATGTCTAGTGCCGTAGGCAGCGGGCCATTTATAAACGTTATTAGCAACGCCCTTTGCCAAGGGAACGGCGTTTCCCCGGCCTGCAGGGACAAGGCTCTGCCGAGACGCCCGGCAGCGTCCTCGGCAGGCGCCGACGGGGCAGGCCGTGTATGGCTCGCAGTGAGAGTCTCGTTCATATGCAGAGCATCATAATAGAGACGAATGCATTTGTCAATACCCCTCCTTTAACCACCCCAATAAGTTGACACACCGCACGCCGGCGTGTAAGCTATTGAGTTCTCATGAAAGAGCCGCTCCGAATAATCGGCCCCGTTGAAGATTGGGATGGTTTAAAGCCCCCGAAAGGCTCCTTCATTAAGTTCCGCGCCCGCGCGGGCGCGGCCCCTTTATGAATCGAGAGCACCACAGGACATCTGCTGCCTGGCTGCCCTTCGTTTACTCGCTGAGTGCGAGAGCCACGCGGTTGGAAGCTTTGGAGATGCCGTCCGGCAGCCGGACCTGCCACTGGCGTTCGCTGCCATCCACTTGGAGCACAATGGTTGCTTCGCTGGGCGGATGGTCGGTGGCCGACTCGACGAAGAGAAAATCGGGCCCCATCTGCGTGATGCTGATGGACGCGCCATTGACGATAAGCCGCATCTCTACGTGGGCCGAATGTGCGCCGTAGCTTTGTTCCGCTATCATGAACGAAATCCTGATACCCAACGCCCGTTTTTATGCTGACCGGCATCAACTCGAGCTTGTCGAAACGCTGGGCTCTGGAAAAGACGGTATCGTACTGGTCGCCAAACACAAGGCCAAACCGGCGAATGTCGCCATCAAAGTCCTCCGCTGGGCCGAATTCTA
>Ga0209517_10009166_pt1 | contig 11382 bp, 15 predicted proteins | sample PeaSoiMetSII2010_FD_187695 | JGI IMG/M metagenome (GOLD analysis project Ga0209517, IMG submission 187695) | Peat soil microbial communities from Weissenstadt, Germany - SII-2010 (SPAdes) (version 2) | ecosystem: Environmental > Terrestrial > Soil > Wetlands > Peat | place: Germany...
ATCCTGATCTACGCGCTGGTGGTGGGGTGGTTCCAGTCGTTCGTGACGCCGCTGGTGATCATGGCGGCGATTCCCTTTTCGCTGGTCGGCATTCTGCCGGCGCATGGCCTGATGCACGCGTTCTTCACGGCGACCTCGATGATCGGCTTCATTGCCGGGGCGGGCATCGTGGTGCGGAATTCCATCATCCTGGTGGATTTCGTGGAGTTGCGCCTGGCCGAGGGAATGGCGCTGGCCGAGGCGGTGGTGGATGCGGGCGCCGTGCGGTTCCGGCCGATGATGCTGACCGCGGCGGCCGTGGTGGTGGGGTCCGGAGTGATTCTGTTCGACCCCATATTTCAAGGTCTGGCGATCGCGTTGATGGCGGGCGAAGTCGCTTCGCTCTTGCTTTCGCGCATGACCGTGCCGGTGGTGTACTACATCGTAAATCGAAGGAGGAAAGTGGAATGTCCGTTGAGCGTTATCTCCGCCTGATCGCGGGGTTCTTCGTCTTGATGAGCCTGGCCCTGGGGCATTGGGTCAGCCCATACTGGTTCCTGTTTACGGCGTTCGTGGGCTTGAACCTGTTTCAATCCGCGTTTTCGAATTGGTGCCCGATGATGCTGTTCCTGAGAAAGTTGGGCGTGAAGTAGCCCCTACCACTAACCTCCGTTTGAGACAATGGAACTGGAAGGGGCCGCCGATGACGATTACATTGAGACCTGAGCAGGAGATGGTGCTCATGAAGGCAATTCAGTCGGGGTTGGCACAAACCCCCGATGAAGCTCTGGATCGGGCGCTTGATGCGCTGCGCCTACGTCTGTCCCGGCAGGGGTCGGCTGCGGACGATTCCGTGGCAGCCGCCGTCTGCCGTCTGGCAACATTCGGAAAGCGGCACGGGCTTTCTTTGGGCGGAATGACTGTCAAAGAGTTGCTTCGTGAGAGCAGGCCGTGAGACATTTCGTGCTGGACGCCTCGGTCGTCATGACGTGGTGTTTTCCGGACGAGACATCCCAGAAGGCAACAGAGATTTCAGAGCGGATTGGGGGCGGTGACAGAGTAGCGGTACCTGCCTTCTGGCGGCATGAAATTCTGAATGCGCTTCTGGTGGGTGAAAGGCGCAAGCGACTAACGCCGGAGCTGACCCTGGCATTTATCGAAGACCTGAAACTCCTGCCGGTGGATCTGGATGAGCCCGCCACCCCGGCAGTTGTGTTCGAGGCAACGCAGGCCCTTTGCCGAAAACACGGTCTGACGGCGTACGATGCCGCCTATCTTGAGATTGCCATGCGTGCGGGCTGGGCGCTGGCGACAGTGGATGAGGATCTACGGCGCGCGGCGACTGCTGAGGGCGTCTCGGTGATCTAACCAGGGTCCAGGTTCGCGCGCCTTTGCGGCCGTGCTGATCCTGATCTACGCGCTGGTGGTGGGGTGGTTCCAGTCGTTCGTGACGCCGCTGGTGATCATGGCGGCGATTCCCTTCTCGCTGGTTGGCATTCTGCCGGCGCATGGATTGATGCACGCGTTCTTCACGGCGACGCCGATGATCGGCTTCATTGCCGGGGCGGGCATCGTGGTGCGGAATTCCATCATCCTGGTGGATTTCGTAGAGTTGCGCCTGGCCGAGGGAAGGGCGCTGGCCGCGGCGGTGGTGGATGCGGGCGCCGTGCGGTTCCGGCCGATGATGCTGACCGCGGCGACCGTGGTGGTGGGGTCGGCGGTGATTCTGTTCGCCCCCATCTTTCAAGGGTTGGCGATTGCGCTGATGGCGGGCGAAGTCGCTTCGCTGTTGCTGTCGCGCATGACCGTGCCGGTGGTGTATTACATCGTGAATCGAAGGAGGAAAGTGGAATGTCCGTTAACCGTTATCTCCGTCTGATTGCCGGGTTCTTCGTGTTGATGAGCCTGGCCCTGGGGTATTGGCCAGCCCGTACTGGTTCCTGTTCACGGGGTTCGTGGGCTTGAACCTGTTTCAGTCGGCGTTTTCCGATTGGTGCCCGATGATGCTGTTTCTGCGCAAGCTGGGAGCGAAATAACCTTATAATCGCTTCAATGGACGACCTCGCTTCGCCCAAGCGCCCGTTTCTCGGAATTCATGCCGTCAACGTTTTCGTTCGCGATCAGGATGAAAGCTTGCGATTCTATGTGGACCAGCTCGGATTCAATCTGGCCTTCGATACCCGAATGCAATCCGGTGACCGATGGGTAGCTGTCGCGCCTCCCGACGGGACCGCTGTCCTCACGCTGATCGCACCCCGGCCCGACTCCAGCGCGTACAAACTCATCGGCCGCCCCACCGGGATTGCCTTCGTTACCGAGGATGTAGTCGCCAAGTACGAGGAATGGCGCAGGCGTGGTGTCCAATTCCTTTTCACGCCCCGACTGCGGCGCGTCAGGTTTAACCGACCGGCGCCGGCTCCTCTTTCGAATGCCCCCTCGGCGGCGCCCGATCAGCAGCCGCCGGTTTGGGGCGGAATCTTCACCCGGTTCAAAGATGTGGATGGAAATTCCTTTGCGCTGGTGGCCTTCGACGAGGTAAATCGGGAAATCGACGCGCAGCGCCGGCGGGCCGCCGAGAAGCTGGAATCGGAACGCCGCGCCGCGCAGGATCTGGAGATTGCCAAACAGGTACAGGCCAGGCTCTTCCCCCAAAAACTGCCGCCCATGGAAACGCTGGAGTACACGGGCGTCTGCATCCAGGCCCGCGAGGTGGGCGGCGATTATCACGATTTTCTGGATCTGGGCCGAGGCCGCTTGGGGTTGGTGATCGCCGATATCTCGGGCAAAGGCATGCCCGCCGCTCTCCTGATGGCCAACCTGCAGGCCAACCTTCGCAGCCAGTGCGCCATCGCATTGGATGAGCCCGAGCGCTTCCTCGGCTCAGTAAACAAGCTCTTTTACGAGAATACCAACGAGAGCTCCTACGCGACGCTCTTCTTTGCCGAATATGACGACCGGATGCGGCAGTTGCGCTATGCGAACTGCGGGCACCTCGCGGCGCTGCTCCTCCGTGGTGACAACCGCGTGGAAAGGCTCGATTCCACCTCCACGGTAGTGGGGCTCTTTCCGCAATGCGATTACTCGATGGCCGAGTGCCGGCTCTTTCCGGGAGACCTGCTGGTGCTCTATACCGATGGGATCACCGAATCGTTCAACGATTCGGGAGAGGAGTTCGGAGAACAGCGCCTGGTCGAAGCGCTCGAGAGGCACCGGGCGCTGCCCCCGCCGGCCGCGATCGCGTCGATTGTCGACGACGTCCGGCAGTTCAGCTCACAGGAACAGCACGACGATATCACTCTGATCGTGGCCCGGTGCAGAGAGGTGCGGGGACGCCTGACAGCGAACCCGGGCCTACGCCAGCACAGCGGTGCGGACTACGGTCTCGATCGCCGGCGCATTAAGCAGCGTGTTGTGGATCAGGCATGCCTGAACCGCACGCAGGATGCCGGCCTCGTGGCGCTCATCCAGACCCGGCGCGATCACCTCGATGCGGAACGTTCCGAGCCGCGCCGGCGCCTTGACCTTCTCCGCCGATACGTTGATCTCCAGACCTTCCGAAGGCAGCGCATGGAGCTTGAGATACTGCGCGGCGTAAAAGCCCGCGCAGGTGCCGAGAGATACCAGCAGGAACTCCGGCGGCGTCATTCCGGCATCCGTGCCGCCGTTATCGGGCGGCTGGTCGCACACCACGCGGTGTCCGCGCGCGATGGCTTCGAACTTCACGTTGCCGAGGTGCTGAATCTTGACTTGCATACTCACTTACGAAGATGCAGTCTGGCGCGATTGGTGACACCCCCACATGCGGGCCATGCTTTCGCGAGCGAGGCGTGGACCGCCGGTAAATCGGCGACTCTATCCGGAGACCACGGGTGTCACCCCGCAGCCGTATCCCGAGGTGGCGTTTATGTAACTTGCATATACAAAACCTGCTATCCTAACGCTGGAAAAAGAATACGAATATGCCTCACCGTGCATGTCCACGCCATGGAAAGAACATCCATGCACGTGCGCGATGGGCAACCTCTATCGATTTGTCGATCCGGTGGCGCTGTTCCTTTTGAAAAGGAAGGGCCGATCATACGGATACGAGCTTGCGAACGGCCTGGGGCGGACAAGAGGAGACACCTGGAACACGCGGGTGTTATAGCGGCCGCCGGGCGCGCGGCCGCTGGAGCACAAGAAATAGCGGGGAGATCCAATGCGAATCGCGGTACCAACGAATGACAGCGAGTCTTTTTCCGAGCACTTCGAGAGTCGCGAGGTGAGAACGAACGCCGCTCGGCATTCCCACGCTCAGGGCAGTTGCGGCGATGGTTCCGGGCGGCACGAGCCGCATGGCCACGAAGGGATTCTTTGGTGGTTGCCGGGGTGCGACGTTGTCATATGCGCGGGCAAGGGCCGGCGGGCGGCCGAGGCGCTCAAGTCCGAGGACTATTGCGGCTGTGCGCACTGAGTCGCCGGACCCGTCTGTGATGCGTGTGGCCATGTTCCTTCCCCTGCGAGGCCGCTTCCGTTGGGCACTGGTCGGCTGGATGTTTGCGATCAGCGCCATCGCCTACCTGGACCGCGTCAATATTTCGATCGCCGGCCACTCCATTCAAGAGGAATTCCGTCTCGACAATATCCAGTTGGGCTGGGTCTTCAGTGCCTTCGTAGCCGGATACGCTCTTTTTCAGGCGCCCGGCGGACGGCTCGCGGACCGCTTTGGCCCCCGCAGGATTCTGACCCTGGGAACGGTCTGGTGGGCTGTTTTCACGGCGCTAACGGCCTTGGTGCCTTCGGGAGCCGCCAAAGCGCTTTTGGTGTTGTTGGCGGTCCGGTTTGCCCTCGGGTTGGGCGAGGCCGTGGTCTACCCTTCTTCCAATCGCCTGGTGGCTGCCTGGATTCCATCCCAGGATCGCGGCGTGGCGAACGGCGTGATCTTCGCGGGGGTCGGCGCCGGCGCCGGCATCACTCCGCCTCTGATCACGTATATTCTCCTGAACTATGGCTGGCGGTGGTCGTTTTGGATCAGCGCGACGATCGGGCTCGTCGCCGGAGCGGTGTGGTTCGCCGTAGCCCGCGACCGGCCCGGCCAGCACCCATGGGTGAGCGCGGAGGAACGGCGTCACATCGCCGCGGGCCTTCCACCGGAACGCACAGAGGATGGCCCCACGCGGGCGCTTCCGTGGCGAGTCATTCTCGGAAGCAAAGACGTAATGGCGGTAAGCCTGAGCTATTTCTGTTTCGGTTACGTGGCCTACATTTTCTTCACGTGGTTTTTCATCTACCTCAACACGGTGCGCCGGTTGGACCTGAAATCCAGCTCATTCTACGGGATGCTTCCGTTCATTGCGATGGCGACTTGTTCCCCGTTGGGAGGCTGGATCGGCGATCGTCTGACGAAGCGCTACGGCAAACGGGTCGGTCGCTGCGCGGTGGCCTGTGCCAGCATCGCCCTCGCCGCTGGCTTTCTGGCCTTGGGTACTCTGGCGGCCGACGCGAGGCTGGCAACGGTTGTCCTGGCGGGCGGCGCCGGAGCGCTGTACCTCTCCACCAGCTCCTTCTGGTCCGTGACTGCCGACCTGGGCGGAGACTCCGCGGGAAGCGTCTCGGGTGTGATGAACATGTGCAACCAGACCGCCGGCGCCATAACCGCCTCCCTGACGCCCTGGATTGCCGCTCACTTTGGCTGGACAGCGTCGTTCCTGGTGGCCGCAGCGCTGTGCGTTGTAGGGTCTCTGGCGTGGTTGGTGGTCAACCCCGAGCGGCAACTCGATATGAATACAACTGGCGGGTTCGACAAGGAATGAAATATGGCACGGTTCCCAAGACCGACTGCCTGGCGGGCGGCTGCCGATTGCTGGAGTCTACCAATCGCGGCTACCAGGGCATTGCGGCCAATGTCCGTGCCACACTGGACCTGATCCATAAGATTCGCGGAGGAAAATGACGATGCCACTGCCGACCGAACCCGCCGGAATCTCAGACGAAATCCGCCAGCGATACCTCAAGCTGTACACAGGGGCAATCGCGGATATGCTGGACAAGAACGGCTATCGCCGCCAGGTGTTGCCGCACTACGTCACGCCGTTCACCAGTGCGAACCGGGTGGCCGGCCCTGCGTTTACCGGGCAGGGCTATCCCTGCGCCCGCACCACGAATGACGACACCCAGACCCGGTTGGAGATGCTGGACAGCATCACGCCCGGCACGGTATCCGTCTGGGCGTGTGGCGGCAGCATGGAGTGTGCGCACTGGGGCGAGATCATGTCCACCGCGGCGCGGGAGCGTGGCGGCACCGGGGCCGTCATCGACGGAGGGGTCCGGGATCTGGACTTCATCAATGCGATGCCATATCCGGTGTTTGCGCGCTTCAAGTCGTCGGCCAGTTCCATCGGCCGTTGGGATATCAAGGAGTACCAGGTGACGATTAAGATCGGTGAAACGGTCATCCACCCTGGCGACTTCGTATTCGGCGACATTGACGGCGTCGTGATTGTGCCCATGGAACTCACTTCAGATATCCTGGCCGCTGCCGAAAACGTCTACGAACGCGAGAGCGGGATGCGGGCGGAACTGCGTCGCGGAGTGTCCATCAAGGAGGCGTATTCCAAATACGGATCGCTCTGAGGCGCCGGGTTCATCGGAGACAAGCCCCGTTTGGCCTGAGCCGCCGTGCTATCGTTTCGAGGTGCCGACAGCGCTCATCACGGGAAGCAGCACGGGAATCGGGCTGGAAACCGCTCTTCACTTCGCCGGCCAGGGTTACCGTGTTTTCACGGGGGTGCGAAACCCGGCCGCCGTGGAGAAGCATCCCAACATCGTCGCCGTGAAGTTGGACGCCGACCGGTAAGAGTCGGTGCGCGAGGCCGTCGACCGCGTGCGGCAGGAGGCGGGAGCCATCGATGTGCTGGTGAACAACGCGGGCGTCGGGCTGGCGGGCGCTGTGGAGTATGTGCCGAATCGCATACGCATAGGCTCGGGTGGAATCAGGTGATCCGAGACTGTTGAGCACGGTGCGCTTTGCGAGGTCCAGATCGGGAAGTCGCAGGACTCTTTTCGGTGCAGTCTTGCGTTTGCGTTTTAGGAGCTTTGCCATGGGCGGAATCCTCCACCGCCAGAGTGCCCCACATTTGGGCTCAGAGTGGAAGATTGCACTCGGGCCTGGCTCCCGTCGCCCTGGCAGGCCCAATCGCTTTATGCTGGAATCGAATGCGCATCGCTCGATATACTCGATATACTTCGATATACGCCGTAGCTCTTGAACCGACCCCGGCTTTGCTATACTCTTTAGCACGAGAATGGCACTTGCTGCGGGAACGCGCCTCGGCCACTACGAAATCATTTCGCGCCTTGGCGCTGGCGGCATGGGCGAAGTGTATCGGGCGCGGGATGCACGCTTGGGCCGCGACGTCGCGTTGAAGATCCTGCCGGCCGAGGTTGCCGGTGATGCTTCACGGCAACGTCTCTTCGAAAAGGAAGCACGAGCGCTAGCGGCACTGAGCCACCCGAATATCGTGGCCGTGTTTGATGTGGGCACGGATGGCGGCTTCTCGTACATTGTCAGCGAACTAGTGGATGGCAAACCCCTGCGCGGTTCCGGGTTTGGGCTCCGCGAGACGGTGGACATCGCCGTCCAGATCGCAAGCGGCCTGGCGGCGGCACACAGCGCAGGCATCATCCATCGGGATCTCAAGCCGGATAACATTTTGCTCACGCGCGACGGCCGCGTGAAGATTCTGGACTTCGGTTTGGCGAAAGTCAGCGTCGGGCAAGTCGACGCGGCCGCGTCTACGGAAACCCTAGCCGTGGAGAGCGCTCCGGGCGTCGTGGTGGGGACGGTAGGCTACATGTCGCCCGAGCAGGTGCGCGGCCTGCCCGTCACGAACCAGACAGACCTTTTCTCGTTCGGGGTGGTCCTTTACGAGCTCGTCATGGGAGAACGTCCGTTCCCGGGAAACTCGGTGATGGCCGTCTGTGACGCCATCCTGCACGATCCGCCGCACGGCTTTGGTGACCGCCCGATACCCGGAAAGCTCAAGGCCATTATCCGCAAGCTCCTGGAGAAGGGTCCGGCGAATCGCTACGACAGCGCCGAGGTCCACCTCGAGCTGAAAGCACTGGACTCGTCTCTGGCTCTTGCAGGTCCGGCGAGGCTATCGAGAACCGCATGGATCGCGGTTGGAGCCGGGGCCGTACTGGCTTGCATCATGACGGGCTGGTTCTGGCATCGGTCGTCACGCGAGCGATGGGCGCGCGAGACCGCAACGACGGAGGTCACGCGACTGGTCGACGCCGCAGACTATGTCAAGGCCGCTGCCCTGGCGCGGGAGGCGCGCTCGGTTCTCCCGGAGGATCCGACCCTCGAAAAGCTCTGGATGCGCGCCACGGGTGAAGTCTCGGTCTCCAGCGTGCCGGCTGGGGCTGAAGTTTCGATTCGACTCTATAGCGGGGGATCCGAGTGCCTGGGAATTTCTCGGGAAGACGCCTCTCCGCAAGATTCGCGTACCTCGCGACGTCTACGTCTGGCGGGTGGCCAAGCCCGGATTCGCAACCGCTGATGTAATAGGGCAGCCTCCAGGCGAGGCGGCATTCGGTTATGGTTCCCCTTTCGATTTGACATGGAACCTGCGTCCCGCGGGCAGCGTCCCGCCGGATATGGTAGTCGTCTCGGGCGGGAGAGTCGGCCTCACGTTCCCTTTCGACCAGGCGCCCCAAGTGCAGGTCGAGGACTTTCTGATCGACCGGCACGAGGTCACAAATGAGGAATACAAAAAGTTCATCGATGCGGGAGGATACCAGAAAGTCGAATTCTGGAAACAGCCTTTCGTGAAGGATGGGCGCGCGGTTCTGTGGGAAGACGCAGTTGCGCTGTTTCACGATGCCACTGGGCGCCCCGGTCCGGCAACGTGGCAAGTGGGCGATTATCCGAAAGGGCACGAGAAGTATCCGGTTGCGGGAGTCAGTTGGTACGAGGCCGCGGCCTATGCCGAGTTTGTGGGCAAGAGCCTTCCCACCGCGTACCACTGGATTCGTGCGTCGCAAGCGACGCAGGTGAGACAGGCGAATGGTCTGGTGGTTCTATCGACGGGCTTTCCTACCCTGATCGCTGCCGGGAGCAACTTCCGGGGCGAAGGTACGCGGCCGGTCGGAAGCGGGGGCTCTTTAAGCGGATTCGGCACTACGGACATGGCTGGCAACGTAAAGGAGTGGTGCTGGAACGAAGCCCGGGAGGGCAGAAGATTTATCCTGGGCGGCAGCTTTGGCGATCCGGAGTACGAGTTCAATCACACTGACGCGCAGCCGCCATGGGACCGCCGGGCGAACTTCGGCTTCCGCTGCGTCAAACTCGATTCGCCGCCGACGTCCGCGGCAGCGGCGCATATCGAGGTCACCACTCGCGACTACTGGCACGAAAAGCCCGTGCCAGACAATGTTCTTGAGGCCTATACCGGGATTTACGCTTACGACAAAAAGGACCTGAACGCACGTGTGGAGGAAACGACGGTAACGCAGGGCTCGGTGCGAGAGAAGGTGACTTTCGATGCCGCGTACGGCGACGATCGTGTAAGCGGCTACCTCTTTCTGCCCAAGAATGCTTCGCCGCCTTTTCAGACAGTTGTGTTCTTTCCGGGTGCAGGCGCTTTTTTGAGCGACAAGATCGACCTTCCCGGCATGGAAGACCAATTCGATTTCCTGTTAAAAAGCGGACGCGCTCTCTTCGCACCTACCTACAAGGGAAGTTATGATCGCCGGGACGGTTACCAATCCGGCGGGCAGCCGCCGCGCATGTATCGCGACCACGTGATCGCGTGGTCGAAAGACCTCGGCCGGTCGATTGACTACCTCGAGACGCGAAAGGAGATCGACGGTGCAAAAATGGCCTACTTCGGCGCCAGCCTCGGCGGTGCGGAAGCGCCGATCATGGTGGCAGTCGAAAAACGGATCAAGGCCATGATCCTTTCATCCGGAGGTTTTTATCTCCGTCGCGATCTCCCGGAGGTGGACCCGTTCAACTACGCGCAACACGTGACGATTCCGGCGCTCATGTTGAATGGGCGCTACGATGCCACCTACCCCGTTGAGTCGTCGCAGCGCCCGCTTTTCCACGCTCTCGGCACGCCGGAAAAGAACAAGAAGTACGTGATCTACGACGGAGGGCACGGCGCTTTTCCTCGGCCCGACGCCGTCCGGGAATGCCTCGATTGGCTCGACAGGTACTTGGGGCCGGTTCGGCGCTGAGACCCGATCAGGCCCCCAGGTGTCAGAAATGAAGCTGGACCGCAAGCCGCAGCATGCGCGGATTCAAAATGGCGGTGGGAACGCCGCCGGGTCCGTCTTTTACTGTAAGTACGGTAAGTACGGTGTGACCGACGAGCCCAGCGTCTGGCTTTCTGCGATGACGACGTTGGAGTTGCTCACGTTGAATATCTGGGCTTCGGCCTTGACCGTGTACCGGTCGCGGAACACTGAAAGCGGCGGAGTGGCAGCGGTCGCCACGGACTGACGCCGACGGACAGTGCGAGTTCTGGTATCAGCCGGATGGGCGTTTCCGTGAAGTCAAGACGGGCGTTTTGTTGCTGCCCAGCGAGCGCGTGGAAACCTCCCCCGGAAGGCGTTCGGTAGTACTTACCAACATCGATGGCGCGATCCAGGTAGGTCTGAGCGTTTCCCCTGATCGAACGGCTATTCTGTTCAGCAAAACCGTGAGGTCCGGCGCCAATCTCATGATGATCGAAAACTTCCGGTGAGCGGCGCTCGGCGATGCCGGCTATGGCGGAAGCAGGGGTTTACTTGGCACCAGATGCGTCGCGCTTGCCGGTGTAGATGGGTAGCGAATCCAGCGGGCTGACCGTGGCGCCGACATGCCGTCGAGACAGATGGAGGTAAATCATGGTCTCCCTCAGATCGGCATGGCCCAGCAGAAGTTGGATGGTGCGCAAATCGGCTCCGTTTTCGAGCAAGTGCGTCGCGAAGCAATGACGGAGCGTGTGGGGATGAAGCGGCTTGTTCACGCCGGCGCGCTTGGCGGCCTCGCGGCAGGCGTACCAGACCACCTTGTCGCTAATCGGATAATCGGACGTGTGGTGCCGTCATCCAGGGAACAGCCACACGGCGGGCTTCCGGGACAGGCGGCGATAATGCTGTCGTAGTTCCTCCAGCAGGTTGGGGCTGAGTACGATATCCCGATCCCTGCCGCCCTTGCCGTCCTGAACATGGAAAACCATGCGCGCAGAGTCGACATCGGTGAGTTTGAAGGCCGCGCACTCGGCGCGGCGCACGCCTGTGCCATACAGGGTCATTAGAATCGTGCGGTGAAACGGGGTGTCCGCCGATTCGATCAGCCGGCCAACCTCATCCGGGCTCCAGATCACGGGCAGATGAATTTTCTTCTTCGGATAGGGCATCTCCTCGCCCCAT
>Ga0209517_10009169_pt1 | contig 11380 bp, 7 predicted proteins | sample PeaSoiMetSII2010_FD_187695 | JGI IMG/M metagenome (GOLD analysis project Ga0209517, IMG submission 187695) | Peat soil microbial communities from Weissenstadt, Germany - SII-2010 (SPAdes) (version 2) | ecosystem: Environmental > Terrestrial > Soil > Wetlands > Peat | place: Germany: Weissenstadt...
GCTGGAGATGAAACCGGCGATCGACCACTGGAAGGCGCGCGGCTTGGACTTCAGCAGCATCCTGTACAAGCCGGAGATGCCGGCGCGCATTGCGCGGCGCTGCAAGCAAGCCCAGGACCACGGGCTGCACCAGTCGCTGGACTACCGGCTGATCGACTACGCGCGCGAGGCCTTGGAAAACAAGCAGCCCATCCATCTGCGTCTGCCGATAAGAAACGTGCATCGTTCGGTGGGGACGATGTTGAGTGGCGAGGTGGCGCGCCGTTATGGCGCGGCCGGATTGCCGGACGACACCATCCGTTTCGATTTCGAAGGTTCCGCCGGGCAGAGTTTTGGGGCGTTTCTGGCGCACGGCATCACCCTGTCGCTCGAAGGCGATTCCAATGATTATGTTGGCAAGGGACTTTCGGGCGGACGGCTGATCGTCTTTCCGCCCCGGCAGTCGCCGTTCCAGCCGGAGAAAAACATCATCATCGGCAACGTGGTGCTCTACGGAGCGACGGGCGGAGAAGCCTTCTTCAACGGGGTTGCGGGAGAACGGTTCGCCGTTCGCAACTCCGGCGCCTCTGCCGTGGTGGAGGGTACCGGCGACCATGGTTGCGAGTACATGACCCGGGGCACGGTAGTGGTGCTGGGCGAATGCGGGCGGAATTTCGCCGCCGGCATGAACGGCGGCTTCGCGTTTGTGCTCGATGAACTGGGAGATTTTGAAGCGAAGCGGTGCAATTGCGCCGGCGTCGATCTCGAGCCGCTGGTGGAAGAGCAGGATATTGCTACCGTGCGCTCTTTGATCGAGCGGCATCTGGCTTTCACCAACAGCGCGCGGGCGAAGTACGTGCTCGACAACTGGACGGACCTCATCGGCAAGTTTGTAAAGGTGTTCCCGCACGACTACAAACGGGTGCTGGGGATACCACGGTCCGGGAAGCCTGCCGTCCCAGCATTCAATCCACCTCCTGCCGCCAAGGCTGAGTCAGCGGTTGCGGCGGGTGGGTAAGGGATTGCATTTGAAGGTGATGAATTGGGGAAAGTAACCGGCTTTCGCGAATATCCGCGGGAACTTCCGCCGCGGCGGCCCGTAATCGAACGGGTGAACGACTGGTTCGAGGTTTACCGCGACTTTCCCGAGGAGAAAGTGCGGGCGCAGGGCGCTCGCTGCATGGATTGCGGTGTGCCGTTCTGCCACACCGGCTGTCCGCTGAACAACATTATCCCCGACTGGAACGACCTGGTGTACCGCGACCGCTGGCAGGAAGCGATTCGCCGCCTGCACGCCACCAATAACTTTCCGGAGTTCACGGGACGGATTTGTCCGGCGCCCTGCGAAGCGTCATGTGTGCTGGGCATCAATGAGCCGCCGGTAACCATCCGGCAAATTGAAAAGAGCGTCATCGAGCACGCTTGGAGCGCGGGTTGGATTCGTCCGGAACCGCCCATGGTGGAAACGGAGCATCGTGTGGCCGTGATCGGCTCCGGTCCGGCCGGCTTGGCGGCCGCTCAGCAGTTGCGGCGCGCCGGCCACAAGGTGACGGTTTACGAGAAGAACGAAAAAGCGGGGGGATTGCTGCGATTCGGTATCCCCAATTTCAAACTCGAGAAGCACATTTTGGAACGCCGGCTGCAACAGCTCGTGGAGGAAGGCATCGAGTTCGTGACCAATGCCCACGTGGGCGTGAATGTCTCCGTCGCCGAGTTGCGCCGGAACCACGATGCGCTGCTGCTGGCCGGCGGCGCCGAGCAGCCGCGCGACCTTCCGCTGCCGGGACGCGAGCTCAAGGGAATCCATTACGCCGTCGATTATCTTTCGCAGTCGAACCGGCGCTGCGAAGGGATCGATCTTCGTTCGGATGAAGAAATCGTCGCCACCGGAAAGCGCGTGGTCATCATCGGTGGCGGAGATACCGGAGCCGACTGCCTGGGAACCACTCACCGCCAGCACGCCAAGTCGGTGCATCAGTTTGAGCTGCTGCCCATGCCTCCGGCCGAACGCTCGCCCAGCACTCCCTGGCCGCTGTGGCCGATGCAACTGCGAACCGAAAGCTCGCATGAAGAGGGAGGCATTCGCGAGTGGAGCATTTCCACCACCGCCTTCCACGGCAATGGAGATGGCCGCGTTTCAGGCCTGGCCGGAGTGAGCGTGGGACCGCCGCCAAAGTTCGAACCTGTCGCCGCTTCCGAGTTTTTCCTGGAGTGCGACATGGTTCTGCTGGCGATGGGATTCGTTGGTCCGGTGCGCAGCGGGCTGCTACAGCAACTCGGCGTAAAGCTCGACAACCGAGGCAACGTCGCGACCGATGAAACCTACATGTCTTCCGTTCCTGGCGTGTTCGCGGCCGGCGACGTGCGGCGGGGACAGTCGCTGGTGGTCTGGGCGATCCAGGAGGGGCGAAGTGCGGCCCGCGGCATCGACGCATACCTCCGCGCACGTTCCGCGGCCAGCTAGCGCCCGAGGGTGGCGCGAGTCCCTGTACCCATTTCTCTGTCATGCTGAGCGAGTGCGGGCGGTTTTTGCCCGCACGAGTCGAAGCACCCCTACTTGGGCAACATCTTACGAGTAGGGGTCCTTCGACTCGCGCGCCAAAGCTTGTCCTGAGCGGGTCGAAGGGTCAGGCGCGCTCGCTCAGGATGACAGCGAAACCCTACTCATACCGCAGGCACACGATGGGGTCGAGGTTGGCGGCGCGATTGGCGGGATAGGAGCCGAAAAAGAGCCCCACGCCGACCGACATCGCCACCCCGGTGATGACCCAGAAGAGCGAGACCGTGGCCGGCACCGAAGCGAAGGCGTGGCGCACGATGGTGGCGACCAGGACCCCGATCACGATCCCCAGCACGCCGCCGGTCGAGGTCAGCAGCACCGCTTCGAGCAGGAACTGGACGCGAATATCGGCCTTGCGCGCGCCGATGGCGCGGCGCACGCCAATCTCCCGGGTGCGCTCGGTCACCGAGATCAGCATGATGTTCATCACCCCGATGCCGCCCACCAGCAGCCCGACCGAGCTGATGATGCCGGTCAGAATCACCAGCGCGCCCGTGAGCTGGTTCCAGAGCTGGGTCAGGAAATCGGAGGAGATGACTTCGAAATCGTTCGCCTGGTTGTGCCGCAGATGGCGCAGGCGGCGCATGGCTTCCGTCACCTGATCCACGGCAAGCTGCGGATTGCCGTTCTTCGGGATGGTGAAGGCGATGTGCATCTCTTTCGATTCCGGGTAGTTCTTCTGAAAATTCGAGAGCGGGATGACCGCGAAGCTGTCCACGCCGCCGCCGCCGAACAGGCCGGGATCTTTCTCGAAAATTCCGATCACTTCGTACTGGCGGCCGTTAAGGTACGCAATCTTGCCGATGGCGTCGGTATTGGGGAAGAGCGAGTCGGCCAAGGCCGCGCCCAGTACCACAACGTCGCGCGAGTGTTCCTCGTCGAAACGGGAGAGGAAGCGGCCTTCATTGACGGCAAACAGGGGGATGGCATCCACGTACTCGGGTTCGGCGCCGCGCAGGATGATGCGTTCGACGCGCTTGTCACCCACATGCATCTCGTTGGTCTCGCCGAAAAAGAAGGCGCGCGTCTTGAACGGGGTGGCCAGCTCGATCGCGGGGCAGGATTCGCGCAGGTATTGCACGTAGTCCGTTTCCAGGTAGCGGCGCGTGCGCATCTTTTCCGGCAAACGGTCGGGCGGCTGGCCGAACGGGATGCGGGAGATGAAATAGCTCCGCGAACCGAACGATTCGACGCGCTTCTGGATGTAGAGGTTCAGGCCGTCGATGATGGAAGCCACCGAGATCACCGAGGTCACCCCGATGAAGATGCCCAGCACCGTCAGGGCGGAGCGCACCTTGTGTCCGCGCAGGGTGGCCAGCGCGTTCCTCAGGTTCTCTTTGATCTCGGCGCGCTGCATCCTCACTCCGACCTCAACGCGACCACGGGATCAAGGCGTGCGGCGCGCGTCGCCGGGTAGATGCCGAAGAACAGTCCGATGGCGGAGCTGAGGATCAGCCCGAGGATGGCCACCCAGGTCTGTACCGAGGCGGGGAAGGAAGTGAAGCCGCGCAAGGCGAGCGCGCACAAAAATCCGCCCAGGATGCCGGCGGCGCCGCCGATGATGCATTGCAGCACGCTTTCCAGCAAGAATTGGCGGCGGATGTCGCGCTGAGTGGCGCCCAGAGCGCGGCGCACCCCGATCTCCTTGGTGCGCTCGGTCACGCTTACCAGCATGACGTTCATGATGACGATGCCGCCCACCACGGCGGAAATCGAGCTCACCATCACGAACACGGCAAAGAAGGCGCCGCTGATGGAGCGCCACAGCGAGATATAGCTTTCCTTGGTACCGATGAAAAAATCCTCGTCCTGTCCGGGCTGGAGGTGGCGGCGCGCGCGCATCGCCAGGCGCGCCTCGTCCATCGCCTGCTCGAAGGCCGGCCCGCCCGCGGTCTTTACGTTGATGGTGAGGCTGGAGCGTGTGCCCATCTGGCGCAGATACACGCGCAGCGGGACGATCATGAAATTGTCCTGCTCCTGGCCCAGCACGGAACCGATGCGCTCCATGGTGCCGATGACGCGGAACTCATCGTTGCCGACGCGCACCACCTGGCCGAGCGGGTTGGTGCCGGGGAAGAACTCGTCCACCAGCGTCTGGCCGATGATGCAGACGTTGCTCATCTGCTGATCTTCCGAGTCGCTGAAGTAGCGGCCCAGTTCGATGGTGCGGGTGTCGATATCCGCCATATTGGCGGTGTGCCCGAGCAGGTTGATGTCCTGCAGTTCCTTTTCGCGGTAACGCACGTGGACGGACGTGGTGGCGGAGGCCCCGACCATCTGGCAGGAGTCGCAGCGCTGGTTGACCGCGCGCACGTCGTCCCACTCGATGCGCTTGAAGCGGAGAGCCTTTATTACCAGATCCCAATCGGTGACCACGAAGGGCGTTTTCGCGATCTGGAAGACGTCGGTGCCGAGATTGGCGATCTTGTTCTCGACATAGGCGTTCGCGCCCTGGACGATGGTCATGACGGTGATCAGCGTGGCCACGCCCAGCGTCAGCCCCACGATGGTCAGCGAGGCGCGCAGCTTGTGCGCACGCAGCGCTTCCACGCTCTGCCGAAAGATGTCTTCCAGGCGCGACACAGCCCACCCTTCGCGATGCCTTGCCAGCTCTTTGATATCGTAACAGCCGGGCACAACCGCAAAACGGCCACGGATTCTGCCTCGGACGCGAAGGCGCAACTTGTCTGCGTGTGCCGTGTATAAAGTATGGAGTTGAAGTGTGCGCAGGCGGTGAAGGCGCGTTTCCATGAGCGAAGGGCGACGTAGGAAAATCGACTGGCTGGACGTGCTGTGGTTGATCTTCCTGGCCGGTCTGGCGATCCTGCCCCCGGTGCGCGAGTACCACAAGCAGCTCACCCTGCTGGCGATTGGAATCCTGCAACTCTCTGAAGGCTGGCTGATCGCGCGCCTTCCCAAGCGCGGCCGTTCTTACGTGGTGTTGCTCAAGATTGTGCTGGCCACGCTGCTGCTGGATCATACCGGCGACGTGGGCATCAACAGCAGCTACTATCCCATTTACTACCTGCCTGTGGTCACGGCCGCACTGTACTTCGGGCCCTTGAGGACGCTGCTCTGGACGCTGCTGGCTTCCGCCGCCTACTGTTCGTATCTGTATCCCGCGCTTCAGGAATACGAGCTGGACGCGGGTGGAGTGGCCGAACTCGCCATCCGCATTCTGTTCTTCTTCCTGGCCGCCGGCGTGGTGAACCGGTTTGTCCTCGAAAGCCGGCGGCAGTCAGACCGCTATCAGAAGCTGGCGGAAGAACTTGCGGAAACCAATCGCCGGCTGGAGCAGGCGCAGGCCGAGGCGCGCCGTTCCGAGCGCCTGGTGGCTCTGGGCCAGCTCTCCGCCGGACTGGCGCACGAGATTCGCAATCCGCTGGGCGTCATAAAAGGTTCCGCGGAGATGCTGAATGAAAAGCTGCGAGGGTCGGATCCGCTGGCGAGCGAGTTGGCCGGCTATATTTCCGGAGAAGTGGATCGGCTCAGCGCTCTGGTGAGCCGTTTCCTGGACTTCGCACGGCCTCTGCGTGCCGAAGCGTCCCCGCAGGAGGCCGCGGCTTTGCTGGATCGGGCGCTGAAATCTGTGGCGCAACAATGGCGAGGAGGGCAGGTCAGCATCGAACGGGAGTATCAGGAGAATCTGCCGCTGGTGCCGCTCGATGAAGGTCTTTGCGAGCAGGCCTTCCTGAATCTGGTCCAGAATGCTTACGAAGCCATGGGCAGCCAGGGTGGGACGCTCCGGGTGGAGATTCTCGCCGCTGAATCCGATGGCCGCCGCGGCGTCGAAATCCGGCTGCAAGATACCGGCCCGGGCGTGCCTGCGGAGCTGCGGGAGCAGATTTTCAATCCATTCGTTACCACCAAGCAGGCAGGGGTCGGGCTGGGGCTCTCCATTGTGGCCAAGATTGTGGAGGAGCACCATGGGTCCATACGGGTGGAGAGCGCGCCCAGTGGCGGCGCCTGCTTCGTGATCTTTTTTCCCGCGGAACCAGCGGGAGTTCGTAAGGAGACAGCGCTGCTGCCGGGATAAACACGATGCCGACAGTTCTGATTGTCGAAGACGAAGCGAAGATGCGCCGGCTGCTCGAACTCAACCTGGGCGAGGACGGCTTCACCACGCTCTCTGCCGCGGACGCCGAGACTGGTTTGAAGCTACTGCGCACGGAGTCGGTGGACCTGGTGGTCACCGATCTCAAGCTGCCGGGGCAGGACGGCCTCGCGTTCCTGCAAGCGGTCAAGCAACTGAACGCCGCGCTGCCGGTGGTGGTGATGACGGCGTTCGGCAGCGTCGAAACCGCGGTCGAGGCGATGAAGGCGGGGGCGGCCGACTATGTGATGAAGCCGTTCTCCTTGGCCGAAATGCGCATGGTGATCCACAAAGAGCTGGACGTGCGCCAGCTCCGGGAGGAGAACCGCTCGCTGCGCGAGGCCCTCGGGCGCCGTTACGAGCACCCCAACATCGTGGCGCGCGGCTCCAAAATGCAGGAAGTGCTGGCGACGGTCGAGCGCGTCGCCCCCACGAACGCCACCGTGCTGCTGGGCGGCGAGAGCGGCGTGGGCAAGGACCTGATTGGCCGCGCCATTCACGAGAAATCGCGCCGCGCGTCCGGCCCTTTCGTCAAAATCAACAGCAGCGCGATTCCCGAGACCCTGCTGGAGAGCGAACTTTTTGGCTACGAGAAAGGCGCGTTTACCGGCGCCGCCAGCAGCAAACGCGGAAAGTTCGAACTGGCGGACAAGGGAACGCTTTTCCTCGACGAGATCGGCGATGTGCCGCTGGCAGTTCAGGTGAAGCTGCTGCGGGTTCTCCAGGAGCGCGAGTTCGAACGGCTGGGCGGCACGCGCACCCTGAAGGTCGATGTTCGGCTCATTGCCGCCACCAATCGCGACCTGCGCGCCGCTTTGGAGGAGCACACCTTCCGTGAGGATCTCTACTATCGCTTGAACGTCGTGCCGATTGATATCCCTCCTCTGCGCGAGCATAGAGAAGACATCCCCGAGCTGGTGAAACTGTTTATCTCCCGGTTTGCCGCGGAATCTGGCAAACAAATCACCGCGATAGCCCCTGAAGCGTTGCACGTTCTGACCGACCATTACTGGCCGGGAAATGTTCGCGAGCTCCAGAACGTCATCGAACGGGCCTGTGCGCTGGCGAATGGGTCCGTGCTCGGATCTTCCGACATTCGTTTGGACGCGCAACGCGCGAAGGCGGCGAATTCATCCGAACCCGTTTTGCCCGAAGGAATGACTCTCGAGCAGTGGGAAGATGAGATCATTCGCGAAGCCTTGCGAAAAGCCGACGGCAACAAGAGCCAGGCGGCCCGGAGGCTGGGGCTCTCGCGGAATGCGCTGCGCTACCGGCTTTCCAAGATCGGCATTGCCGATGACTCGGAGAAGGAGTGAGCGCTGCATTTGCGATAAGCGCGGACACCGGCTGGGGCGGGATGGTTAGTGATAACGCCTGATTGCGACAGTCTGACGGAGTGAATACTCCCCATCCATGGACGACAACCTTGAGATAATGAGCCTATGCGGATGCCTAGCGACGCAAGGGAGCAGAACGATAATGGTTAAGAAGAGGAAAAACACGGGAGTTGCCTATGAAAAGTTGGTGCAGGGAATCTTTCAAGCCATTCACGATCAAGAAGAAGTCGCAACCATAACCGTTGAACAGAACAAGACCCTGAAGGGCAAAATATCCACGCATCAAGTTGATGTTTATTGGAAGTTTCAGAAGGGTGTAATCGAACACGAAGTGATTGTCCAGGCTAAAGATTGGCGGAGCGTGGTTAAGCAAGGTGATCTTTTCCATTTCAAATGTGTTCTCGATGATTTGCCCAACCAGCCTCGCGGGATTTTCGTCACGCGGACTGGATACCAGCAGGGCGCTAAGGACTTTGCAGCGGCGCAGGGAATCATCCTGTACGAATTGGATGAGCCCCCACCGAAAAAGAACATAACCATAACGACGCTGGGCTGGATCAACTTCGCAGCGGAAATCCGATCCTTCAAGGTGCCCGCTCCTGATCCCGGCGGTGGAACCGTGGAGCGGCTTGCAATGGGCCTGAAAGCGACGATCTTTGAACCTCGTTATTCGCGAACTTTGCAATCCAGATCGATTCGACATGGTTCGCTAGTAATCCGGATACGGCGCATATCGACAAGTCGAGTCTATCGCTTCGACCGCTTCCGGTTCTTGAAGTAAACCTCTACGACCAAGATCGCTCACCTATTGGCAACATGGAGGCCCTCGTTCGGCAAGAGCTTGGCCTGATGAAAAGCGAACAGCTAAACCAGAAGCATATCGAGCACACCTTTGACACACCAACATTTCTCGGGCCGGAGATCACGGGAGATTTGTTCCTAAAGATCAATAAAGTGACTTTCGACTTGGAAATTGTGGTCAAAGAAAGGCCGCCTCATTTCAATTTACCGGGATTCGTTAAGCTGGTTCTTCGCGAGATTCCTTCCCAGAAAGAACGGAACTTCATCGCCCGCGAACAGCAATCCTCTTGACACCCTCGCAGACGATCTAATGTGCAGACCGCAGGCCGTAACTGTTGCGAAATCGCTATATCATTAACTGACCCGGTTTTCGAACTCGGGGATCTCCGCCGCCTAAACAGCCCGCGATCCCCGAGGGTGGCCGAAATCAACCACCTCGGCTGAAACCAGCCACCAACCGCGTTCCTGACGTCCGCGGTACACTCTCTTTCCCCTTGCGGCTCATCAAGTTACAGCCGGCTTGCCGCTCGAGCCTCTGGCATGGGACATGCAATCTCTGTTGGCGCGGGATGTCTCTGTCGAGGGCATTCCCAGCGGAGCAAGTGGGTCATGCGAAGCAGACTCGTAATCGCACTCTTAATTCTGATGGTGGCGGGGCTTGGCGCCACTCGCGCGCAGGCGCAATACGGCCCCGAGTCAGGCGCGCAATACCCCGAGCCGGGAGCGCAAAACCCCGGGCCGGGCCCGCAAGCCGGCAACGCGCCAGCACAAGCCAGCCCCGAGCAGGGCGTCGCACGCATCAGCCTGATTCACGGCCAGGTTTCCACGCAGCGCGGCGATTCCGGTGACTGGTCGGCGGCTGCACTAAATGCCCCCATGATGGCGGGCGATAAGATTTCGACCGGCGACGGCTCCCGTGCCGAGGTGCAACTCGACTACGCGGACGTCTTCCGCCTGGGCGACCATGCGCAGGCCCAGATCGCGACCCTTACGCGCACCGATATCCAAGTTCAGGTAGCACAGGGCCTCGCCAGCTACACGGCCTTCAAGGACGGTGAAGCTCGAGTCGAAATCGACACACCCAACCTGGCGGTTCACACGATCGGCAATGAGGGCATCTACCGGATTCTGGTCAGTTCGCCCGAGGAGTCAGAGGTGATCGTCCGCAAGGGCGAGGCGGAAATCTCAACTCCGGGTGGCAGTGTTCGCGTCGGAAAGGGGCAACTGATCACGGTGCAAGGGACCGGAAGCGACGCTCAATATCAGGTTACCGATGCGCCCGCCAAAGATGACTGGGATCAGTGGAACAACGACCGGGACCACATCATCCGCGATGCCGCGGCTTGGGGCCACACCAATCGCTACTACGTTGGAAGCGAAGATCTGGACGCCCACGGAAGCTGGACCACGGTTCCGGATTACGGTCCGGTGTGGATTCCGGCCGTCGCTCCGGGATGGGTTCCTTATCGCGCCGGCAACTGGGTTTGGGAGCCGTACTGGGGTTGGACCTGGGTTTCGTATGAACCCTGGGGCTGGGCTCCGTATCACTACGGACGCTGGTTCCTCTGGGGCAATTCGTGGGCGTGGTGGCCCGGGCCGGTCGGCGGTTTTGGTTTCGGGTATCCCTATCGGCCAATCTGGGCGCCGGCGTATGTCTCCTTCTTCGGATTTGGCGGAGGGGGCTTTGGATTCGGAGTCGGCTTCGGCGGTTTCGGCTCGTTTGGATGGCTGCCTATCGGGCCAGGTGACCGCTTCTTTCCGTGGTGGGGTGGTTACCGCGGACGCTTTGGTGTGGTAGGCATCGATCGCTTCAACGGTTTCCGTGGCGGATGGGGGCCTCTGCGTGGCGGGGATCGCTTCTCCAACGTGCGCATGGCGATGAACAATGAGCGCATGCGCAATGCGTTCTCCAGCGTTCCGGCCGGACGCTTCGGCCAGGGACGGGTTGCGGCGACGCCAGTGAGCCGCGAGATGCTCAGCGGCGCTCACGCCATGACCGGGAATCTGCCCGTGACCCCCACGCGGGCGAGTTTGTCGGCCAGCGGCCGTGCGGCAAGTCCGTCCACCACTCGCGGCGGACAGCAGCACTTCTTCGGCAGCCGCACCGCGGCCGCGCCGCAGTCCTTTGATCGGCAGGCAGCGCAAGTACACCAGGCTATCCAGCGCGATGGCCGCTTTGCCGCAGGCCAGACCATGCAAGCGCAGAACTCACGGCCGGCCGCTTCCGGCAACGCATCGCGCCCTGGCAGCTCGGCCGCCGCTAGGACGAACGATCCATCCGGCAGGGCAGCCTCCCAAGGAAACACGGCGTCGCGGCCGACGGTTAACTCCGCTCCGCGTTCCTCCACGCCGGACCGTGGTGCAGGCTGGCAGCGCTTCACACCGCAGCCCCACTCGGCAGCCCCGCAGCCTTCGACCCGCAGCCAAGCGAGCAGCGGGTACGGCCGTAGCGGATATGGAAGCGGCGGGTACGGAGGCTATTCTCGGCCGACGCTGAATATGAGCAAGCCCATCGTCACGCCACGGTCCTCTGGAGGGTACGGTGGTGGCCGCTATCCCAGCGGTGGCGGGTATCGCGGAGCACCTAGCGGAGGAGGCCATTCCGCTCCA
>Ga0209517_10009170_pt1 | contig 11380 bp, 12 predicted proteins | sample PeaSoiMetSII2010_FD_187695 | JGI IMG/M metagenome (GOLD analysis project Ga0209517, IMG submission 187695) | Peat soil microbial communities from Weissenstadt, Germany - SII-2010 (SPAdes) (version 2) | ecosystem: Environmental > Terrestrial > Soil > Wetlands > Peat | place: Germany...
GCAGTCGCGGCTCAATGCAAGCGAAAACGAAAACGCTAGATGAAACCGAAAACGCTTCAGGACGGACTAAACCCTTGGACCAGGCCAAGTTCGAGAGGATCAGTCAAGCAGCTTTCCGAAATCGCTGAGGCAAACAGCGCCAATGCTTTCAGAACAAAACCGGTTGGTAGGGCGCGCCTGCCCCGCCGTAGCTCGGCGAAGGGGGGTCACTCCGTGCGCGCCGCTTCATTCCTCATTTTGCACTCTGCATTTTGCACTTGGATCTGCCCTGGGTAACCCAACCAAAATAAATATTCTTCCAGGACCAAGTCCGATCAGCCAGATCGGTCAGATCGGTTCGACGCTTCCGCCTGCGAATTTCGTCCTTCATCCTTACCGCTCCCTCCTTCATACTTCATCCTTATCGTGCGCCTTTAGCCTTTAGCCTTGATATACGCGCCGCCCTGGGTAAGGTTGCCCCCAAAATTCCTGCAGGCTCGCGCCCAAGCCGGTCCCGCACGCCAACGGCGTGCAGCGTACCAGCCCAGGGCAACGCCCTGGGAAAAGGCCCAAAAAAAAGCTCTTGCGCCCTGCAAGGGCGCCGCTCAAACGTAACCCGCCATTGCCAATGAACTGGCGCCCACTCACCTCGGCGGCTATCTCCCCCTGCCCGAGGGGGGCTCGACTCACTCCCGCCGCGAGGTCTGAGAGGCTGCCGTCGCCACTGAAGACAACTTGGCGCTCGAGTCGGCCAACTGATCGGCCAACTGCCCCAGGGCCAGCTTGACTTTAGCCGCGTTCTGATCCGCGTTCTCCACATTGGGCTTGATGGCATCCAACCCGCTCGCCGTCAGATCCGCGCTCAACGCGGTGCGGATGTCCTGCAAGTAGGAAATCAAGGGCCCCATCACGCTCTGCGTATCCTGAAACCGCCGGTTGACCTCGTTGAAGTGCTCAGCCACCTCATTGCGCCGGGCTTCGCTATGGTCGCGAATGGCCTCGTAGTTCATCGCCTCAAGCTCCTTGTCCCAAGCAGCCAAATAAGCTGCGTTTCTCTGCTCCATGTCCTGAATGGCCGCTTGAGCCCTCTTCGACGCGGTCATCAGCCGATCCAACGCCGCGCTAAACCCTCGAAATTGGGGCTTGAGGTCGGCTGAGGGTTTGTTGACGAGATCGTCCAGACACCCCAAAGTCGAGTCAAGCGAACGGCTCTCCGCCTGCACCTCCCCTGCCCCGCTCTCCAGGCTGCGCGCCGCCGAGTCGCCCTTGTGATAGCCCGCCGAGCTGCAGCCTGACAGCCCCCCGGCCACAACTATCGCCACGATGCTTACCGCGAGTCGCCGGCAAACTTTGTTCTGCCACGGGCTCGCCGACGTGGCAATGAACTCCGCCAGGTCCGGGACCTTAAACTGAACCAGCTTCTGCAAACGCTCTCCGCTAAATATGCACATAATACGCCTGTGATTACTTGGTGGCTGCCTCGATTCAAAAGGGTGAAGACACTGTAACACGAGCGACCCTCATTGTAAAAGTGAATTCAGAACCCGTTGCACCTGGTCTTCCAGTTGGACATTTCTCAAAACGACGTTCCAAAGAATAAACGGCATACTGAGGAATCCGTGGGATGCACTACAACATGGAAGCGGCGCCAGCCTTTTCGAGAGTGCGCTGGCAGGATCGGCCTGCCCGCCATAGCTCCGAGCGAAGGCGGGAGCGACGGGGCATTCTCGAATGCTTGTATTCTATCCAGCGGCGTCCTGTGTAACCGCAAAGATTTTGAACAGGAGGTAACGGAGGAAACGGAGATTTCCTTTCCGGGGCTCTGTTATCTCTGTTTGCTCCTGTTAAATTCTGGTCTTCGTCGGTTCGCTCCGGGGGCCGAAAGAAGAGGCCGGAGTTTTTAACCGCTGATTAACGCTGATGGGCGCTAATGGGAGGACGGGCAACCGCCGCGAATCAACAGGAGGAAACGGAAATGGCAGGATCATAAAGCTTCAAGGCTAAAGGCGTACGCCGGCGTGGGTCTCCAGGTAGGGCGCGTCACTCCGTGCGCGCCGCACTAACTCTCCACGGATGGGGAAAGGGAGTTTATTTAACCGCAAAGATTTTGAACAGGAGGTAACGGAGATTTCCTTTCCGGTCTCTGTTATCTCTGTTTGCTCCTGTTGAATTCTATTCATAACTGGCTTCAGGGCCAACGGCCCGCCTCATACCAGCCCAGGCTGGAGGCTGGGTTGGAGTCCCAACCAAATCCCCCACCCGAAGGCTACCGTCCAACACCGGCGCTTCGAGTATCACGGCCGCCGAGCTGTCCTGAATCGCTAACAGGTTGTGGTCGCGGTCCAGCGCGCAGACCAATCCCTCGGCGCGAAAGGATTGAATGCTGCGTCCGTGTTGGGCCACCGCATCGCGGAGCTCTGCCAGCGAGACGACTGTCGAGCTGAGAGGCTGGACCGCGCCGCCAGTGGAGTCAGAAGCGAAGGTCGCGAGCGTGCCCAACCCAAAGATAGCCGGAATCACGATCTTCCAGAAGCTACTGCGGACCATTGGCCTGCCCACACCAAGTCGTTCCGTCGTGTGAACCAATGTACTCATTAGCCTGAGTAGCCAAGATCCATACTCGAAAAGGGGGTCGAACTCAAGGATGGCTGCCGGGCCGCGTGTCGGAACCCAAGTCCGAGCAGCCTGCGGTTGCCTCGGGCCCGCAATCGTGGCAGCATGAAGCAGCAGTTACCATAAGGGTTCGAGCTGGTTTGTCACGAAGTCGTAACCAGGCCGACGCGGGAGCGTAATGATATTGAACAAGGCTGCTAATATGATGGTGGGAATACTCCCCGCCTGAATGGGTGTTGAGGGTGGGGAGAGCTTAATGATTACCATAAAGCAACGCTGGCTGGGTGGCGCGGCAATTGCCTTCCTGGCGCTTGCCGGCCCCACCCGTCTTTGCGCCCAGATGCTGATCAACGGGGCGGGCGCGACGTTCCCTTACCCGCTGTATTCAAAGTGGTTTGATGAGTACGCCCGCATCGACCCTTCCGTCCGCTTCAACTACCAATCGATTGGCTCTGGCGGAGGCCAGAAACAAATTCTGGCTCAGACGGTTGATTTTGGGGCATCCGACGGTCCTATGAGCGACGCCAACCTGGCCTCGGCGCCAGCCAAGCTCCTCCATATACCAACGGTCGCCGGGGCGGTGGTGGTGACCTATAACGTGCCGGGCTTAGTCGGCCTAAAGTTGGACGGGCCCACGCTGGCGGACATTTTTTTGGGCAACCTCACGTCCTGGGATGATCGACGCCTCGGAGCGCTAAACCCGGGGGCGAAGCTGCCCAAGATGGATATCGTGGTGGTTCATCGTTCGGATGGCAGCGGCACGACTTATATTTTTACAGATTACCTGAGCAGCGTAAGCCAGGACTGGGAGCGCAAGGCCGGGCGCAATACGTCGGTCAAATGGCCGATCGGCCTGGGCGCCAAAGGCAACGAAGGTGTCGCGGGTCAAGTCAAGCAAATGCCCGGCACCGTCGGGTATGTTGAATTGGCTTATGCGCACCAAAACTCCCTTCCGACCGCCGCGATCAAGAATGCGGATGGCAATTACGTGACGCCCTCGGTAAGCTCGGTTACCCAGGCGCTCGCCGCGGCGAAAGCGGGCGAGGATTTCCGGTTCTCAATGAACAACGACCCGGGGAGCAAATCGTACCCGATCGCCGGCGCAACCTGGCTCTTAGTCTATGAACGGCAGAAGGACCCTGTGAAAGGTAAAAAGCTGGTCGAGTTTTTAAATTGGGCCTTAACGGAAGGCCAGGAATTGGCGGCACCCCTGGATTACGCTCCGCTTCCGCAAAATTTGCAAGCCCGGGTGCTGGAACGTGTGAAAGCGATCAGTTATTAAAGGCCTATGAAGCTTGCGTCTGCCGAAGCGCCGCCGCTCAGCGGGCGAAAATTGCCCGAGAGTCACGTGGGTGACCAGGCGTTTAAGGGCCTGACCTTTGGAATGGCTCTGGCGGTGTTTGGGCTCGTTATTCTGGTGGGCTACGAACTGGCGAACGGGTCGCGGCTGGCGCTCCACCAATTTGGCTGGCACTTTCTGACCAGCACGGATTGGGACCCGGTGCAGGAACAGTTCGGCGCCCTGCCCTTCATTTTCGGCACGCTGGCTTCATCGGTGATTGCGCTGTTCATTGCCGTGCCGCTGAGCCTCGGGACCGCGATTTTTTTATCCGAACTGGCGCCGCTCTGGGTGCAGCAGGTGCTGACGTTCTTCATCGAATTGCTGGCCGCCGTACCGAGCGTGATCTTGGGTTTGTGGGGGATTTTCGTGATGGTGCCCTGGTTGCGCGAGCATCCGTTTCCTTGGTTGCGCCAAGTTTTTGGCTTTCTGCCGCTCTTTAGCGGGCCGATCTACGGCGTGAGCCTCCTGGCCGGCGGCATTATTATCGCCATCATGATTGTCCCCATCATCACATCTGTCTCGCGGGAAATTCTGCGCTCGGTCCCGGGTTTGGAACGAGAAGCGGCTTTTGCGCTGGGAGCAACCCGCTGGGAAGTCACCCGCGTTGCGGTGCTGAGCCACGCCAAGCGTGGCCTATTCGGAGCGGTCATCTTGGGGTTGGGCCGAGCGCTGGGTGAAACCATGGCGGTGACGATGGTCATAGGCAATCGGCCCGAAATCGCCAAGTCGCTCTTTGCGCCCAGTTACACCCTGGCCAGCGCGGTGGCTAACGAATTTGCCGAGGCCACCACCAACCTTTATTTAAGTGCGCTGTTCGAGCTTGGCTTGGTGCTGCTAGGCGTGACTGTGCTGGTCAATGCGCTGGCCCGGCTCCTGTTGAAAACCGTCGCTGAACCCGCTTTCCAATGAGCCTGAAAACCGGTCTTCCCCTGCCAGCCCCCCCCGGCTCCCCCGAGGCAAAGGCCGAAACGTTGGGCCGGGCTGGCGTGGGCATAGACTCGAAACAAGAATCTTACCATCGCTGGCGGAACGTCAAAAATGGGCTCGTGCAAGCAGTGACCTGTCTATGCACTTTGGCGGTTCTGCTCCCGTTGGCGCTGGTCTTTAATCATGTTCTCAAGTCCGGACTCAGCGCGGTGAATCTGACGTTTTTCACTGGACTGCCAAAACCGGTCGGCGAGCCGGGAGGCGGCATGGCCAATGCCATCGTCGGCACTTTCGAGCTGCTGGGGCTGGCGGCTCTTCTGGGCGTGCCAGTGGGTGTGTGCGGGGGCATTTTCCTGGCCGAGTATGGGTCCACGAAGCTGAACTGGTGGATCCGCTTCGCGGCGGATGTGCTCAATGGAGTGCCCTCCATCATTTGGGGCATGGTGGTGTACGCGCTGGTGGTGGTGCCACGCAAGGGCTTTTCCGCCTGGGCGGGCGGCATTGTGCTGGGCATGATCATCGTGCCGCTCATCATGCGCACGAGCGAGGAAATGCTGCGATTGGTGCCGCAGGGGTATCGCGAGGCGGCTTTAGCGCTGGGCATCTCGCAATGGCGGACCCTCGTTCAAATCGTTCTGCGGACCGCCTTGCGGGGCATCACTACCGGCATTCTCCTCGCCCTGGCGCGGGTGGCGGGCGAGACTGCGCCCTTGCTGTTCACCGCCTTCGGCAACCGGTTCTGGAACCACAGCCTAAACGATCCCATCGCCGCGTTACCGCTGCAGATTTTCAGCTACGCAATTTCCCCATACGAGGACTGGCATCGCCAGGCTTGGGCTGGCGCCTTGGTATTACTGGTGTTGGTCGCCCTGGTTAACGTGAGTGTCCGCCTCCTGACGCGTGAACGTTCTAACCGGGGCCGGTTGCCCTTATGATCACCGAGGAAAGGCAAACTATTCCCAAACCGCCGCTCGTGGCGGCTGATTCCGCGCGTGCGCGGGAGCAAGGGTCAGGCTCGCCCGCCCTCAGCGTGCGCAACCTGTCGGTGTTTTTTGGCAAAGTCCAAGTGCTCAAGCGGATTTCGCTGGATGCTGCCGCGCAGGCGGTAACGGCGATTATCGGGCCGAGCGGTTGCGGAAAATCCACCTTTTTGCGCTCGCTCAACCGGATGCATGAGTTAGTTCCAAGCGCACGGGTTGAGGGAGAGATACGACTGTTTGGGGAAGACATCCTTAGCCCCGAGGTAGAACCGGTCAGCTTACGCCGTCGCGTCGGAATGGTGTTTCAAAAGTCCAATCCGTTCCCGACCATGTCGATCGCGGATAATGTGACCGTCGGCTTGCGGCTCAACGGAGTGAGGCAACGCTCGGTGCTGGCGCAGCGCCTGGAGCATTCTTTGCTGATGGCGGCTTTGTGGGACGAGGTGAAGGACCGGTTGGACGCCCCGGCGACCAGTCTCTCGGGCGGCCAGCAACAGCGGCTCTGCATCGCCCGCGCCCTGGCGGTGCAACCGGAGGTGCTCTTGATGGACGAGCCGGCCTCGGCGCTCGATCCGCTGGCGACTAGAAAAATCGAGGACTTGATTCGCGAATTGAAAAAAAAATACACTATCCTCATTGTTACTCACAATATGCAACAGGCCGCGCGCACGTCAGACTACACGGCCTTTTTCTACCTTGGCGAATTGGTCGAATATGGCGCCACCGCCCGGATTTTCACCAACCCGGCGCAAAAACAGACGGAAGACTACGTCACCGGCCGGTTCGGATGAACGTTGACCTATGCCGTACTTTGACCAGGAATTGGCGGCGCTTAAGGATAAGTTACTGACGATGGCCAGCTACGCGGAGGACTCGGTCAGGAATGCCGTCAAAGCACTGACTGCCCGCGACTATGACTTGGCTTTGCGGGTCCGGTCGGAAGACGAGGTCATCGACCGATTCGAGCTTGAGGTGGACGAATTGGCAATCAATCTCCTGGCCAAGGCCCCCTTGGCCAGCGACCTGCGCTTAATCGCGGTAGCGATGAAAATCTCGCAGAATCTCGAGCGCGTAGGAGACGAGGCCACGAAGATCGCCAACCGCGCGCGCGACCTAAGCCAGGAACCGCCCTTGAAGCTGATTGTGGACATCAACCCCATGGTGCATCTGGCGTTGCAGATGCTCAAAGACGCGTTGGACGCCTTCGTAAACCAAGCCCCCGCCGCCGCCCGTGCCCTGATCCCCCAGGACAAAGAAGTCGATTCCCTCAACAAACAAATCCAACACCGCCTCGCCGGCCACATGATCGAAAACCCTGATACCGTCACACGCTGCTTGAATTTGATGGTGGTTTCCAAAAGCCTCGAACGCATCGCCGATCACGCCAAGAACATCGCCGAGGAGGTCGTTTATATCTGTGAAGCGCAGGATATCCGTCATGCCCCCGGTGGCCGGGCGGTGGGAATGTGACGTGATTTGGAACTAACAGCGTGTCTTGAAAATATTTCGGGTGGTCTTGCGAGCGGGGCGGGCGGCTGGCTTCGTTGCTCCTCGGTTACAGATTTCTATCGAATATGCGCCCTCGTCGTGCCTTGCCATCCATCCCGCCCCCGCTCGCAATACCTTTCCGATCTATTTTCAAAACACGCTCTAAGCCTGGAGCAGTTGACGTTGCCAATTCATCAGTTGGGCTTGGTGCTTTTCCCAATCGTTAGCCAGATCCGAAAGCACGCCACGGCTGGCGATGAGGGTGGGATCAATCTCGAGCTCGAGGGCCCGGGCATCGCGGCGCTTCTGCAATTCGGCATAGCGGCGCCTTTCGCCCTCCGTGGGACGGCGGCCGACAAAGCGCAAGAGGTTGGGATGGCTTTCAGGCGGCACCCCAACTCCGAGAGCCACGGCCTTGGCCACCCCGGCCCGGCGCCGCTCCGAAAGATGGCGAGGCAGGAGCGGTTCCACGGGTCTGGCGGTGGCTGCGGCAGCGGCGATGTCCACCAGAAGGTCGTGACTTAGGACAAAGAAGGGGGGCTTGTTAGCCGCCAAGGCCTCGCTTTCGCGCCATTGCCAGAGCTCGCGCAGGACGGCTAAAGCCGCCCGCCCCAAGCGGGAACTGCCTTTAACCCGCCAGAGCGTTTCGAGGTCAGGAGCCTGTTGCCTGGTCGATTCAACGATGAGGCGCTGACAGGACTCCTGGTGCCAGCCCAATCGGCCCTTGGCGCTGAGTTGGGTGTTGAGATGGTCGGCTAGGGGTTTGAGGTAATGCGTGTCGTTGCGCGCGTAGCGCTCCATTTTTTCGGTGAGTGGACGGCGCGCCCAGTTGGCCTTTTGAGCTCCCTTTTCCAATTTGACGCCCAGAACAGTCTCGACCAGGTGACTCAGGCTGAACTGGCGCAGACCAAGCAACCGGGCGGCCAGCATCGTGTCGAAGATAGCCCGAGGCACGAACTCATGATGCCGGCGGAGCAACCGCAAATCGTAATCGGCCCCATGCATGATGAGTTCGTGGACGGAGAGCGCTTGCGCCAAGGGTCCCAGGTCGAGTCCTGCCAGCGGGTCCAGGAGCACGTCCCCCGCGGTACTACTACTGATTTGGATTAGACAGACCTTTTCCGGATAAGCATGCAAACTGTCGGCCTCGGTATCGAGGGCCACCCACTTGGCTGGTCGAAGCACCTCGAGGAAGGCCGCCAGCTTTGGTTCGGAATCAACCACGCCAAACTATAGGGGTAAAGCTCGTGATGGGAAAGCAAAAGGGAAATCTTGGAACCTCAGCGGGTCACGCCGACGGCAGACGACGGACGCGACCCAGGAACTGAAGAGGCTGGTCCGCAAAGGCTGCAATGACCCAGCAAACGAAACGACGCAACAAGCCCTGCCTTGCCTGTTGAGAACGGTCTCTCTAGAATCGCGGGACATGAATTTAGTCGCCGCTTTCGCGGATTCGGTTAGGAAACAACCGAGGAAAACTGCCCTGTTCTGGGGTGAGAGGGAGTATTCCTACACTGAGCTGTGGACTCAAACGTTAAGCGTCTCTGACCACCTCCGCCAGCAGTTCGGGGTGCGGCCAGGTGATCGGGTGGGCCTTTGGTTAAAAAACTGTCCCGAATTCGTCCCGTCCTTTTTCGGCGCCTTACACGCCGGGGCGGTGATCGTGCCCATCAACAACTTTCTCAAAGCCGAGGAAGTGGCCTATATCGTGGACGATGCGGGCATTGAAGTGCTTACCACAGACGCCAGCCTGGGTGCTGCGCTTCACGCGTTGACGGCTGCTCGCCCGTCGTTAAAGGTCTTAGATGTCGCCAAAATTGATCTGGAAGGCAACCGGGATTGGTCTGGCGAAGGGGGGAGCCTAACCGGGAGCGCGTTCGTCCGGGCGCTTGGCAGCGAGCCTCGTTCGAAATCTGATTCGATGGCTGCCGAACGCGATTTGGCCGTGATTATTTACACCTCTGGAACGACTGGCCGGCCCAAGGGGGCCATGCTCTCCCATGGCAACCTGCTGCATAACGTCGAGAGCTGCCGCCTGGTTCTGGCAACAGTGCCAGGAGACCGTTTTGCGGTGATGCTGCCGATGTTTCACAGCTATATGTTGACCGTCGGGCTGCTCTTGCCTCTGCTGGTCGGGGGCTCGGTGGTGCTCGTCAAATCGCTCCACCCTGTTCGGAACGCAATGCAGGAAATCTTCCAGCGCCAGACGACTGTCCTTCCGGCCATTCCGCAGTTTTACCGAAGCATGGTCAATTCGCCCGTGCATGCTCCCCTGCCGGTCCGGTTGTTCGTTAGCGGCGCCGCCCCTTTGCCAGCGCAGGTGCTCAGGGAATTCGAGGCTAAGTTTCACACTCCTCTGATCGAAGGCTACGGCCTGAGCGAGGCCAGCCCGGTGGTGACCAAAAATCCGCTCGATGGCACCCGCAAGCCCGGGTCGATCGGCCTGCCCATCCCGAACGTTCAGGTCAGCATCCAGGATGACGTTGGGCGTGAGTTGGGCGCCAACGAAACCGGAGAACTATGCGTGCGGGGCGGTAACGTTATGCTCGGCTATTGGAAACAACCGGAGGAGACCGCCAAAGTGATGCGCAACGGCTGGCTACTGACGGGGGACATAGGATACCGGGATGCCGAGGGTTACTATTTCATTACCGACCGCAAGAAAGACATGCTGCTCGTTAACGGCATCAATGTTTATCCCCGTGAAATTGAGGAGATCCTCTATCAATTACCCGGCATCAGAGAAGCCGCGGTGATCGGCAAACCCGACGTACGTAAGGGAGAGCAACCCGTGGCGTTTGTCGCATGTGAAGAAGGAGCGGGGTTGGGAGAAAAAGCGATTCAGCAGTTCGTGCGGCACCATTTGGCGGATTATAAAGTCCCACGCAGGGTCGTGCTTATGCCAGCCCTGCCTCGCAACGCCACTGGCAAGATCCTCAAAACGGTCCTGCGCGAGCTTCCCGTGAGCCATTCAGGAAAGAGCGAGTGAGGCGCGAGGAGGCTGGACCATACGCATGACCCCTCAGGATCGCTCGAACCGGCCGGAGAGAGCTTGCTGGATCGGGTGAAGAATGCGGCTGAGTTAACGATAACTTTTAGATCTCGAGTTTGGCAAAGCCTTGGTTAGGCGTTTCCCCGCAACCAACTACCAGGTCAAGCGATTAGCTGGCCTCTTCCTGATTAATCTCCATCCGGCGAGGGTGCCTAGGGTGCCTTTTCGCAGTTGACGCTGGCAAGCAGCAACCCCTAAGCTGTGCCGGTAACTGCGGTGGCGCATGAAGCACCGACTCGCAGGATATTTCTTATGTCCGAAGGATATTGCGTCAAATGCAAGGCCAAGAAGGAGATCGTGGATGGAGTGGAAGAAACGATGAAAAACGGCCGCAAAGCCATCAAAGGCAAATGCCCTACGTGCGGGACCGTCATGTTTAAGATCCTCGGCGGGAAAGCCGCGCCCGCCGCCGTCCCGGTGGCACCTGTCCCGGAACCAGCCAAGCCTCCCGGCCCAGCCTGACCTATGGCCCAGCAACTCGCCTACGTCATCATCACTCCCTATTCCCTGCACAAGTCGCGCACGGGTGGCATCCTCACGCGTCTCATCACAAGGACCGGTCTGGATCTGGTTGGGGCTCGCATGTTCGCCCCGGGCGCCGAGCTGGTCAAGAAGTACTCCGAGGAGACGATTTCCGCTAACGATCCTCAGGATCGTCGTATCCAAGAACTGATCTTCCAGTACATCCAACGCAACCTCGGCCCGGATGCTAAGACTGGCCGCCGCCGTCGCGTCATACTTTTCCGGACCCACTTCCGGCGGCGTTTCCGCCGTGAAGACCTGGTTGCAGCCGTTACAACGCAGGCGCTCCATCTCGTACCGGGTGGCTTCCAACGGAGGCCGTCCCACGATCCGCACCAGCGTTTTAGGCTGCTTCTGACGGTAGACCTTCCCCGCGCCGCATTCCGGACAGGGATCTCCATGCCGCAGGGCCACGTGGGAGACCACCACTTTGTGAGCGCCTGCAAACCGGGCCGCACTGTTGCGTCCATGTCCCGC
>Ga0209517_10009172_pt1 | contig 11375 bp, 7 predicted proteins | sample PeaSoiMetSII2010_FD_187695 | JGI IMG/M metagenome (GOLD analysis project Ga0209517, IMG submission 187695) | Peat soil microbial communities from Weissenstadt, Germany - SII-2010 (SPAdes) (version 2) | ecosystem: Environmental > Terrestrial > Soil > Wetlands > Peat | place: Germany: Weissenstadt...
GCGGCAAACCACGGCCACCGCCTCCCTTAACTAAAGGTTTATGGAGACTTGCATGAAGAAGAGGACCCTTCGCATCCTGCCGTGGCTTGGCATCATTTTGCTGGTCCTGGGCCTCAGCGGCGGGGCCGGGGCGGCGGCTGAGGAAGTCAGCGTGCCCATCCTGCTCTATCACCGGCTCGGTCCGACGAGGGCTGACAGCATGACCACAACCACCCCGGTTTTCGAAGCGCAGATGCAGTGGCTCAAGGACAACGGCTATACCGTCATTCCGCTCAGGACCCTGGTTAATTATCTCCTGGATAAGGGCCCGGCGCCGGGGCCCAAGTCGGTAGTGATCTGCGCGGATGACGGCCACAAGTCGGTCTATACCGAGATGCTGCCCATCATCCGGAAGTATAATTATCCCGTGACCCTGTTTCTCTACCCGTCTTGCCTGTCCAATGCTTCCTATGCCATGACCTATGAGCAGGTGAAAGAATTGCAGCAGACCGGCCTCTTCGATGTGCAGGGCCATACCTTCTGGCACCCCAATTTCAAGCGGGACAAGAAAAAGCTCTCGCCGGCCGAATACCAGAAGCTGGTGGAGACCCAACTCACCAAGTCCAAGATGGTCTTGGACAAGCGCCTCGGCACCAATATAGACATGCTGGCCTGGCCCTTCGGCATCTATGACGACTATCTGGAGGCGGAGGCCCGGAAGGCCGGGTACGTGGTGGCCTTCAGCATCGATCGCCGGAATGCCTCAAAGTCCGAGAAGATCATGGAGCAGCCCCGCTACTTGATGCAAAACGGCGACGGCGTCAAGGGTTTTGCCGCCATCGCCAGCGGCCGGGCCGCGGAAAAAAAGGGGACGCATAAGACCATAGCGTTTTAACGGAGTGAGGCCGGTAAAGAAGGTGTCAGCCAATAAAATGGAAGCCTTCCCGGTGAAACTTGAAAAATATGTAAATCTGGCAAAGGACCTCAACATGGTCCATGCAAATCTAATCACCCCCCAAAAAATTTCTTTGATATCCGAGCCTTATTGAAGTGCAGGTGGGGTTGCGAAGATTACTTTCAAAATAGCATCCGCTGCCATGTTAGGGATACAACTTATCAACAACGATTCGAAATGATCAACAGGTATGATCATATACTACTTGTTCATTCGCACGATGCGCAGGAATTGAGTAAGGCAGTTCTTGAACTTGAAAGAACGGCTTTCCTCGATGGTTATTACTTCGCATTTGCAATTCGATCCTGCAATTTATGTAAGGATTGCCTAGTCCAACAAGGTAATCCCTGTCCAAACCCGGATAAGGGAAGGCCTTGTGATCAAAGCTTTGGCATAGACGTTTATAAAACCGCACGCAACCAGGGGTTGCCGTGTGAGGTCCTGCAAAGCAAAGATGATCTCCAAGATCGTTATGGATTTGTCTTAATTGAATGATTGGAGGCGAGCCATGCTAAGGAAAACCAGTCTGCTAATTTGTATCGCCGCACTTTTTTTCATTTTGGGATGCTGAGGCGGGGGCCAGGGACTGCGGTCGGACAGTCCTCAATTTCAGGCCCGGGCGGACTTGCAGGTAGCGGCAATTAAGGCGGACCCCCGGGGTTGCCAGAAGTAAAACCACGGAAGCCAACGGGATCGAATGACGGCGCCCGCCCCTGCCTGAGGCCCTGGCGCGTGCCTGCAAGGGTCTGCCGCGCACCTGCCTTATGGCAGCTTTTTAGAAAAATCAGACTTGTTTCGATATAGAGTGGGCAGGGGCGTTAGGGAAAAGATGAAGAGACTGACCATCGGCTTGCTAATCCTGCTGGGGGCCATGCTCCCGGCGGTCACGGCCCAAGCCGCCTATATCGGCAAGGTGGTGAACGCCCAGACCAAGGAGCCGGTGGAAGGCGCTCTGCTCACCCTGGGTGCGGAGGTGGTCCACACCGGTACGGACGGCGGCTTTCGCCTGGAGGGCAGCGGCGAGACCCTGAAACTGCGAGCCCCGGGTTATGCCCGGCGAGAGCTGGCCACCTCGGAGCTGAGCGGCCCCGCCCCGGAGATTCCCCTTACCCCCTTCAAGGTGAAAGCGCTATATCTCACGGTCTACGGCACCGCCAGCAAGAGTTTGCGTGAGGCCGCCCTGGAGACCATTGAGAAGAACCACATGAACGCCCTGGTCCTGGACGTCAAGGGCGATCAGGGTTTCATCCCCTTCAAGGTGGACCTGCCCCTGGCCGAAGAGGCCGGGGCCCAGAAGACCATCCTCTTCAAGGATTATAAGGGCTTGTTGGCCAGCCTCAAGGAGAAGGGCCTCTATCTCATCGCCCGCATCGTGGTCTTCAAGGACGATCACCTGGCCGCGGCCAGGCCGCAGTGGGCCGTGAAGACCAAGGGCGGCGGGGTATTCCGCGACCGGGAGAGGCTGCGCTGGACCGATCCCTTCAATAAAGAGGTTTGGAATTACAACATCGCCATCGCCAAAATCGCCGCGGAGCAGGGGTTCGACGAGATCCAGTTCGATTATGTCCGCTGCCCCGACAACAAGGCAGTGGCCTTTACCCAGCCGAACACCATGGCCAACCGTACCCATGCCATCACCGGCTTCCTGAAGGCGGCCTCTGAGGCCCTGGCCCCTTACAACGTCATGGTGGCCGCCGATATCTTCGGCTATGTCATGTGGAACCTGGATGATACCGGCATCGGGCAGCAGGTCGGCGAGGCCCTCAATGCGGTGGATGTGGTCTGCCCCATGCTCTATCCTTCCGGCTATCAAGCGGGGATTCCCAACTATCGCAATCCGGTCCAACATCCATATGAAATCGTCTACCTGTCGCTGAAGCGGGCCCAAGAGCGCACCGGGGTCTCGCCCCTGCGCTTCCGCCCCTGGCTGCAGGCCTTTCACGACTATGCCTTCCATGGCGGCGACTTCGGGGAAGAGCGGATTCATACCCAGATCGAGGCCGCGGATAAATTCGGCTCCAGCGGCTGGATGTTTTGGAACGCCCGCAATGTCTATCCCACAAGCGGTTTCAACGACGCCGGGGACGAATAGAGACCGACCGCCTCCTGGACAAACCCCGGCTGATGCTTATCTAATTTAATAGAACTTTCTCCACCGTCCTCTCCCTTTCTTAGCCTGCTCTCCTGAGCCGCCGCGGCAGAACGCCCCGCGGCCGGGCGCCCGGTGTCAGAAAGCCCGCCAGTTCCGGTAAGCAGATATGAAGGCCCAGATTCCCGAGCGGTTATTATCTTTGGATATCTTTCGCGGGGTGACCATCGCCGCGATGATCATGGTCAACAACCTGGCCTATTGGAGCGACAGCCTCCGGGTTCTGCGGCTGACCCATGCCCAATGGAATGGCTGCAACTTCGCCGACCTCATCTTTCCGTTTTTCATTTTCATCGTCGGCGTCTCCTCGTTTTTTTCCCTGGAAAGGCGAGGCAAGGTCGAGGAACCCCTGGCGCGGTACCGGCACATCCTGGTGCGCACCGCGGTCATCTTTTTCCTGGGCCTGCTCACCGGCAGCGGTCTCCTCTTCGGCTGGCTTTTCCAGGCCATCTGCCCACCCGCCGAGGTCCAGAAGAGCATCTGGGGGATATTTCTCTCCCCGCCTCCCGGCGCCGAGGTGTACTTCTTTTCCCTGGCCAACCTGCGGATTCCGGGGGTGCTGCAGCGCATTGCCCTGGTTTATCTGCCGCTGTCGATTATTTTGATCCACACCCGCTGGCGGGTGCAGGCGCTGCTGACCGGGGGCTTGCTCCTCTTATACTGGGGGTTAATGAGTCTCCCGGGCTTTGCCATGCAGCCCGGGCAAGACCTGGGCGCCGCCATCGACCGCGCCGTCTTCGGGGAAGCGCACCTGTGGAGGTACACGCAAACCTGGGACCCCGAGGGCTTGCTCGGTACCCTGCCGGCCATCGCCACCGGACTCCTGGGAGCCCTCACCGGCGGTTGGCTCCATAGCCATCGGGAAAGACGCCGGAAATTGACCGGACTTTTACTGGCTGGCTTACTGGCGATTATCGCGGGCGCCGCCTGGGGGCTGGTGTTCCCCCTGAACAAGTACCTGTGGACCAGCTCTTATGTGGTCTATACCGCCGGCTTCGCTTTAATCTTTCTGGGCTTTTGGTATTGGCTGGCGGATGTCCAGCAGTGGCAGACGTTTTTAGTGCAACCCTTCGTCTGGCTGGGAATGAACCCGCTGGTGGCCTATTGCGGGGCCCAACTGGGGTCCCTGGCCCTGGACGTCCTCTACCTCGGCACCCCGGCGCAGCATACCCACCTCAGCGCCCTGATCTTGAAGACGATCTTCGGAGAACATTGGGGAGGCGCCGGTCTGACGTGGTTATCGGATCCCATCTGGCCGTCGCTCTTCTGGGGCTTGATCTACCTGAGCTTCTGGACCTTGCTGATGGGAATATTTTACCGTAAGCGTCTCTTCTTCAAGATTTGAATCCGGAAGGTCTGCGGCTCATTCCTCCCTTTCCGCGCAGGGGCTGTATTTTTGAATGTCGAGGACGTAGCTATAGGCGGAGAGGGCCGCCTTGACGGCGTCCCCTGCCGAGATGTTATTCTGTTTAAAGGGATCGCTGGTCACGTCGCCCGCCGCGAAGATCCCCCACTTGGAAGTCTGGCCGGTGCGGTGATCCACCAGGATTTCCCCGGCCTGGTTGGTGTCCACCAGGGTCTTGATAAAATCCGAGTTGGGTACCGAACCGATGGCCACCAAGACCCCCTGTACCGGCAACTCCTTCACTACCCCGTCCTTCTGGTCCTGATAGCGCAGACCGCTGACGGCCTGATCACCCAGGATTTCCCGGATCTCGACGTTTTTCAGCAGGTTCAATTTGGGAGAGGCCGTGATCTTCTCCTGGATGACCGGGTCGCCTTTCAGTTGGTCGCCGCGCACGAGAAGATGGATCTTAGCGGCATAGGGAATTAAATCGATCACCGATTCCAGGGCGGTATTGCCGCCCCCCAAGACGGCAACCTCCAGACCTTGGAAAAATGGGGCATCGCAGGTGGAACAATAGGCTACCCCCCTTCCCTCAAAGCGGTCCTCTCCGGGAACCCGGAGACGCCGGCGTCGGCCGCCGGAGGCGACAATCACGGTCTTGGACCAGTAGCGGCCGCCTTTATCCGTCCGCACCTCATAGGTGCAATCCGGCGTTTCCAGAACCGCGGTGACCCTTTCCGGGATTTTGATCTCCACCTCCCTTTGGGCCCGGACATGTCTCTCCAGCTTTTCGGCCAACTCCTTGCCGGTTATGGAGATTTCCCCGACCCAATTTTCAATCTTACTGGAAACCAGAGATTGTCCGCCAAAATCTTCGGCGACCATCAGGGTCTTCAGCTTCTTGCGGGCGGCATAGATGGCCGCCGCCGCCCCGGCTGGGCCGCCCCCGATGACCACGGTGTCATAAAGTTCGCGACTCATGGAATCTCCTCCCTTATAGAGGTGCTTGCCTGTTTTCATGATAAGGCCGGAGAAAAAAAATCCAAGTCCTGAATCCGCCATCTTGGCCCTGGGCCCGCGTATTTTATTGACAAGGCGGGTCTCTAGACGCATTTTGAGGATATTAAAGATCCCTTGAGGCAAAGGGGTCGCCGCAGGCGACCTGGCTGTTGCTTCCTTATAAATGGAGGACTCGATAATGTTCTGGAATAAAGAGAGATTTATCGCCGCAATCCTGTTAGTCCTATTCGCCTTCCTCCTGTGCGGCTGTGCCGGCATGGAGACCGTCCAAAATCGGGTCGTTACGGAATATCTCCTGAGGCAGGCGGGATTCGCGAAGTTGGAAGTAAATGACACCACCCCCTCAAGACAGGCGTTAATGACCGCCATCCCCCCGGGGCAATTTACCGCCTACAGCATGGATGGCAAAAAATATTATGTTTATAAAGATGAGCCCTCCAGGGCCCTATACTTCGGAGACGAGGCCGCGTACCAAAAGTTTGCCTCCCTGGTAGGCGATAAGAGGCTCTGCCAAAGCATGGATGCCACGCAATCGGCGCCATTTTGGTCTTGTTTTCAGGAGTTCCAAAAGCCCGGCCAGCCATAGCCAAGGTCCCAGGCCAGGGCAGCCGCGCCGCGATGGGTTATGGACCTGGATGGAGGCGGCCACCGCCGCCAAGATGGGTTCGAGATCTTTCTATCGCAATTCAACCCGGATAAGTCCTTCCCCGCTTCCGGTGAGGTCGCTGGCCGGGATCACCGCTAAGGTCTCGAATAATGGCCCGGATGGTCTTTTCCTGGGATTCGACACTCTCCGTCAGCCTGAACTGGACCAGGGCCCGGAGCAGATTCTGTTCCCGGTCCCGGACCTTGAAATAGACATTGCCCTCCAAGTAGTCGGTGAAGAATCGCAGTCCCAGCTCGAAGGCGATGAGGCGGATGGCGTCGTAGAGATATTCATAGTCGGTGCCGGTGAGAAAGCCGCCGGCCCGGGAGAGATAGCCCCTGAGGATGGCCCGGCAGAGTTCGGGATCGAAGCGCACCGTCTCCCACGACTCGATCTCCTCTCCCAGGGGATTGCAGCCCGAACGCAGGCAGTCGCCGATGTCATAATGGACCAGGCCGGGCATGACGGTGTCCAGGTCCACCAGGGCGACGGCCTGACCGTTGGCCCGATCCACCATGACGTTGTTGACCTTGGGATCGCCGTGGATCGTGCGGAGCTTGAGCCTTCCCCGCGCCCTGGCCGCCTCCAGGACCTCGACCCAGCCCCGGCGCTGGGCAATGGAGCGCAGGCCGGAAGCCACCTCGGGGGATGGGCCGGCCCCCTGCCTGGTTAATACCTCATCAAAGTGTTGCAAGTAGCCGGGGGTCTGGTGAAACCCCGGCAGGGTGTCGGCCAATATGCCCGGGTCCAGATCGCTCAGGAGCGCATGGAACAGCCCCAGGGCGTAACCCACCTCCCGGGCGTGCTCCAGATCCTGGATGACCTCCAGAGATTGGGCGTTTTCGATAAAGCTGAGGGCCCTCCAGTAGGAGCCTTCGGGATCGAGCCAGTGGTCGCGGCCGTCTCGGGTCAACAACACCCGGGGCACCTCCCAGCGGCGGCCCAGGCCCAGGGAGACCCCCGCCAGCCGCCGGCGCAGGTGCCCGGTACAGGTGCGCAGGTTGGCCATGAGCGGCTCCGGCCGGCGAAACACCCGGGTGTTGAGGCGCTGCAGGATCAGATGCGGTTCGCCGGCCGCCTCCAGGTCCCTAAGGTGGGCGCCGCGCACCGTCACCAGGAAGGTGTCATGGACGTTGCCTTGGCCATAGGGCTGCACCTGGAAGATTCGCCCCGGCGGGGCAAATTGCGCGGCTGCGGCTCGAATTTCGCCTTTCCGGGTGGTATAGACCATCTTAAGTTTTTTCAGAGGGAATTGGTTCAAAAGCCATGAACTAGGGTATAATCAAAACTCATTAAAGACAATGCAAAGATAAGGTCGATGTCTTCCGGTAAATCTCCCATCTCCTTGATTACCGTGATCGCCGTGGCCGCCGGCCTCGTTTGGCTGGCCGGATGCGCTTCGGCGCCGCCACCCACCGCCGGGAATGCGCCGGCGCTGCTGGCGGCTCCGGCCCCGCCGCCCGCCCCGGCCCCCGCGGCCCCCGTGACCCTCGAGGTGAACGACCCCCGCTTCGCGGGGATCGAACCCGTGGTCAAACAAGAGATCGCCGCCGGGCATCTCCCCGGGGCCGTGGTCCTGGTGGGCCACCAGGGCCGGATCGTCTACCGCCGTGGCTTCGGCCAGCGCGCCCTGGAGCCGCGGCCCCTGCCCATGACCCCGGACACTATCTTCGATATCGCCTCGCTAACCAAGGTGGTGGCCACCACCACGGCCATCATGCAGTTGGTGGATGCCCGCCGCCTGCGCCTGGATGCCCCGGTAGCCAGGTATTGGCCGGAATTCGCCGCGAATGGCAAGGGCGGCATCACCATCCGGCAACTCCTGACCCACACCTCCGGTTTGCGGCCCGACGTGAATTCCCACTACCGCTGGTCGGGTTATGAAGGGGCGCTGGCGGTCATTGCCGCCGACCGGCCCATCCGGCCGCCGGGCACCGGGTTCCTCTACAGCGACATCAATTTTATCACCCTGGGCGAGGTAGTGCACCGGGTCTCGGGGGAGCCGCTGGAGGTATACTGCGCCCAAAAGATCTTTGGGCCCCTGGGGATGCGGGACACCTCCTTCCGGCCGCGGCAGGGCCTGCAGGAGCGGATTGCCCCCTGCGACATACAATCCGGCTGCCTGCGCTGGGGTGAAGTGCAAGACCCCACTGCTTATCGGATGGGCGGGGTGGCCGGAGATGCCGGGGTCTTCTCCACCGCCGACGACCTGGCCGTCTTCGTACAGATGCTCTTGGACGACGGTCAGAGCCAGGGCCGCCCGATTCTCAGCAAGGAGGCAGTGTTGGCCATGCGCCAGCCCCAGTCCGTGCCGGGAAATTCCACCCGCCGCGGTCTCGGCTGGGATATCCGCTCCCCTTATAGCAGGATCTTCAACGCCGCCTTTCCTGCCGGTTCCTTCGGGCACACCGGCTATACCGGCACTTCCATCTGGGTCGATCCCCGCTCCCGGACCTACCTAATCATCCTTACCAACCGCCTGCATCCCAGCGGCAAAGGAGAGGTCAAGGCCCTGCGGGCCAAGATCGCCGCGGTGGTGGCCGCGGCGGTGCCCATGGGCCCCCCGGCGGCCGCGGCAGCCCTGGCTGGCGTGAGGATGAGCGGCCGCGGCCAGGCGGACGGACCGGACCGGGTGCGGCCGGGGGTTGAGGTCTTGGCGGCCTCCGGTTTCGCCCCCCTGGTGGGCAAGAGCGTCGGGGTGATCACCAATCACACCGGGGTCGATGGCGCCGGGCGCTCCACCCTGAGCCGCTTGCTACAGGCCCCCGGCGTCCGGGTGCGGGCGATTTTCAGCCCCGAGCACGGCCTGTCCGGCTCCCTGGACGAACGAGTTCCCTCCGGCCGGGACCCGGCCAGCGGCCTGCCCGTCTATAGCCTGTACGGCGAGGTCAAACGTCCCACCGCCCAGATGCTGCGCGGCCTTGACGCCCTGGTTTACGATATCCAGGACGTGGGGGCCCGCTATTATACCTATATCACCACCATGGCCTATGCCATGGAGGCTGCCGCCGCGGCTGGTCTGGACTTCTATGTGCTGGACCGCCCCGACCCCATCAGCGCCGCGGTGGTGCAAGGTCCCCTGCTGGACCCCGACTTGTGCTCCTTCATCGGCTTTTGCTCCTTGCCGGTGCGTTACGGCATGACCTGCGGGGAGTTGGCCCAGTTCTTTAACCAGGAACGGGGCATCGGCGCCAAATTGCACGTGGTGCCCATGGAGGGATATCGCCGGGAGGACTGGTTCGACCAAACCGGCCTGCCCTGGGTCTCGCCTTCGCCCAATCTGCGCTCTCTGACCCAGGCGATCCTTTACTCCGGGGTGGGCCTGGTGGAGTCCGCCAATATCAGCGTCGGCCGGGGCACCGCCACCCCCTTCGAAGTCATCGGCGCCCCCTGGATTGCCGGTGACCGGCTGGCAGGCTATCTGAACGGGCGGCAGCTTCCGGGGATTGCCTTCGAGCCCGTGGCCTTCGTGCCCAATGCCAGTCCCTACCGGGGGCAGAGATGCCAGGGGGTCCGGCTGAGGCTGGTGGACCGGCAAGCCCTGGATGCGCCGGCCCTGGGCGTGGAGCTCGCCTCCGCCCTGTACCGCCTTTATCCGGGGAAGTTTCAGGTGGGCGAGACCCTGTCCATGGTGGGTTCCCGCCAGGTCCTCCAGGCCCTCAAGTGCGGCGATGATCCCCGGGAGATTCAGCGCCGCTGGCAGCCCGGGTTGGCAGATTTCAGCCGCCGGCGCGCCCAATATCTCCTTTACTGAGTCAGCGATAAGCGATACGGGTTCGCAAACTCTTCCTGCCGTTCAACCTTGAAGTCCTCCGGAATTATCGCCAGGTGGCAATCGATCCCGTCCAGACGGCGCAGGGTTAAATCCGTTATAAGTCACGCCACCGCTTCCCTCGGACAGGTTCAGTCCGGGAACCGGGTCGGGGTGGCGGCGGCGAGCCGCTGCGCGTCCGGAGGCTAGATGGGCAGCTGCCACCCCACTGCAGGCAAATCGGAGGATTCCCAGCCCCCGCCCAGGGCCTCGATGAGGAGCACATTGGCGCTCATCCGGCTGCCCAGGATGGTGATGGCGATCCTTTCGTTGGCCAGGGCCTGGGTTTCCACTACCAGGAGGGCGATACGGTTGAGGATCCCGGCCTTATACTGGTTGGTGCTCACCGCCAGCGATTTCCTGGAGGCCTGGACCGCCTCATCTTGCACCTGGCCCTCATCTTTCAGGATGCCCAGCGCCGCCAGATTGTCTTCCACTTGCTGAAAGCCGGTGAGCACCGTCTGCCGATAGGTGGCCACGGAGGCCGCGTGGGCGGCTCGCGCCGCCTCGGTCTGACCGGCCCGCAGGCCGAAGTCGAGCAAGGTTTCCGAGGCCGCCGCCCCCAGGGACCATATGCGGCTGGGCCAGGTGAGCCACTTCGCCAGGCTGGAGGTTTCAAATCCTCCCGAGGCGCTCAAGGTTATGGTGGGGTAATAGGCCGACAGGGCCACCCCGATCTGGGCGTTGGCCGCGGCCATATTCCTCTCGGCGGCGGCGATGTCGGGGCGGCGCTCAAGTAGTTCCGAAGGCACCCCGAAGGGTACGGCCGGGACGTTCAGGGTTTGGTGGACTACCGGTATGGTAAAGACGGAAGGCGACTTTCCTATGAGCAAGGCAATGGCGTGTTCCAGTTGGGCCCGCTGCACCCCCAGGTCTATCGCCTGGGCCTGGGTGGCCTTGAGCTGGGCTTCCGCAATCGCCACGTCCCCCAGGGAGACCACCCCTTGGGCGTACTGGTTCTGGGTAAACACCAGGATCTTTTGATAATCGGCGACCGTATCGTTCAGGAGGCGTTTCAGATCGTCCACGGTGCGCAACTGAAAATAGCTCTGGGCCAGGGTGGCCCTGGCGCTCAAGCGAACCCCCTCCAGGTCGGCGGCGCTGGCCTGGGCGCTGGCCCGGCTCGATTCCACTTGGCGGCGCACCTTGCCCCAGAGGTCCGGCTCCCAGGTGAGGTCGGAGTTCAACAGGAACTCCGTTATGGGAGGAGGTCCCGGCGATACTTTGCGGACTCCTTTACCGGAGGTCCCCGTCCCCGTCGTTCCGGAGCTTCCGCCGGAAGTCGTGGTTGGGGAGATGTTACCGAGGGTCCCCGAATTTTGAAGGCGGGTCCAGGACGCTCCTCCGGTGACCGTGGGAAAATAGGCGGCCCGGGCTTCCTTCACCAGCGCCAGGGCCTGGCGGAACTGCGCCTCCGCCGCGGCGATGTTCTGGTTGTTGATGTCAACCTGTTCTTCCAGGGCGTTC
>Ga0209517_10009173_pt1 | contig 11373 bp, 9 predicted proteins | sample PeaSoiMetSII2010_FD_187695 | JGI IMG/M metagenome (GOLD analysis project Ga0209517, IMG submission 187695) | Peat soil microbial communities from Weissenstadt, Germany - SII-2010 (SPAdes) (version 2) | ecosystem: Environmental > Terrestrial > Soil > Wetlands > Peat | place: Germany: Weissenstadt...
CCCCGCAATCGACCGTGCTCGATGAATCGAATGCCGGGGACACCCGCCGGCAGCACGTCCGGTTCGAAACCGAGCCTGGAATCGAGATCGAAGGCCACCTCTACGTTCCTCCTACTCCGGCGGGTCGGAAGCCGGCGGTGCTGATGCTTGAGGATAGCGGGCCTTATTTCCAGGCCGCCTCGATTGACTCCTGGGCGAACTGGATGGCGGCGAAGGGGCGGGTGGTTTTGACGCTCGAGCCGCGCGACTCTCCCGGAGAAAACAGACACGAGCCCTTCATTGGAAACTTTATCACCGATTCGCGCGCCAACCAGATTGGGATGAATCTGCCGGCGATGCGGGCACACGATATTCTGGCCGGAGTTGATCTTCTGGCGGCGCGCAGTGACGTGGACCCTACATCGATTCGCGCCGTAGGGCGCGGCGTTAAAGGAATTTGGTTGCTGCTGGCTGCGGCGGCGGACCCCCGAATCACGAAGGTCTGGCTAGACCGCACCCCCACCAGTCTCCGCGCCGCTCTCGAGAACACTCTGAACATGGACTTGTTTGACGTGGTTATTCCCGGCTTTGCGCTCCATTGGGACATTGACGATCTGGTGAAGGCGATGGGAAATCGTCCGGTAATGTGGACCGACCCCGCGAATTGGATGAACCGGATTGCCGACCTCCGCGGACCCTACCTGTACCGGTACATTCTCGGCGATACCACGGAACTTGCCGACGCTCAAGACGACGCCTACATCGAGCAGTTTCTAAAATGAGCGTCGAGAACAACAGAATGGCTGCTCGCATGCTCAGTATTCTCCGGATTACTTTGAGGTGGTGAGGAAGACGCAGGGGTGACCATGGCAGAAGAAACGCGCAGGCAGTTCGTGAAGAGATTCGGCGTGGCGTCAGCCCTGGCGGCTGGCGGGTTGTTGAACTGGAACCCGCGAGCCCTTGGCGCCAACGACAAGGTGATACTCGCTCTCATTGGAGGCCGAAACCAGGGGCGGGGGGACGCCCTGCGGGCCATCGGTGCGGGAGCGGAGCTAAAGACTTTCTGTGACATCGACCAGGCAATCCTCGATAAAGTCAACCCGGACTTCGAGAAGGCGCAGGGCAAGGCGCCCGGCACTACCCGGGAATTCCGGCAAGTTCTGGATGACAAGGAAATTGATGGAGTCATCATTGCCGTGCCGGATCATTGGCATGCGCGGATCGGCATTCTGGCATGCCAGGCGGGAAAAGACATTTACATCGAGAAGCCGCTGACTCAAACGATCCACGATGGTCACGAGGTTCGCGACGCGGTGCGAAAGTACAAGCGCGTTGGCCAAGTGGGCACCCAGAATCGAAGCGCGCCACACTTCCAAAGCGCCATCGAATATCTCAAGACGGGCAAACTCGGCAAACTCTGCGAGATCAATACGTGGGAGTGCCAATTGCGGCCCAGCATCGGAAATCCGCCCGACAGCGATCCACCCTCGACCGTAGACTACGACGTCTGGCTGGGCCCGGCGCCGAAGCGGCCGTTCAATATTAATCGCTTCCATTACAACTGGCGGTTTTTCTGGGATTACGGGAACAGCGAACTGGGAAACCAGGGCGTTCACATGCTCGACGTGGCGCTTTGGGGAATTCAGGCGTTGCGCGGTGGTATCGCAAATTCGCTGCCCACCCATGTAAGCGGCAATTCCGGAATCTACTGGCTTAAGGATGCGAAAGAAGTTCCGGACACCCAGATGCTGACCTACGAATACGGCGACTTCATGCTGACCTGGGAACTTCGCAGTTTTGCCAAGCAGCATCCCGTTTACGGACATCGCGAAGGCATTGCGTTTGTTGGCAGCGACGCGACGCTGGTGCTGACTCACGACGGTTGGGAGGTCTTCTTCGCGGATGGCAGCCTCGGGCCTAGCGAAAAGGCCAACGACGAACGCGAGAGCGGCTTGCACGAGAAGAACTTTCTGGATTGTGTGCGCAGCCGCCAAACGCCCAACGCCGATATTGAGATCGGGCGCATCTCCACCACCGTCTGCCATCTGGGAAACATCGTGACGCATCTCCGGAGGGACGTAACATTCGATCCCAAGACAGAGACCTTCGGCCACGATAAAGAGGCCAACGCCTATTTGACCCGCGAGCACCGCAAACCGTACGAAACGCCGAAGGTTTGATGCTGTACTCTGACGTTGTCTTGTCATTCCGAGCGAAGCGAGGAATCTCGCCCTGGTTATTCGTCTTCGATCCGGGCCGAAGCAGAGCGAGATTCCTCGCTTCGCTCGGAATGACACGGCTATTCACATGCACCTCCAATGGCGCTCGATGAACGACCGCCCATCCGAAGTGAAAGGATCTGAGTCATGAGGAAATTCTGCCGCCGCGAATTGCTGAAGAATTCTATTGGAGCATCGGCCGCTCTGGTGGGCGGAATCAGTTTCGAGCATCGCGCGCTCATGGCGCATATGGGCGACCCCACACAGGAAACGATGGCCAAGGAGCCGGTGAAGGGGCTGCAGCGCGGGAAGTTCGGCCAATACGAAGTTTCACGGCTGATCATTGGCGGCGACCCGGTTTCGGGCATCGCCCACGCGGGCGAACTTGTCTATCAAGCCGATTTCATGAAGCAGTACTTCAATACCCAGAAAATCCTGGAAACGCTGACGCTGGCGGAACAGAACGGTATTAACACCTTGCTGATGCGTGCCGATGATCGTATTATCAGCCATTACAATACGTACAAAAAGGAGCGGGGCGGCACGCTGCAGTGGATAGCCACCTCCGCCCCGGAGCAGGGCGATCCGGTGGAAAACGCCAAGCGCGCTCGCGACAACGGCGCAATCGCGGTTTACCTGCACGGCGGGGTCGCGGACGACCTGATGAAACACGGCAAGGCTGAGGAAGTCGGCGAGATCGTGGCAGGCTTCAAGAAGCTTGGAATCATGGCGGGCGTCGGCGCGCACCAGCTCGATACCGCGCGCGCCTGCGTTCAGAACAAAGTCGATCCGGACTTCTATATGGTCACCATCAACCGCGTGAACTACTATTCGAGCGAAGCCGCTGAGGTTGGGATCTTCATGCGCTCGATCAAGAAGCCCTGGATTGCCTTCAAAGTGCTGGGCGCGGGGCGAGTGAAACCTCAAGAGGGCTTTCGCATGGCGTTTGAGCACGGCGGGGATTTTCTCGCCGTCGGCATGTTCGATTGGCAGATTCGCGAAGACGTCGCGCATGTTCAGGAGATGTTGGCCAAAGGCGTCGCACGCGACCGGGATTGGGCTTAACCCCATTTCAGTAATTTCAATTGCTCAGGGCGGAAGTGTTCGTGGCTCAACTGCCTCAGGGTGCGGCGCCGGCTGCGATTCCTGGGCATTCGACTGGCATAGGTGCGCCGGTCTCGCGCAAAGCGAGAAACGCAACGTACGCAAAGGTCGCGAAGGAAAAACGATCAAGATCGTTGCGTCCTTGGGGTCGTTGGGCTCGCAGAAACCATTGAAAATCCGAAGCGGGTCGTGGAGTGTGGCAGCCGAACTGCCGCCCTGGAATGCGAGCAAACGGCGGTAGCTGGCGCTACCGCACTCCACGGTGCCTTCGCTGCGCCCGGGATGACGCACTCCGAGTTCGTCCACACCTTCCAAGCCGTGTTCTCCCATTTCTCACAGCGCGGTAAAGCCGCAACCAAATGCAGATTCTTCACTTCGCTCAGAATGACATGTCATCCTGAGCGAAGTGAAGGATCTGCTTTTCTTCGCGCGCCGCGAAGAAACTTGCCCTCAGTAGTACGGAACAAATCGCTTGAATCGAAGAATCGCCTGACGTAAGATGCCCATCTTCGCGAGACACAAACATTGGCTGTAAGAGCGGCGCAGAGCGACAGGGGGGCGTGCGTCATGGCGAAATGGGCGGGCAGGGTCTTAAATGCGACTTTCCAGGGGAAGTTAGTGCTGGTGGCATTCGCGCTCGGCATGGCGCTTAGCGCTGGCGCGGAAGAGCCACGCTACTTCGCCATTCGTCATGCGCGCATCGTGCCGGTTTCCGGGCCTGAGATTAAGAACGGAACGGTGGTGATCGCCAAGGGCCTGATTGTGGCGGTAGGCGAGAACGTGAGCATTCCGCCGGAAGCCTGGGTGATTGAAGGCAAGGGACTGACGGTTTATCCCGGTTTCATCAACGCCCTCAGCGACCTGGGACTCGGCCCGCCCGCCCCGGCAGCACCCGGAGGCGGCGGAGGCGCCGGCAGGGGTCAACCGCAGCAGGCGCAGCAGGTCTCTCGCGGGCCTGAGGACCGTCCGGCGAGCACGCCCTGGATCAACGCCGCAGACGAACTCAAGCCGGACGACAAGCGGATCGAAACCTGGCGCAACGGCGGATTCACTTCCACTCTGGCCGCGCCGATGACTGGCATATTTCCAGGCCAAGGTGCGGTCGTCAACCTTGCCGGAGAGCGGCCCGGCGAAATGGTGGTGGCCGCTCCGAGCGCTCTTCTGATTACCCTCCAGCCGGCGCGAGGCTTCGCAAATTTCCCCGACTCATTGATGGGCGTGATCGCCTACGTCCGCCAGGTTATTCTGGATGCCAACTGGTACAACCAATCGGAGCCCATTTATCGAGCCCATCCGCAAGGTCTGGAGCGGCCCGCCTATGACCGGACCGAAATGGCCGTGAACGACACGCTGGTCTCCGGCCGTCCAATCCTTTTGCCGGGAAACACCGCGCAGGAAATGCACCGGGCGCTCGCTATGGCGCATGACGTTGGCGGGCGGACGGTGATTTACGGTGGCCAACAAGGCTACGACGATGCTGATGAACTCGCGGCCGCAAAGGTACCGGTGCTGGTGAACCTGAAGTGGCCAGAGAGGGAGAAAGACGCCGACCCGGAGGCGGAGGAGCCATTGCGCGTGCTCCGCCTCCGGGATCGCGCGCCCTCCGCTCCAGCCGCACTCCAGAAGGCCGGTGTGAAGTTCGCTTTCTATTTTGAAGGGACCGGAGTTCCGAAGGACGCACTCAAGAACGCGAAGAAGGCGATCGACGCGGGCCTGCCAGTCGATGCCGCCCTTCGCGCATTCACTCTGAACGCAGCGGAGATTTTCGGAGTGGGCGACCGGTTGGGTTCCATCGAGCCGGGCAAGATTGCCAACCTTGTGGTGACGGATGGAGACCCGTTCAATGAAAAGACCAAAGTGAAAATGACCTTTGTGGACGGCCGCCGCTACGAAGTGCACGAGCCCGGCCGGCCCACGGCGCCACCGACCGTTAAACTCACCGGGAAATGGAAGATCAGCCTGACAAGCCCGCAAGCGCCGGAAGAGGCTACGGCGGACCTCAGCATGGCGACCGATGGCACGCTCTCGGGATCGCTCACCGGCGTGTCCGGTCCGATGCTCGGGTCCATGGGAACAGTCTCGATCAGCGAGGGGTGGGTGAGCGGCAACCAGTTCAGCTTTACGCTCAACCTCACCTTGGGAGGCAACCCGATCGAAGCCACCTTCAGCGGAACCCTCGAGGGCGAGCAGATGAAAGGGACGGCCAGCGGAGGCGGTATGTCGGTGGACTTTACCGGCACGCGTGCCGGGGGCGCGGCTCCGACTGTAAATGCCAGCCAGGAGGTTGAGTAAATGAAACGCGCATCTGGTTTGATCAGCGTGCTGAGCTTCCTGGCAGTTTGCGCCCTCGGCGCCCAAGCTGCCGAGGTCACCTTAATCAAGTCCGGCACCGTCCTTACCGTCACCCAGGGGACTATTGAAAACGGCGACGTGCTGGTCCGCGACGGCAAAATTGCGGAAGTGGGAAAGGGCCTGAAGGCGCCGGAAGGGGCGAAGGTGATCGATGCCACAGGCCTGTTTGTTACGCCGGGGATCATCGACTGCCATTCGCATATTGCCGTGGCGGGCAGCGTCAACGAAGGCAGCATCAGCGTATCCTCGATGGTGAATATCGCCGACGTCTTGAACCCCGAAGACATCGATATCTATCGGGACCTCGCGGGCGGTGTCACCACCGCCAACATTCTGCACGGCAGCGCCAATCCGATCGGCGGGCAAACCCTGGTGATCAAGCTGCGCTGGGGGAAGCCCGCCAAAGACCTTCCGTTCGAAGGCGCGCTGCCGGGCATCAAATGGGCCCTTGGAGAGAACCCCAAGCGCTCCTTCCTCTCGAACCCCGGAACCGCAACGCGCTACCCTGCCTCGCGCATGGGCGTGGTGGACGTTTTCCGCGAGGCATTCTCAGAGGCGGTGGATTACAAGAAAGCCTGGGATGACTACAACCGCCGGAAGGCTGCCGGGGAAGCGAACTTGATTCCGCCTCGGCGTGATCTGAAACTCGAGCCGCTGCTGGAGGTGCTCGAAGGCAAACGATTGGTGCACATGCACTGCTACCGCGAGGATGAGATACTGCAATTGATCCGCGTGGCGGAGGAGTTTCACTTCAAAATCGCAACTTTCCAGCACGTGCTCGAAGGATATAAGGTGGCGGATGAAATCGCCAAGAGCGGCGCCGGCGCTTCCACGTTTTCCGACTGGTGGGCTTACAAGGTGGAGGCCTATGACGCCATCCCCTATAACGCCGCACTCATGACCGAGCGCGGCATCGTGGTTTCGATCAACTCTGATAGCGGCGAGGAGGCCCGGCACTTGAATCAAGAAGCGGCCAAGAGCATGAAATGGGGCGGCCTCTCGCACGACGAAGCGTTGAAGCTGGTGACCATAAACCCCGCCATCCAATTGCACATCGCGGACCGCGTGGGCTCGATCGAACCCGGCAAGGATGCGGACCTGGCCATTTATAACAAAGACCCGCTCAGCGTGTATGCAGTTCCGCAGAAGGTCTTGATCGACGGCCAGGTTTACTTCGACCGCCAGCAGGACCTCGCCCGCCGCGCGACGCTGGAGAAAGAAAAGAAAGCGTTGGTCGAAAAGGAATCGAAGGCAGCCGAGGCCGGGAAAGGGCGGCGGCGTCCGGGTGCAAGCCCCAATGCCGTTCCGAAGACGGGTGGACCGCCTGCGGCAACACCGAAGGCACCTCGAGCGCCAGGGGAGTTGAGCAGCAACACCTAGCGCAAATGTCATCCTGAGCGTAGCGAAGGATCTCTGCATTTACGCGGTTTCTTGACCACGCAAACTGCAGCGATCCTTCGCGGAGTTTATCCTGAGCGAACCACGGAGATTCTTCGCTTCGCTCAGAATGACAAGCGAAGGACTCAGGATGACAACGAACCTCTGAGGTCACAGAAGGAGAGCGACGCAGATGAGTCATCGACGGATACTGGTCGTCTTCACGGCCGCCCTGGTGACCGTGCCCCTTGTCACATCGTGGCTTTGCACTAACGCCATGCCTGAGCCCGCTGCGCTCCCGCACATTTATGCCGTGCGTGGCGCAAAGGTGTACACGCTGGCCGGACCGCCGCTCGAGAACGCCACGGTGGTGATTCGCGACGGCAAGATCGCCGCAGTGGGTCGCAGCGTGGAAGTTCCCGGCGATGCGGAGGTGATTGATGCCAAGGGGTTGGAAGTCTATCCCGGCATCTTCGACTCCGCCACCACGCTTGGCCTGCGGGAGATCGAAGCCGTACCTGCCTCGGTGGACTCGACCGACGTGGGGACCTACAACCCGTAGTTAGTGGCCATGACGGCGGTTCATCCGGCCAGCGAACTGATCCCGGTGGCGCGCGCTAACGGCATCACCCACGCTCTGGCCGCGCCCCTGGGCGGAGGCGGATTCCGCGGCGGCGGAGGGTCGGTAATCACCGGCCAGGCGTCCGCCATTCATCTTGCGGGCTGGACAGTCGAGGAGATGCTCATTCGCCGCTCCGTCGCCATGGTGGTGGAATGGCCAACCCTCCAGACCCGGTCGTTTGACTTCAGCACTTTCAGCATCCGGGACCGCCCTTTCACTGAGGTGAAGCAGGAATATGACAAGCGAATCTTCGAACTGGCCGAGTTGTTCGAGCGAGCACGCCATTACGCACAAGCCATGGAAAAAGGCTCGAGCCAGAACTTCGATCGCGACCTGAAGCTCGAAGCCCTCGTGCCCGTCGTGCAGGGCAAGCTGCCGGTGCTCGTGGTGGCCGAACAGAAACGCGCCATTCGCGATGCGGTCGACTTCTGCGAGAAGCAAAAGCTCAAGATGATTCTGGGCGGCGGGTCAGAATCCTACAAGGTCAAGGAGTTGCTGGCCGCGAAGCACGTGCCGGTGATTCTGGGGCCCACCCAGGCTCTGCCCGAAGACGAAGATGCACCCTACGACCAGTCCTACGCCACTCCCGGCCAACTGCAAGCTGCCGGCATCAAAATCGCCTTTGCCACCTTCGATGACTCGTCCTTTTCGCGGCGCCTCCCTTACCAGGCAGCCAATGCCGTTGCCTATGGACTTCCTTACGAAGAAGGTTTGAAAGCCGTGACGCTTTACCCGGCTCAAATCCTCGGCCTCGCGGACGAGTTGGGCACCATCCAGGCCGGCAAAATAGCGGACCTCATCGTTACCGACGGCGACCCGCTCGCGATCCCGACGCAAGTCCGCTACCTGTTCATCAATGGCCAGTTGACCTCAACGGATAACAAGCATTTGAGGCTGTACGAACAATATCGCAAACGGCCCAAGCCTTGATCTTCGGTGTGCGCCGGCGCCTGCCGGCTCCACGCCATTTTGATGTTGAGTTACCTGCGCTGATCTGTCTAAATCCGTTGGAGGAATTGCGCCCGGCGGTCGAAACGATCAACGCGGGGAAAATCGAGCTACCTACAGGTGTCCCGTCAAAAGTCCCACCATCGCTAGTGCAGCTTGAGGGGGAAGTCTTGCAAGATGCTGAAGGTGTTGGCTCCTCGGCCAGGACTCGAACCTGGAACCCTTCGGTTAACAGCCGAACGCTCTACCATTGAGCTACCGAGGATTATTCAGTTTGTACCACTCTTTTGCTTCTCGCAGATACTAAACTCGTCGACGGCCGATGAGGAACAAGCGCGAAGATAGAGCTTAGAAGGAGTGGAACCGCGGGGGAGACGATCAGGCTTTCTTCTCTTCGTCTTTCTTATCGTCCTTCTTTTCCGCACTGCCGTCCATGCCACCTCTGATGGCATCCTTGAACTCGCGAATTCCCTTTCCCAGGCCCTTGCCGAGCTCCGGCAACTTTCCGGGACCGAACAGGATCAAGACGATCAGCAAAATGAAAATCAAATGGGTTGGTTGAAACAAACCCTCCATAACATATCCTCCTCGCCCGCCCACCAAAGGTCAGCGGCGCGACAATCCGAACCATTATAACTCATGTGGCAGCGAAACCCAATTGCGATTTGCTCCGGGCCCCCGACGGGTTTTCCAGGGCGGACAAGCCGGTTTCACGCCAACACGCAAAGGCCGCAAAGCAGAGACAGGGCTTCGCCTTTGCGTTTCTTTGCGGCGTTGAGCCTTCGCGTGATCTGTTTTGGTTCTTTCACATCTTCAAACATTCTGGGCTACTCGCAGCCGCTACCTATGACCCTTGAAGGCCATATTACCGGGTTCCTTTTGATGTGCGCGGCAGTCTTGCAAATAAAGCGCCAGGTAGGTGGCCGTGATGTAGTCGCGGGGCGAGTAGCCAAGCCCGCTTGCTACCTTGTCAATCCACTTTGCCGGTCCCTCCAGTTCAAGGTAATTTCCTATGGGCGTCTCGTCAAACGCCGCCTGCGGCGATCCATGCAGGGGCGCTTGCATGCCTGCGGCGAAGACAGTCCGGAATTTTTCGTAAGCAAACACTTCCTCCAGTTCCAGGTTCTCTAGAACCTGCCGCAGCTGCAGCCCGTCTTCGACTGGAGTTTCGATTTCGCGTCTTCTCCCGTAGCGGCGCCCGCTGAGCGGCGGACCTTTGAATGTCAACAGGTTCTCACCCGCTGCGAAACGCAAACGCAGCAGCCGTCCGGACTTGCACAGCCGAAGATCCGGGAAGTCGAAGAGGTAATTGCTCTCAAAATGCCTCGGCTTTATAACCTTGAAACCCAGTTGCGCCAGCCGGTTCACTGCCCGCTTGGGATCGCTGACCGGTAACTTGATTTCGGTTTCGAGGAGAGGCTTCCGTTTTCCCAAGATCAAGGCGAGATTCCCAGCTGCGCTCGGAATGGAAGCTTCGCAGGGACCAGCTCCCATGCCTATTGATTTCAAGGCAAGAAGTTGTCGTCAAAACTCACGATCGAGCATGAAGTCAGGCAATGATCGCAAGGCGTCCTTGTAAGGATTGTCGGGGAATGTCTCGAGAGCGCACTTGGCTTTCTGAGCAAATTCCTGGGCCTTTTCTCTCGCCGTCCGCAAGGTATCGTAACGGTCGATCAGGTCCAGAATCTCACTGAATCGCGGCTGGTTGAAACCGCCCTCGGAGAGCATCGACTTTACTTTCTGCGCTTCGTCCTGAGTACAGCGTTGCAAGAGGTAGATGAGCGGCAGTGTGACCCTTCCTTCGCGGAGATCGTTCCCGGTCGGCTTTCCCAAGATCTCCTCCGAAGAAGTGAAATCGAGCACATCGTCGATAAGCTGGAACGACAGGCCAAGGTTGAGGCCGTACGCACCCAACTGGTTTTCCTGCTCCTCACTCCTTTCCGCCAGCACCGCGCCCAGACGGAGACAGACCGAAAACAGGTAAGCCGTCTTGCGATACGTCAATTCGAAATACACGTCTTCAAGGACGTCTACCCTTCTTTGCCAGGTCAATTGCAGCAATTCGCCCTCGACCATGGACTGGGTCAAGGCAATAAAGAGGTCCAGGATCTTGAAATTACGCTCCTGCAAGGCGATGTTAAAGGCCTGCATGTACAGCCAATCGCCGGCCAGCACACTCAAGTGATTGCCCCAGCGGGAATTGGTGGAAGGGCGCCCCCGGCGCGTGTCTGCTTCGTCAATCACATCGTCGTGAACGAGTGTGGCGGTGTGGATGAGTTCGACAACGGTTCCCAGGCGAATCGCCCCTTCCCCCTCGAACCCACAAAGTTTCGAGGAGAGCAGCACTAAGGCGGGACGAAGCCGTTTGCCGCCGCTTCCGCGCAGGTATTGACCGATCTCGGTGATGGGCTGAACGCTGGAGACGCTCTGCTGGCAAAACTCCTCTTCGACCTTCTGGAGGTCAGCACGCACCAAGTCGAAGACTTCTTTGGTGGTCAGGCTATTGACGGAGGCCAAGTATTAGTTCCCCATCGTCCCTTCAGTTTTCGATTACCCACACAAGTTTTGCAGGGGACAGCAGAACCAGATCGCAATCTTAAATACTCCCACAATTTAGAGTTGAAGGGAAGCGTGAAGTTCAATTGGTAGTAATCCCTCAGTTTCGGTCTCGTCTTAGGTATGGGTCGAGGGAATTCTCTGTAGAGCCGATGATTTTCTGCTGGACAAATCGAAATCTCTTCGTTACTCTAGCCTGGGGAGCAACCAAGAGAG
>Ga0209517_10009175_pt1 | contig 11372 bp, 11 predicted proteins | sample PeaSoiMetSII2010_FD_187695 | JGI IMG/M metagenome (GOLD analysis project Ga0209517, IMG submission 187695) | Peat soil microbial communities from Weissenstadt, Germany - SII-2010 (SPAdes) (version 2) | ecosystem: Environmental > Terrestrial > Soil > Wetlands > Peat | place: Germany...
TAGCATCTGTACGGGTTCCTACGATATTCCCAAGGCCTATTGCCGGGTCGACGCGGTTTTCACGAACAAGGCGCCCGGCGGGGTGGCCTACCGTTGCTCACTGCGAGTCACTGAAGCGGTGTATCTGATCGAGCGAATGATTGACGTGCTGGCGCAGAAGGTCGGTGTGGATAAGGCCGAAATCCGGCGGCGAAATTTTGTCAAGGCAGAGCAATTTCCCTATACCACGGCGCTGGGCTGGACGCTCGATAGCGGCAATTACCACACGGCGCTCGACAAGGTATTGAAGGCGGTGGACTACGAGGGTCTGCGCAAAGAGCAGGCGGCAAAGCGTGCCAAGGGCGAGCTGATGGGCATTGGCATTTCCACCTTTACGGAAATCGTGGGCGCCGGTCCTACCAAGGTGTGCGACATCCTCGGCATTGGCCTATTCGACAGCTGCGACATCAGGGTCAACCCAACCGGCAGCGCCATCGCGCGCCTGGGTACGATGAGTCAGGGGCAGGGGCACGAGACTACTTACGCGCAGATCATTGCCACAGAGCTCGGGTTGCCGTCCGAAGAGATCCAGATCGAAGAAGGAGATACCGATAAGGCGCCCTATGGAGCCGGCACCTGGGGATCGCGGTCAACGCCGGTGGGCGGCGCGGCGGCGGCGCGCGCGGCGCGCAAAATCAAGGACAAGGCAAAAAAGATTGCAGCGCACCTGCTCGAAGTCGGTGAGGGCGACTTGGAATGGGACGTGGATCGGTACCGCGTGAAAGGCGATCCGACGGCGACCAAGACGATGAAGGAAATCGCCATGGCTGCGCATACCAGCAATCTGCCGGACGGGATGGAAAAGGGACTCGATGCCACCGAATACTACGATCCGCCGAACATGACCTTCCCATTTGGCGCTTACGTGTGCGTAGTCGACATCGACAAATACACCGGTGAGACCAAGGTGCGGCGCTTCTATGCGCTGGATGACTGCGGTACGCGGATTAACCCGATGATCATTGAGGGACAGGTCCACGGCGGGTTGACGGAAGCTTTTGCGGTGGCGATGGGCCAGGCGGTGCCGTTCGATGATAACGGCAACCATTTGGGCAACAGCCTGATGGACTACTTCCTGCCGACGGCGGTCGAGACGCCCAAGTGGGAAACGGACTTTACCGTAACGCCGTCGCCGCACCACCCGATTGGGGCCAAGGGCGTCGCCGAATCGCCGCACGTCGGCGGCATCCCGTGCTTTTCCAATGCAGTCGTGGATGCCTTCGCCCATCTGGGTGTCACGCACATGGATATGCCGCATACGTCCTTCCGCGTCTGGCAGCGCTGCAAGTCGCTTGGCCTCAACCAACGGTAGGTTGGAGTGAAGGTTCAGCTCGAGCGAACCTTTCCGATGCCGGCCGGCCCGGCGGCCACCTGGGAAATCCTGGCCGATATGGAGTCGGTTGCGGCCTGCATGCCCGGCGCGAAGATCACCGAGCGGATAGACGAGCGGCATTACAAAGGCACCGTGACCGTCAAGGTGGGGCCTGCGACTCTGTCATTCCGGGGCGACATGGAAGTCAAGGAGCTGGATGCGGCCAATCGCTCCCTGCGCATGGCCGCCAAAGGGACCGACGCATCCGGATCTTCGGCAGCGTCGCTTGAGCTGGCGGCGGCTGTGCGCGCCACAGAGGATGGCACGAGCGCCTTGACCGGCCGTTGTGAGGCGTCGTTGAGCGGCCGGGCGGCCACTTTCGGGGGCCGCATGATGGACACCGTCGCCGACCAGATCCTGCGACAGTTTGCCGCTAACTTTGCGGCGCGCGTTCAAGCGCGCCAGCCGCCCCGACCCGGGGACGCCCCACCGGCGCTGGCGGCGCAGTCGCCGCCGACCACCGGGCCATCGTCCGTGCCGCCGCCGGCCGCACCATTGAGCGCCCTGACGCTGCTATGGGTGTTCTCCAAAAACTGGCTTCGCGGCCTATTTTCAAGAAAGGCGGCATGAGCACCGGCGCGCAACGCGTGGCCGATGTGGCCGCGTTACAGCAGCAATTGGCCGCTGTTGGCTACATAGCAGAGCGCAGCTTTGCCGCGGCGCTGCTGTTGATGACGGAATTGAAGCGTCCGCTGCTGCTCGAAGGGGACGCCGGCGTGGGCAAGACCGAGGTGGCGAAGGCGCTGGCCGCTGTGCGCGGCACACGCCTTATTCGCCTGCAATGCTATGAGGGGCTGGATGCGCATTCGGCGATGTATGAATGGAACTATCAGCGCCAGCTGCTGGCGATCAAATTGCTTGAACAGGACGATCGCAGCGTCGCGGCCAAGGAGCAGGATATCTTTTCAGAGCGTTATCTGCTGAAGCGACCGCTACTCGAGGCGATCAGTTGTACGCACTCGCCAGTGCTGCTGATCGATGAAGTCGATCGAGCAGACGAAGCGTTCGAGGCCTACCTGCTCGAGCTGCTGTCTGATTTTCAGATGTCCATCCCGGAGCTGGGCACGGTTACGGCGCTTTCAGTTCCGCTCGTGGTGGTGACATCCAATGGCACGCGCGAGCTGTCCGATGCATTGCGACGTCGATGCCTGTATCAGTTTGTCGAATACCCATCGTTCGAGAAGGAGCTCGCCATACTCGAAATCCGCGCGCCTGAAGCGGCCGGCGAATTGGCGCGGCAGGTGGTCCAGTTCGTGCAGGACGCGCGCCGTATGGATCTGCAGAAAAGACCGGGAATTGCCGAGACGCTTGACTGGACGGCGGCGCTGCTGCGCCTCGGCGTCACCGCCATCGGGCAAGATGCCAGCGAGGCGATACTGGAAACCCTGGCGGCGCTCATTAAGACGCGTGATGACCGCACCGCATTTACGCGGGAAGTCGTGGGGCGGATGGCGGCGGCATGTTAGGGACGGCCAGCATGCCGCCAACGCCCGATCTGGCTGGGGCCGTGCGGGCCCGACTGGCGGGTTTTAGCGGGTTTCTGCAGGCCAGCGGTTTTGGCGTCGGCGGGGGTGATTCCTCCGCGGTACTCCGGACCGCATCCCAGGTGGGCATCCTGCATCCGCAGATGCTGCGCTGGAGCCTCAAGGCGCTGCTATGCGGCCGGCCCAGCGAGTGGCATCGCTTTGACGCGCTATTCGACGTCTATTTTTTGCCCCCTAATAAGAAAATATTTCTCGAGGGGACACGCGACACCGCGAGCTATCGCAAACCATCGCCGGAAGTCAGCCCGGACAGTGTGCAGGCGCCGGGACAGTCCCGTGGTGGCGCAGGCAATCGCCGGCTGGCGCCCGAACGCTACGCCGCCAGCCGGGAAGAGTCCCTGGAGGCGGCGGACTTTCGCGAACTGGCTCGGGCCGAGGAGGTGCGCGATATCGAGGCCCTGATGCGCCGCTTTGCTCGAGAGATGAAGCGGGTGCGAGTGCGGCGCGAGGCGCGCTGCCTGCGCGGACGCCGATTCGACCTGGCCGGCACCATCCGCCGCAGCATCGAGCACGGCGGCTTGCCACTGTCAGTGGTCTGGCGCGATCGGCGCCGTATCAGACCGAGGATCGTGCTGCTGCTCGACGTGAGCCGCTCCATGAGCCTGTACAGCTTTTTCTACCTGCGGCTGGCCCGAGCGTTGTCCGCCGAGCTTTCAGACATTTACGGTTACATTTTCCACACGCGCTTAACAGCAATTTCCGAGGCGCTGCGCGATGCCGATGCATGGCGCGCTCAGGAAAAAATGCACCTGCTGGCCGCTGGCTGGGGCGGCGGCACCCGGATCGGCGACTGTCTGCGCGAATTTAACCGGGACCATATGGGGCGCCGAGTGCATTCGCGCACCACAGTCATCATCGTGAGCGACGGCTATGACACCGGGGAGCCGAAGACCTTGGCAGATGCGCTGCGCGCGCTGCGGCGACGCGCGCGTCGCATCATCTGGATCAACCCGATCTCAACCCGACCCGGATGGAGTCCAGTCAGTGCCGGCATGCGAGCGGCGCTACCGCACATCGACCTGTTGGCACCCGGTGCGGACTTGGCGACTATCAAACGCGTACTGCCAGACATCATTGAATCCATGCGATGAGCGACCAGGAACTACTCCAGCTGGCACAGACGCTGAACGAGCGTGACGAGCCGTATGCGGTGGTCACCGTGGTGCGGGTCGGAGCCCCCACGTCCGCCTATGTCGGTGCGCAGGCGATCGTGCTGCGTGACGGCAGGCTGTGCGGCTGGATTGGCGGTGGCTGCGCGCAGGAGATCGTGATTGCCGCGGCTCTGGAGGCCATCGCGACCGGGAAACCGGCGCTGGTGCGCATCGCCAACGACGAGCGCCAGCCCGAGCCGGACGTCGCGCAGCACGCGATGCCCTGTGCCAGCAATGGCACGATCGAGCTGTTCGTCCAGCCCTATAGCGCCGGCACATCACTCTGTGTCCTGGGCGATACGCCAGCGGCCAGCGAAGCACGATTTTTTGCACAGCGCCTGGGAATCCGCGTGGTCCATAGCGTGGACGAGGCAGCGGTGGTACTGGTGGCGACGCAAGGGGCCGCTGATGCCCAGGCGCTGGAAGCGGCACTTGCGAGTCCAGCGCAGCACGTGCTGATGATTGCGAGTCGGAAGAAGGCCGATCGATTGCGGGACTTAATGCGTCTGCGGGGTATCCGTGAAGATCGCCTGGCGCAACTGCAGGCGCCGGCCGGTCAAGACGCAGGTGCCAGAACGCCGAGCGAGATCGCACTGGTCGCGGTCGCGGGGGTTTTGGCGCTGCTGCGCGGCAAGGGCGCGAGCCACGGTGAACATGAGCCGGCCGAAGCGGCGTCGGGCGCGGTGCTGGCGGCGCCAGCCGCCGCGGAAAATGTGCCGCTCGATAAGCAGGCCAGTACGTTCATCAACCCGGTATGCGGCATGGCAGTTTCGACCGTCACGGCGCTGCACGTGGAGCATTACGCTGGTGAAGACTATTACTTCTGCTGCAGCGGCTGTTGGACAACGTTCCGGCAGGACCCGGCAAGATACGCAGCCATCCGCCGGGCTGCCACATCGAGGGTCTCGGCATGAGATGGTCGGCCGTTGTATTGGCCGCAGGGACGTCCTCGCGCATGCGGGGCCCGCACAAGTTGTTGATGCCGCTCGAAGGCAAACCGGTCATTCGACAGACCGTCGAACGGCTTTGGGCCGCCGGCCCGCAGGAAGTTGTCGTGGTCACGGGGCATCAGGCGCGAGATATCAGCGCGGCACTGGCACAGATGCCCGTCACGATATTGCTTAATCCCCGCTACGAGGAGGGACAGATGACATCAGCGGCCGTCGGCGTCGGCGCGCTGCAAATGGCAACGGATACTGTGATGATGTGCCTAGGCGACATGGCTCTGCTCGGACCGAGCGACTACGCCGAGTTGGTAAAGGTGTACGTCGAGCGGACCGATCGATCGATAGTCATTCCTTATTATCAGGGGCAGCGCGGTAATCCCATTCTGTTTGCCTCCAGTTACGTACACGAGGTGGCCATCGGCGAACGACATATCGGCTGCAAAAAGCTGGCAAACGAGTACCCGGATGATGTCTATCGGTATGAAGCGACCCACGACCGTTTTACGACGGACTTGGACACACCGGAGGATTACGCGCGGCTGTTGGAACGATTTCGGGCCAGCGAAGCATCAGCAGGACGGACCGATTCCCAATCCAGTAGGCTGATCACGGTGAGCTGACAGGCGAGGGTTCCCTATTTCCCGCCGGGCTGCGGTCCGCAAGAATTCAGTACTTCAGGATCGACCGTCGCGGCGATTCGCACAGTGGAATCAGCCAATCCAGGCGCGCGCCCGCGGCTGCTTCACCCTCACGTGCTGCGCAATGCTGGGAACGCGACAAGCCACGCCATTTACACAAATAGAATCATATAGTTACGAAGCAAACAAAAACCACTTTATTGTCTCCTCCGGTCCATGTCAGCGCCTCGCAACTGCGGGCGCAGTTATCCGATTTGAGCCGGCGAGCTTGCGCGCGTGGAGTGGCGCGTGGTTCTGTCCGCAGACAGGTCAGCTCGCGCGGTCGATGAACCGTCGTTTTGAGGAGCTTGACTAGACAGATTCACAGATCGAAGCTCATCGGCCGCGGTCGCGGGATTGATCGTGCGGTCATCCAATCTCACTATTCTCACAGTCATTACTGTCGGCTCAGCGCTGCTTTGCGGCCTTACTGGATGCTCAGTGAGATCGCCAATACAACCAGCCAATGCAAGCAAATCAGCATTTGATGGGGCAGCTTATAAGGGCGAAACCGTTACCCTCTACGCGCGCACAGCAGGTAATGAGGCGTACAGAGTCTTCAATCAGGCAGCTATCGGATGCGTCCCCCTGCAGTCCGTTCGGGACGACGCGCAGCAAAGGGCAAAGGATTTCTGTGACCGGAAAGGTAAGTCGATGGAGCCCATACGAGAGACGACCTCGACGCCCCGATACATTCTGGGCAAGGTTCCCCGCGTCGAAATTGTCTTCGACTGTGTTGACAAACCAACGTTGCCGCGACCGTCAACGAACGATGATCCCAAATACGCACGGCTGCTCAACCTCAAGCAGCTCTTGGATGTTGAAGTCACCACTGCAGCAGAATTTGCCCGGGAAAAGGCCAGCAGCCTGAGTTCCCCCTGAGGTGATAGCGGCTTGCCGACACGAGGACCTCGCCCAGGATGAGGCGGGCCGATAAAGAACATCGATAGCTGGTAGGCTCGATCTGTGCGGGCACAGGGCGTGTCCGCCTTCAAGGAGGGAGATCATGAGATTGACTATGGCATTGGCCGCGTTCGCCGGCCTCGGACTGATGGCTTCGTTGTCGGCGACGGCTGCCGAGCCGACGATGATGCGCGTGATCGTGGTGCAGACCGCCGATGCGCCTGCCTATCTGCACGAATTGGCAGCCCTGAAGGCTATCTACAATAAACTTGGCGGGACGTACACGCTGCGAGTTTGGCGCGCAACCTACGCCGGCACGGACACGGGCGCCGTCGTCGTCACCATCGAATACGCGAACATCCAAGCATTCGCGAAGCTCCAAGGGATACTGCACACGAATCAGGAGGTTGCCGCCGAGATGAAGAAGCTAAGCGGCCTGCGCACGGTGCTCTCCGACAGCCTCTACGATGAACTGACCGAACCTTGAGGGTTCCAGCGGCATAGCTTGCGGGCGGCGTGCCGAGTTAGCCCAAGGCGCTGCGAGCCCGGATAGCGTCAGCCCGCTGCACACCGTCAGAGTCGCCGCGTGAAGGCACGTGGGGACACCGGACCTTCGGCTGCACTCACTGCGCCACGCATCTTGCATTCATCGGTTCTGGAGCCGGCCGATCTGCGCGCCACCGCCAATGCGCCGGTGAGCCCCTGAGCCATAACGTCCAACTGCAGGAACTGATATGAACATTGCTGAGTCGCTCTTGGTGGCACTTAAGGAGCAGGGCGCCCGGGGGATATTTGGAGTGCCAGGTGATTTTGCGTTGCCATTCTTCAAGGTGGTAGAAGAATCCGGCATCCTGCCTCTTTACACATTGAGCCACGAACCCGCGGTCGGATTTGCCGCCGACGCAGCCGCGCGTGCGACCTGTGGTCTAGGCGTGGCGGCAGCGACCTATGGTGCTGGCGCACTTAACATGGTTAATCCGATCGCCGCAGCGTACGCGGAGAAATCTCCGGTGGTCCTCACATCCGGCGCGCCGGGAGTGCGTGAGGCGCGTAGCCGATTGCTGCTTCACCATCAAGCCAAGGCACTGGACTCGCAGTTTCGCGTCTTCAGCGAAGTGACCTGCGACCAGGTCCGGCTCGACGACGCTGCGCGGGCGCCGCACGATATTGCACGCGTCCTGCACAGCGCCCGCACTCATTCGCGACCCGTCTATATTGAGTTGCCACGTGACATGGTCTGGGAGCCCTGTGCGCCGGTAGTGCCGGTGATCGCTGAAGAGCCGGACCCGGCCGCGGTCGCAGCCTGCGTTGAGGAAATTCTGGGCAGGCTGCGCAAAGCGACATCTCCGGTACTTATGGTGGGTGTGGAGGTACGCCGCTACAGCCTGGAAAGCCGGGTCGCGAGGCTCGCTGCATTGCTTGGGTTACCTGTCGTCACGAGCTTCATGGGCAGAGGACTCTTGGCAAACACGAGTGCCCCGCTTCTCGGTACCTATATGGGGATCGCGGGCGCACCTGAAATCACCGCCCTTGTTGAAGGATCAGACGCGTTGCTTCTCTTAGGCGTGCTAATTTCCGATACAAACTTTGGCGTATCAGTTCGCCAGATTGACTACCGGCGCAGCATTCATGCACTCGACGGCCGGGTGACACTCGGTCACCACATCTATCCCAACATTTCGCTCGAGGCCCTCGTCGAGGGTTTGCTGCAACGCGTGAAGGATGGGATTGAAGCACCAGGGCCCGGACGGCCGGTCTATCCGCGCGGACTGGTGTCCGACGGGTGCCCGGTAGGACCGTCGGACATTGCGTGCGCCATCAACGATCTGATGGCTATCGCTGGCCCAATTCCAATTGCCGTGGACGCTGGCGACTGCCTATTCGCAGCGCTGGAAATTGAACCGACGAGCCTGCTAGCCCCGGGTTATTACGCAACGATGGGCTTTGGGGTCCCCGCGGCTCTGGGCATACAGGCCACGACGGGTCAACGTCCCATAGTTCTGGTCGGGGATGGGGCCTTTCAAATGACGGGTTGGGAGCTTGGCAACTGCCAGCGCTATGGCTGGGATCCAATCGTCATTGTTTTCAACAACAGGAGCTGGGAAATGCTGCGGCTATTCCAGCCCGAATCGAAGTTCAACGACCTGTCTGATTGGCGATTCGCAGAAATTGCTTCGGCTTTGGGAGGCGACGGAACACGCGTACTTACTCGCGAGGCGCTTAAGTCCGCGCTGCACGCCGCAATGTCCCGCCGCGGGCGTTTCCAGCTCATTGAAGTCATGATTCCTCGCGGCGTGGTGTCCAAGACCCTGCAACGCTTTGTCGCCGGCTTGACCCGTTTCGCCAGCGGCGGCGAAGCGCCGCCCCCAGTACTGTGAGCCCGTTCATGGATGACGCGGAGTAAATCCCGCAACGAACCGATCAACTCCGCATTCTGCTGCCCGTCGGGTCATAGAGCGCATTGGCCACGACTCGCGCGCCATACTGCGCGCCATCGATCTCGACCGCGAGCTCGACATTATCGGCAGTGCATGTCAGGCGCACATACCCCAGCGCCATGAAAATCCGAGGTAGTGAGCATAGCCGCCCGACGTGACGTGGCCAACGCATTGGTTGCGCTGCAGGAAGGCTCGATTCGGGGCGCTTGAAAAAACTTGGGAAAAGCATAGATTCAAGTTGTTGGAGGATTGGAAAGACACTTCGGCTCGGTGCATAAGCGGGTTATTTCGAGTTGGCTGCCTGGGGAGGGTATAGCGAGCGGGTTACATCCAGCTGCAATACCTTCCGCCGGGATTGAGAGTCCGCAGCGGACCAAAAGGGGCAGCAGTGGATCAGATCCACACGACCACGGGCACCACGCTCTACTGGGCGGTCTACTGGGTGACCCATGCCGCGGCCACCGCGTTCGTGATGGCTGGACTCGCCGTGGGGTTGTTCTACGTGAGCCCGTTCGTCCTCCGGCTACTTCGGCGGCTATTCGCACGGCTCGCACGGCGCGGTCACGCTTGAGTCTGATCGGCCGCATGGCGCAAAGTCATGGCCACCTCCGGTGGGTGAGGCTGGCGGGGACCACGAATGCCGACGATTATCGGCAATAGTCGGCTAGCTCGGCCGGTGGTGTAGCGAGTCCCCAAAACAGCGCATCGAATCCGATCCGCACGCCAGCGTCCGGATGCCAGCCGAAGCTGCGATCCCAACGCACCAGGGGCCCCCCGTAGCCGAACAGCCAACCGCCATGGAGTGGACGCTTGAAAAGCACGCTGGTCTCGTACAAGGTAGTGTGCGAACTGCGGTCGCCGCTCGCTGCCAACTTGGCGATCACGCCACAAGCAAGGTCATGGCCGTCGGCGAGCCGATCGTAGCGCCGCTCTTGAATCACCGCGCGCGCATAGCCAATAATGAAGGTCTGATTCCAGTCCGTTGCAGCCTTATCGCGAACCCAGTCGGCATAGCTCGCCGAGCGCATGACCCAGCGATCGCTCCAGCGATCGACACCGATGCCGCCGGCCACGCCTATTCCCGAGCCGGTCTCCGCGTACAGTTTTGCGAAAGGGTAGACGTGCAGCGACCCGGCGCTTAAGTCGCGCGCCCACCTCACGGTGCCGAAGGCCGACGGCCAGAATTTGGCGTGTGCGCCGACCTCGACATCCACATGCGCCACCGGAGTCAATCGCAGGCCGGCGCGCACGGGATTCTGTTCCTGGGCGGGGTCAACAATGGGAGTCTCCTGGATGCTGTCGTTGGTAATGAACAGTCTAAGTCGGTGCTCCAGATTCGGAATGCGCAGTGCGGCGTCGAAATTACGTGCCGACGCGAGGCCGAATCCGCCCTGCTTGTGCAGGAATTCGCCGTCAAAGTCGATGCGCAGCGGCGAGACCGGCACGATGAGGGGCGCCGTTCCAGTTGGCGCAAACCATGTGTCGACGTCTTCAATAAAATACTGCAACCGTCGGTACAGCCAATCGTGTCCCTGGTCAAGGTAGCCACCGAAAGTATCGGCGACGTTGGTCGCGACGCCGCGAAGTTCTTCGGCTGTCCCGGTCGATGGGTGCACTTGCTCTGGAGCCTCGGCGTCAGCCTCGGCGCGCGACCACACTGCGATGCACGCGAACACAACTATCAACGTGCCAACTCGCAGACTCATGGCGCGGCCTCATCCCGAGAGACTCGCGGGCTTTGGCTAATTAAATCGCTGTCGGTAATTGGCCCAGAGAACCCCGTCAGTACGCTGCCTCGGGGGTTATAGACGTCGACCTTGGATAACTTGAATCAGAATTACCACGACGGCAATGACCAAGAGGACGTGAATGAATCCGCCCATGGTATACGAGCTGACCAAACCTAGAATCCAAAGAACGATCAGTATGACCGCAATGGTATAAAGCATGTGACTTCTCCTGTTGCGATGACTTGCCGAAAGACTTATGGATGGCCTGTCGTCTGCTTAGTTGCGCGTTGGTGCACCGAATGTCCAGACTCCGACAACGTTATCATAGCCTTGAGCGAACTCGTAACATACGGCCCCCTGACCTGCTGGCATTCCTCGGACCAGTTGCTGCTTAGGAGATGGCCGTGTCCGGGTTGGTTGTTGAACTCAGTTGCTGTTTGAACCCTGCCGGCGTCAGTTGGCCGAGACTCGAGTGCGGTCGAACCTCGTTGTAATGGCGCCGGAACTGCTCGATGACAATCTTCGCATCGATTCGATTTCTGAACCACTCCATGCTCAGGCACTCGTCGCG
>Ga0209517_10009176_pt1 | contig 11365 bp, 5 predicted proteins | sample PeaSoiMetSII2010_FD_187695 | JGI IMG/M metagenome (GOLD analysis project Ga0209517, IMG submission 187695) | Peat soil microbial communities from Weissenstadt, Germany - SII-2010 (SPAdes) (version 2) | ecosystem: Environmental > Terrestrial > Soil > Wetlands > Peat | place: Germany: Weissenstadt...
TCGGTCCCTCCAATCAGGTTGCCCGGCGACCTGACACAAACCCGAGCCCCGCCGCCTCCACGCGGCCCCCCGCGCGCAACGAACTCCCCAACAGTTGCGTGTTCCCATTCATACCAGCAAGCGGCGCGCGCCGCCTACGGCTTCCGCAACGACGATTACTTCTTCTCCATATCCGCCAGGCCTTTCCCGGGATTCCGTGAAGAACTGGAATTTAGAACGGCGACGCTGATAGCAACTGGTAGAAGGCGGCCGCCCCGGACGTAGTGTTTGTCACCACATTTTGACTGCCGACCACAACGGGCGGAGCGAGCACGGGCTGCCAGAAATGGGTTGCTGAGAGGTTGTCAGTCGTTACCAGCGCGTAGTTGGTCGCCCTAGCCGGCCAGGAAAGCACCACGGTGACCCCTGATTGGCTGGCGCTGATCAATTGCACGGTCAACACCGGGCCGGGCCGGGCTTGATAAGCCGGTCCGCCGACGGTTTCAATGTCGCCATTCACCGCCAGATCATTGTCGCCTTTGGCGCCGTCGTGGAAATGCAGGATGATTCTATCCGGAAACAACTCCGCGCCGGTCGTGCCGTCATAGAGGAATGGATACCAGTGCGGAGCCGCGTTGTCCGGCGTGGGGCCGTAATTGAGATAAGTCGTGGCAGAATAGGCAAAATTCGTGTCGGCCCACAGGTGCAGGAAATTGGTGATGATCACGGCGCCGCTTGCCGGAAGGTTGGTGAGGCCGAAACCGAGGAAACCGATGGGGAACACGTAGCCAGACGGCGGGCTGGAGGCATTGGGCGCGCCGCTGGGCACGACGTGTTCAAAGGCCGTGCCGTTGGTGGCGGCCAGCGTCACCCACAGGCCGGCAATCGTCGGCAGCGACGCCACATTGCTCTGGAGCGAATCCAGGATGCCGTCCCCGTTACCGTCGCCGGCGGACAGGTCCAGGGGATGAGGCCCAGCTTGACCGGTACCGCCCGGGCCGTTCAGATTGGGACACTGGTTCTCGGTGTTCTGGCCCAGCCCGTTGAGGCCCACAGGCCCATCCGGGACCAGGATCGCCCGGGAAAACTCTGAGCTGTTGCCATCGTCGTCCGTGGCGTTAGCCGTCAGCCAGTGCGGCTGCACGGCCACGCCGGAAAGGGAGGCGCGAGGCAGGAAGACGCCGCCCGCCACCCCGGTTTGCACTGCCAACGTGTCCAGGTAGCGCTGCCCCTGGCCGAAGCCGAGCGGTCCCGGCAAATCGTTGTCGTAAAGATCAACGTCATAGTTGGTGTTGGGTTTCCCCAGCAGCGAGAGTTGGAAAGCAAGCGTCCCGCCACTATAAGTCACCTGGGCCAACTCGGGAGTTTCCAACGCGCCATCATCGAGTTCGATCTGGTTCTTCGGATTGAGCAACTGGACCGGGTTCGGACCCGGCGGCGACAAGTCAATACCCAGGCCAGTGTTGCCGTAGATTTTGTTGAACCGGAAAGTGTTGCCGAAATCCGACGCCACGTTGTCAATGCCCAGGCCGTTGCCACTTATCACATTGCTCAGCACGAGCGTATAAGAAACCTGGCCGCTGATGACGATGCCGCCGAGCGCGTTGCTTTCGATGGTATTGTCGGAGATTAATGTAAAGGGTGCGTCCTCGATGAGGATGCCCAGACAATCCTGCTCCGGATCCTTGGTTGCCTGGATCAAATTGTTCTGAATGATGTTCCTTATCGCGGTTTCGCCTAGGATTTGGATGCCGCTGCCATTCTTGTAAAGCGTGTTACCATAATCCACCCCGGAACCGCCAATTGCGTTGGTCGGCGCGGCGACCACCAGGATGCCGCAGTCGTTATTGCTAAGCACATTGGCATAAATCTGGTTGCCGGTGGCGCTGGGCAGGTACAAAACAACCCCATACTCATTGTCCGAAATCAGGTTGCCCTCGCTTGCCGCCAGGCTGCCCACTCGATTGCCGCTGACGCCGTTAAGCCAGACGCCCGCAATCGGCCTCGCTACGGGCAATCCGTTCGGGAAGAAGGCCGCATCGGTGCCGTCAGCACGCGTCCCCAGGTAATTGTCCAGGATGGAATTATCGGTGGCCCCGTTGGTGGCCGACGGAGTCGTGTCACCCACCCAGACTGCAACGGTGCCACCAGCGGCGGGAAAGGCGAACGTGGCGGGATCGTCGATTAGAACCGGTTCCGCCGCGCTGCCGGGTGACACCAGGATCACGTTCGAGCCCTTGGTGCCATCCCCACCGACTTGGTTATGCGAGGATTCAATCAGAATGCCGGCGGTGGGCGCCCCGGGATACATTCCACCGGACGGAACGGCTTCGGTGCCGGCGGAGTTGAGCCCGATGTAGTTGTCCTGGATGATGCTGGCATCGGCCCCGCTGTTCAGATGGATTCCGTGTTTCGGAAAGCCATTCAGGACCAGTCCGTAAAACTCGCAGTTGGCGCCGAAAACTTCCAAGACGGCGGGCTCGCCGGCCGGAGCATAAATTTCCACCGGCGGCGGCTCGGAATTCGGGTCCTGAGACCGCCCGTCAACGATCGTCGAACTGGTGATCTCCGGCAGCGGCGATTCCGGCTGGATGCGGGGAGAGTTATCGTGATAGTCGGGATCCGTTTCGGGAACCGCGAACTGGATGATGTTGACGCCAGGCAGGATGTTGGCCAGTTCGATAGCGGCCCGCAAGGTGCATTCGGCCTCGTTGTCGTTGGTGCCCGCGAGTTTCCTGCCCGTGTCGCAGCAGCAACCGTTCGGGTCCAGCAGCGGCAGGTCGCCCGTCGAGTTCACCACGATGGGCGCCACCACCAGCGTCTTTGCTTCCACCACGTCCAGCCTCAGGGTTGGATCGTCCGCGAGGCCCAGCTTGATATCCAGCGTGTCGAGGTCGCCCGGCAAGCCTTGGGTTTCACCCACCTCAACCGTCAGCGTCAGGACTTCCCCGGGCGACATAAGGGGCAGTGTCATGCCGCCGGCTGCTTCGAGTTCCGCCGTCACATCGATGTTGAAGAGCGAAAATGCCGCTTGCCAGACCGCGTCGCCGACTTGGGTCGCCTCCAGCGTGTAGGCCTGCGGCCGCGGGTCGTTGTTCCGGATTTGCACCGCGAACGTCGAAGAGTCATCCGACCCGGCCACGAAGTTCGTCAGCACTTGCGGCGGTGCAGCCGACGTTTGAAAGACGCCAAGGCCGGCGTAAAAATTGTCCGACACCATACCCCGTTTGATCAGCAGGTCGCCGCCGGGGACAATGCGCACAGACTCGCTGTGGGCGGGCAACGAGACCAGCGTCGGTGTTTTCAGGGTGAGAGTAAAGCGGCCGGCCCCGTTGGTCGTGGCCTGGCACTGCCACTCGGCCTGCATCTGTCCTCCGGGTTGGAGACTCCATGGCGGCGCGGGCGAGGGACCTGAAAGCGGTTCAAATGCGCCCGTCCCGCTCCAGGCCGGCGGTTCGGCGGGCTCCACGCCCGTCAGCAGCTCATCACCCAGCGCGGTGATGGTGGCGGTGACGGTCAATTCGTCGCCGACGGACACGCGATTGGTGCTGACGGTGAGGGCGACGTTGAGCATGGGCGAAAGCAGCACCGCGTAGCTCAGTTTATCGGCCTTCAGCGCGTGGACGAGCAACTGCCCGCGGTTGTTGGCAAACACGAGCGCTGGAACGCCGGTGTAGCCCCAATCAGTCCACGGCAGATTGAGCCGGTTCTGGCTGTCGAGGACCGGAACGTCGGGGAACTCATCCCATCGCCAGATGTCCTGGTAGAAGTTGCTCACGAACCAAACGCTGCCCGCCGGGTCCAGAACAACGCTGCTGACGTTGGTCCGGCCGGCACGCACCACCTCGCCCGTGTTCGGGGAGAGCCAAAGATCCCCCGCCACCGCCCAGTCGCTGCCGGTGACGCCCGCCGCGTCCCCGGAATCGTTCACCGTCAACCGGGATGGGTACCCGAACGCGCGTTCTGCGAGCGCGGATCCTGCGCCGGGATACTCGGTGCCGCCCACCTGGTGGGGGTCGGCGAGAAGGTTCCGGGCGGAATCGAGATGCGCGACCGCTAACTCCTCGTACGACACGTACGGGAGATTCGGGACCGGCCAGTACGGGCCGCAGCACAGATCGTTGAAGATGAGCATTGTTCCGTTGGGGCTGCTGGTTATAGTCTTGGGGAGCCCGCCCGGCCCGCACAGCGTCCCGATGGCTGTGACCGGCGCATCGGGCGGGAACCCGACGAACGCACCGTTCAGCCGGAAACTCGCTGCAAGACCGGAAGGTCCCCAGCCCGACGGGGGGGGATTGAGGATGTTGCCGGAGGTTTGGACGTTCATATGGCCAAACGGCTGACCCGAGGCCGTTACGCCATCGACGACAAACATGCGCCGGCAGTAGTAGTCGTAGACGCTGCCGTTGTATGCCGTAACGGAAATAGTAGGAGCTGGGCCGTAAGTTAACTGACTGCACAACTGGGACTCACCCGCAGCCGAGCCGCGGTAAACAACCGCGTTCCCCTGATCGGCATTGGTGACCGAGGTGTAGAACGTTCCGTCGTCGGCGAACCAAGGGAGCGCCGAACGAGCCAGCGCTTGGAAACTGGTCAGGGGGCTGAACCCCGCCGGCAGCCCGTAGTTCGGCCGTGCCAACCAGAGACCGGGAACGGAGGAGCCGGATGGGCTTTTGGCGGGCGAGTAAAGGTAAAAGACCTCACCCCGGTTATTCAGCCCGGCAGCCGTGTGGGTTCCTGAGGCGCTGGCGCCTATCTGAAAGAGTTCTTTATGCACATAAAGGGATTGGGCGCGCGCCGAAACCAGCCCGAGCAGCAAGGCGGCGCTGACGAGCAGACGAGCCAAGAAGGTTTTCACAGAGACAATTGGATAACGTTTAATGATTTATGTCAACAACTAATGGAACCGGAACCTCCTCCAGGACGAATTCGACGTGATCGCCATGCTCCACCGCAACGGCGATTAGCTCACCCGCGCAGCGGTGAGTACGCGCGGGCGCGCAAGAAGCAAACTCCTGCTGTGAGACGCGTCAACTGCTTGCTTTGATTCAGTGTGAGTTTTCTTGGGGCATGACCGGGAGCAGTCTGAAGGCTCGAGGCTGCAGCCTTCTGACCTCATTCGCCTGTACTACTAGGCGGTGCCGGACGTGTTCCGGGCGGCGCAGTTTATCAAGGAACTCAAAGAGTTCGAGCGGACGGGCGATTTCCCGAACCTGGCGATCATCTGTTTGCCCCAGGATCACACGAGCGGGACTGCCGCCGGTTCGCCCACGCCGGCCGCCCAGGTGGCGGACAACGATCTGGCTTTTGGCCAGATCGTCGAGGCCCTCAGCCATAGCCGCTTTTGGGAGCAGACCTGCATCCTGGCCGTCGAGGATGATCCGCAGGCCGGATGGGACCACGTGAGCGGCTACCGCACGACCGCCTACGTCATCAGCCCCTACACCAAACGCCGCCAGGTCGTTAGCGCGCAGTACAATCAAACCAGCCTCGTGCGCACCATTGAACTCATCCTCGGCCTGCCGCCGATGAACCAAATGGACGCCACGGCCACTCCCTTGTTCGATTGCTTCACCGGCACGCCGGACTTCACGCCCTTCGTTGCCGTGAAGAATAACGTCCCTCTCGACCAGATGAATCCGGAGCCGAGGAAGATTGCCGATCGGCTGCTGCGCAAGCAGGCCTACGCCTCAGCGCGCCTGCCGCTCCGCCAGCCGGACCAATGCCCGGAAGACCTCCTGAACCGCATTTTGTGGCACGCGATGAAAGGGTCGCAGGCGTCATATCCCGCCTGGGCGGTTCAGGCAGAAGACGATTGAGCCATCAACTCTTCGATTTGGCCGCTTTCGATGGGGATGTCAGCCATGAGGTCGAGGTTGCCGCCGTCCTGGACGAGGATGTCGTTTTCGAGGCGGACGGCGAAGGCTTCGGCGGGTAGGTAGATGGCGGGCTCGACGGTGAGGACCCAGCCCGCCTGGATGGGTTGGGTGGTGAGGCCGACGTCGTGGACGTCCAACCCGAGGGGGTGGCCTACGCCGTGCATGAAGTACTTCTTGAGGGCGGGTTTTTCGGGGTCTTGCTTGCGGACCTCGGAGGGTTTGAGCAGACCGAGGCCCAGCAGTTCTTCCTGCATGAAGGCCTCGGCCTCTTTTTGCCATTGTTTGGGCAGCTTGCCGGGAGTGGCGGCCTTCGAGGCGGCGCGGAAGACGCGGAGCACGGCGTCATAGACCTGGCGTTGACGGCGGGTAAAGCGGCCGGTGACCGGGAGGGTGCGGGTCAGATCGGAGTTGTAGTTGGCATAGCTGGCGGCCACGTCGAGCAGGAGCAGGTCGCCTCTTCGGCACGGTTGGTCGTTGGCGAGGTAGTGGAGCACGCAGGCGTTCTTGCCGCCGGCAATGATGGGGGCGTATGCGAAAGCGCCGCCGCGCCGGATGAACTCGTGGGCAAACTCGGCTTCCACCTCGGTCTCGGTAACACCCGGTTTGACAAAGCGGGCGACTCTGAGGAAGCCTGCTTTGGTGATGGCGGAGGCCTGGCGGAGCAACTGGACCTCGGCCTCGGACTTGACGACGCGCAAGCGGTGCAGGAGCGGGGCCAGGCGCTGATAATCGTGCAAGGGATAGCGAGCCTGGGTATCTTTAATGAACCGGGCGTCGCGGGTTTCAACCACGATGACGGCGCGCTTGTGTTCGTTGATGTTGAGATAGACGCGGTCGCACTCGCACATCAGCCGATGGAAGAGTTGGGGAAATTCACTAAGCCACTCGACTCGTTTGATGCCAGAGCGGTCGCGGGCCTCCTCCTTCGTAAGCTTGTGGCCTTCCCAGGTGGCGATATGCTCGTTGGTCTCGCGGAGGAACAGGATTTCCCGCAGGTTCTCTTCGTGCGCCTCCGGATAGAGCAGCAGGATGGTTTCTTCCTGCTCGACGCCCGTCAGGTAAAACAGGTCGGAGTTCGGCCGGAAGGGGAGGGTGCCGTCGGCGTTGGCCGGGAGAAGGTCATTGGCGTTGGCCACGGCCAACGAGTTGGGCAGCATCAGGTTCTTGAGGTTCCCCCGGTGGGTGATGAACATCTGTGGATCAAGGTTTCGGTAGCGCATCGGTTATAGGCCTAGAGTTTAGGCCGCTCACCGCTTCATGTCACGGTCGAAAATAGCCGAGACCCGCCGCGGAGGAAATTGAACCGCTAATCCTCGCTAATCTTCGCTGATTCAGATTCGGATTCGGGGTTTTCATTAGCGTTTATTAGCGCAGATTAGCGGTTCACAGGCCGGTGGCGGCTTGCCACGCGGGCCAGGTGATGCCCCAGACCTCGAAGGTCGCGAGGCCGAGGAAGCCGTCCGCCAGGGAGCCGCTGCCAGTGGTGGCGGTGGGGATGGGGACTTCGCGCCAGGTGTTGGGGCCGACGGCGATGTTTTCCACAAAGGTCACGTTCCGGGGCATCACGCCGATGTAGTAGTCCGGCACGCCGCCGGCAGCGCCCAGGGTGAAATCATCCCAGCCGAAGGCACCCGCGCTGGTGAAGGCCCACAGCTCGCAGTTGGCTCGGAAGCCGAGGCGGTAGCGGTCAAGCTGGTAACGTCCGCGATAGGCGTCGGTCATCGAGAGGTAGCTGCCGGAGCCGGCCGGGTCCAGGGTCCGCGAGAGCTGGCCGGGCAGATAGACCCACCATGATGCCTGGCAAAACCTGAAGCGGTATTGCTGCGGGTTCGTCGTGTCGCCGGGGGTGTTGGGGAAGTTGCCGACGCAGCCGGGTTGGGTAAAGAGCCACATCATGCTGTTGGCGCCGGGAGTGCCGGCCACGCCGCCGCCGGCCGCGCCGCCCGGCCAGTAGCAATAAGCGCCCGCGCCGCCGCTCGCCGGCGTGACACCCCACGAATCGATGCCATAGACATAGGGGTCCGGGACGGTGAGATCGTAATCGTAGTTCGGCGCCGATTTGTTCACGGCGCTGGACCAATCGTTCGCATTGACGAAGCCGATGACGGCCGTGTTTTGCGCCGCGCCGACGCCGCCCCAGCCGCAGCAGAGGGAGTTGCCGGCCTCGACGACGTTGCCGGTTTGCCCAGGTTGCCACTCGCTGAACGGGCTGGCGCCGATCTCGCTCATCGGGCTGCGTGCCGGCGTTGGGAAAGTGGGGTTGCTCATGTGGGGATGGCAGTCCAGGCTCGGGCGTCCATAGTCATAACCAGGTTGATTTGGTGGCTGTTGGGGTCGTTGACCGGGATACCGGGGCCGTTGGTGACGCCGGCCGGCACGCTGAGGGCATAAATCATATCGCCCACTAGCCATTCGGGGGCGACGGCCTCGGGCTCGCTGAGGCCGGCGCGCGGGCCGCTGAGGCCGAGTTTGGTGCGGATGCGATTGTCGGCGTCGGCTCCGGAACTGTAGGTGAGGCTGCAGACTGTCCCGTCGGCACAGGTGGTGTGGTACACGCCGCTAACGAGCGTGCCGTAGGTCTCGCGGAGATGGTGCGGTTTGGCGACGTAGAGGATCGGCTGGCAGGTGATGGTGCCGGTTGCCGGGGACGTGCCGCCGGCAAATGTATAGGTGAGCGTGCTGGCGCCGGTGACCGTGGCGTAATAATAGCCGTTGTAAGAGCTCGGAGAAGCGCCGGCAATGAGGACTTCGGCAGTGCCGGTCAGGCCGTGGGGCGCGGAGGTGGTGAGGGTGGCGGTAGTCCCGGAAGCGGTGACCGACGTCACGGCCAACGGGGCTGTTCTCGCGCCCGCTACATAGTCGCCCAGGACGCTGAGGAGCGTCAGTTCGATGACGCCGCCGCCGCCGCCGCCGCCGAGCCAGACGTCATCAGTGCCATTGTTGCCGTCGGGCGTATCCGCCACGCCGGGCGCGCGAAGCATCTGGCAGCGTTTGGCGGCTCCGCTCTGCGCGTCGGTGTAATGTACCCGACCGACGCGGAGGGTTTGTCCCTCGGAATTGGACAGTTTCAGGCCGATCTGACCGATCGGATTGCCGGAGCCATCGGCCGTGAGCACGCCCCCGGCAGCGTTGAGGCGGCAGAGGGTGATCTGCTCATTCTGGGCGTCTTGGGCGACCTGGGTCAGGCCGTTCGGGTTCCCCGCCGTCGTGCCTTGGTCAAACGTAGCCGCCTGGAAGGCGTAAGCCGGCACGCCGTATTGGGTGTTCTCTTTCGCGGTGGCCGAGCCAAGGCCGACGACATCGGTCCCGGCAGCCTGGCCGGTGGAGCGCCCGCTGGGCAGATTATAGATCGTGCGCCAGCGGGAGCAGCGGGCCAGTTCGATGAGTTCCGGTGCGTCCAGGCGGGCGCTCGGGGCGTAGGTGACGGTCAACATGCCCCGGTGCGGCATAGCCCGGACGCTTTGGACGAGCAGATTGGGGTAGGTGTTGGTGGGCCCGACCAGGGTCAAGGCGTTCCCCACAGTGATGCCGGTGGGGACTTGGGGGGCGACAAAGGCGACGGAGCCGGAATATTGGAGCATTGCCAGGCTATTATAGACGGCCTGGGCGACGCCGGTGGGGACAGACTCGCCGGGGTCGTAAAAGGTGGTGGTGTAATAGGTCTGGCTAACGGCATTGGTGAGCGTGACGCGGTGGCTCAACTGGCGGGTGGTGACGACGGCGTTCTTCTGCAAATGGCCCGGGTCAACGTAGCGCGTGAAACTGGCCTCCGCGGTCACGGTGGCGTCCACCCACTGCACTCCCATCCAGGTCGAGAGTTGGCCCTTGACGAGTGCATTTGGATATTGCGCGAGGTCCACCGGGTCCCCGTTGGGGTCCGTGATCGTGGCCAGGCCGATGGCGATGGTGGCCGGGTCAATGCCGGGGTCGTCGAGGGTCTGGTCGATGCCCTCCCACCAGCCGAGGCGGTCGGCGGCGGTGGGGGAGACGGCCAGGGCCACGGGGGCAACCTGGACGAGGACGGAGGTGCGGGAGACTTTGGAGCCGTCGAGTTCGACGAAGTGCCTCGAGCAATTGGGGGTGTAATCCGTGATGCCAGGGGGGTAGAGGTCGTAATAGAACTGAGGCCAGGCGACGTTGTTGAAGACGTTCGTTTGTTTGTATTCGATGACGACGCCGGCAAGCTGGCGTTCATATCTGGGGGCGAGCTCGACTTGACGCTCCTGTTGGGCGGTGATCGTCTGGCTGACGGCCGCCAGGTTGGCCAGGGCGCGGACGTGGAAGGTCGGCGGACGGGTGGTGTAGTCGAACCAGCAAACGCAATCGGGGGACCAGCGCAGGACACTGACGAGGGCCTCCGCGCAGAAGATGTCGTTGGCGCGGGTTTTGGGGAAGAGCACGTTGGGGTCAATCGTGCCGATGGCGATTGGGTCCTGGGTATTATCGCGGCCGCTGGTGGCGCCGCGTTTGGTTGGGTTATAGCATTCATTGGCCCAATCGAGCACTTCGAGGATTTGCTGGCCATTGGTCTGTCGGGTCTCGTCGGCCTTTTCCCCCAGGAAGACCTCGGGGGTATTGATGGTTTTGAGCGACGCGCCGGAGGAGGGCAGGCCCGGGGTGTTCCAGCCGTTGAAGACGCTGCGGCCCTGCATGAATTGGAGCCGCTCGAGGAGCCACCAGGGGCCGTAAAAGGAGTATTGGATGTTTTGGCGGCCCTGGACGTTCAGCCGCTGGGTGTCGCCGATGCAGCCCTGGAAGAAAATCGTGCCGCCGGAGAAGCTGCCGCCGCTGCCGGCGAGGCGGTCACGCCAGAGGGTGACGGCCGCGCCCCAGGCGAACTGGGGCGCCCCGGCGTCGAACGGCTCGGTCGAGCGCATCGTGACCGAGTCCCGGCCCTTGTTGACGAGCTCGACGGCAAAGTCAGCGCAAAGCCCCCAGCCGCCCAGGGTCTTTTCCGCACCGCTATAGACTAGAGTCCACATGGGAAGGATTATGAGTTAGCTCACGGTATCTGCGTGGTCCGCGCCCAGGCCGCGAGTTGCTCGCCGTGGGCAGTCACATCCGCCCGCAACTGCTCCTGGTGTGCCGCGATGGTTTGCATGAACTGGATCAGCCCGTCCATGGCCTCCGAGTGGGTGGCGATCACCTCCACGGCCTGCCTCAGCCCATGCATACGCTGGTCCTGCATTCTAGCCACTTCCGAGAGCAGCGCCTTTATCGCCGGCTCAACTGGGTCTAAAGCCGGGATTGGCTCCCGCTCCTGCTGAGTCGAGGCCGGTCCTGCCCGGTTCCTGGCGCCGGTCCTCTCGCCGGCCTCCGCCCTGATCCCGATTCCGAATCGGGACTCGAGGTCCCCAGAGGCGCCAGGCGCCCCAAGCGGGTTTGCCCGAGCCGCCGCCTGGGCCGCATCCGTGGGCGGCCGAGGTTTTTCTGGCGCTACGCTGGTTGCCTCGGATGGTCCGAGCGGCGCCGCCGGCAGCTTACCCTTGGCCTCCTCCTCGGGGTGT
>Ga0209517_10009177_pt1 | contig 11364 bp, 11 predicted proteins | sample PeaSoiMetSII2010_FD_187695 | JGI IMG/M metagenome (GOLD analysis project Ga0209517, IMG submission 187695) | Peat soil microbial communities from Weissenstadt, Germany - SII-2010 (SPAdes) (version 2) | ecosystem: Environmental > Terrestrial > Soil > Wetlands > Peat | place: Germany...
ACAGGTCCGCTCCCTCCTTCGCGCTGGACAGAAGGCGGATGCGCTCCAGGCCATTCGTGAGAACTTCGTGACCGGCCGCGCCGCGAAGGGGACCGATCTACAAGGCCGCCTGATTGCCGCCGACGAGCGAATGCTGGCGCTTCAACTGATGAACGCGCGCGACCGCCCATACACCGCCGCTGTGGAACACCTCAGCTCGTTGCTCAACGATTACCATGCCGCTATCCCTCCGGCGCAACGGCTGTTCCTCATGGGCCAACTCCGAACTTTGGCGCACGTCGATTTTCCCACCTACGAGGCCGAGCGCCTCCGAGCGCAGTTTCTCGAAGTCGATAGCGCCCAGCCGGGCGAACCCGGGATACAAGCGAGCCGCGTTCCCGGCGTCTGGAAGCTCACCGCGAAGACCGGCCGGGTCATCGCGCTCTATCGGACCGAGACAGTTCTGGCTTCCGCGCGCAGCTTCCTCGATCGGCAAAACTCTTCCAGCGTGCGGTTCGCGATCACCCCGCCGGGCTCTGCCGGCGCCGGAGAATCCTTCTCTGCCGGTCCTCTGTTGCCCGGATGGCAGATCTCGTTCTCGCTGCTTGACACCAAGGCCGTGGATGACTTGGCTCGCCAAAGGACCGTCTCCTATTTCTGGGTTGGCTATCTCGTGATTGCGGCAATCGCCGTGACTGGTCTAATGGTCGGCCAATCATTCCGCCGTCAGGCGAGGCTGGCTCACCTGAAAACCGACTTGGTAGCCGCGGTGTCCCACGAACTCAAGACGCCGCTGGCGTCGATGCGCGTGCTTGTGGATTCGCTCCTCGAGGATGCCGAGTTCAACCCCCGGAAAACCCGTGAGTATCTGGAACTGATCGCGGGCGAAAATACACGCCTCACAAGGCTGATGGAGAACTTCCTGACTTTCTCGCGAATCGAACGCAACCGCCAGCGGTTCGCCTTTGCCGAGACCAAACCGGCGGATGTGGTCCAGGCCGCCGTGAACGCGATGCGCGACCGCTTGCAAGCCCCAGACTGCCATCTCAGGGTCGACGTCACACCCGAACTGCCGGTATTGAACGCCGACCAAGACGCTTTGGTTACGGTGCTATTGAACTTATTGGACAACGCTTTCAAATACACCCGTGAAGACAAGCGGATTTCGATCCACGCCTACAGCCAGGACGGCCACGTTGTGTTCGCTGTGGAAGACAATGGCATCGGGATCCCGGCGCGTGAGCACAAACGTATTTTTCGCCGCTTCTATCAGATTGACCGGCGCCTCACACGCGAAACCGGCGGCTGTGGACTCGGATTGAGCATCGTCGATTTCATCGTGCGCGCCCACGGCAGCGAAGTCCGCGTCCAGAGCGAAGCTGGCGCGGGCAGCGCGTTCCAGGTCCTTTTGCCGTGCGCATCCTGATCATTGAAGACGAGCCCGCTCTGCTGCGCGGTCTTCAAGACACGTTTGTTTCCAAGGGCTTCGAGGTGTTGACAGCGAGAGACGGCGGAACCGGCCTGGATCTCGCTCTTGAGAAGCAACCGGATCTGATTCTGCTCGACATCATGCTCCCACGTGTCAACGGATACGAAGTCTGCCGCGTGCTTCGCGAGCGTGGCCTGGATATGCCTATCCTGATGCTGACGGCCAAAGGCCAGGAGGAAGATATCATCCTGGGACTGAATCTGGGCGCCGACGACTACATCACCAAGCCGTTCCGCATTGGCGAACTCGTGGCCCGTGCGAATGCCTTCCTTCGCCGAAGCAAAGCGACGAAGGCATCCATCGTGAGGTTCGGAGATTTCGAACTTGATTTAAGCGGACACAAGCTGTTTCATCAGGGCAAAGAGGTCGAGCTGACCGCAAAAGAGTTTAAGCTACTCAAATACTTCGCCACGCGACCGGGCCGCGCGCTCGCGCGTAATGACATTTTGAACGCAGTGTGGGGGCATTCCGTAATCGTGACCCCGCGTAGTATCGATCGCTGCGTAGCCACGCTACGCGCCAAAATTGAGCCACGCTACATTCAAACCATTCGCGATATCGGCTACCGCTTCGAACCCGATGTTGGGCCCACTTGAGCTGTATTCCCTTGGCCTCCGGATCGTGGTATCAATGTTTCGATACCCTTTCTAAAAGGAGCCGACCAGGTGAGATCGAAACGAACTTCTAAGAGCGCCTCTTCACACCCGCAGAACGGCGTCAGCCGCCGCGATTTTATGGCGACCAGCCTCGCCGTGCCCGCAGGGATGGCCGGACTCGCTGGTCTGATGGCCAGTCCCGAAGCCGTCGCCGCCACCACTGGTGGACCGGCGCTCGATATCGCCGAGTGGAGCTTTTTCTGGGTAGGTATCGAGCGCGCGACGCTCCCCGGAGGTACCAGCCCCGTCGTCAACGGCAAGCAGATGTACATCGAGTATCAGATTCCCGCCAAGGTCAGGCATCCCTATCCGATCGTGCTGGTGCACGGCGGCGGCGGCCAGGGTCTGGATTGGATGGGCACGCCCGACGGCCGGCGCGGTTGGGCCACCATGCTGCTCGAGGAAGGCTACAAAGTCTACGTCGTGGACCGGCCCGGTCATGGCCGTTCTCCTTATCATCCCGATCTGCACGGCGGCTGGCCGGCTGCGCAGACCCTCGAATCGATCTCAGGTTTGTTCACGCCCCAGCGCGCGAATGCTCCCGCCGGCGGTCGCGGGTTCGGCAATTCGCCTAACGCGAAGCTCCACAATCAGTGGCCGGGAACCGGCGCGGTCGGCACGCCCGAGCTGGCCCAGTTGGTCGCCTCGCAAGGCGGGTCCTTCGGCAATGGCACGGGCATCATCAAGGATTCCCAGGTCAGCGTCTGGCAGAAAAACGGCGCGGAAATGCTGGACAAGATCGGACCCGCCATTATCATGACGCACTCCGCCGGCGGACCGTTCGGTTTCTACGTCCTCGAAGCGCGACCCACGCTGGTGAAGGGAATCGTGGTGGTCGAAGGCGCGCAGGGATCGGCATTCGCCGGGCAGAGCCGTTGGGGCTTGATCAACCTGCCGGTGGCCTACGATCCGCCGGTGACGGATCCATCTCAAATCAAGACGGTGCAGGTCAAACCGAGCGAGGCCGACGCCAAGCTGGGCATCGGGCCTTATAACATTCAGGAAGAGCCGGCCCGCAAGCTCAAGAACTGGAGAGACTGCGCCATCTGCGTCTACACATCGGAGGCGTCTTTCGTTCTTCCCAACCCCGGCGCCGTTGCCTATCTGAAGCAGGCGGGAGTGCACGCCGAAGAAATCCGGCTGGCCGATATCGGCATCCACGGCAACGGCCATCTGATGATGGGCGAAAAGAACAATCGCGAGACGCTGAAGCCGATCCTGTCGTGGCTCGATAAGAACGTCAACGGTCGCGCTCCGCTGCCCAAGTACATCCCCAAGAAAGGCGACGATTCCACCGCCATGAAGCTCGCCGACCAGGGATTCTTCTGGGTCGGCATGGAAGAGAAGAAAATCCAGCAAGGCACGATCCTGGTCGGGCAGACCTTCGTGCAATACCTGAAGCCGCAGCAGAAGCGGCATCGCTATCCGGTGGTGCTGATCCACGGCGGCGCGGGGCAGGGAACGCACTATATGGGCATCGGTGGCGACGCCGGTTGGGCGCATTACTTCGTGCAGGCTGGTTACGACACCTACATCATGGATCGCGTCGGTCACGGCCGCGCCATTTATCATCCCGACGCGCTGGGTCCCATTGGTCCGGTGTTTACCTACGCCAGCATCACGGTCGACTTCAAGCGTGCGGCTGTGGAACCGAATCGCCGCTGGGTGGGAACCGGCGACGTCGGCGATCCTCTCATCGACCAGTTCCAGGCAGGACAGAACTCGACGCCCACCGACAACGCTCTGGCGCAGAGGTTATGGGCCCGGGCCGGCGGCGAGCTGCTCGACAAAATCGGGCCTGCGATCGTGATGGTGCACTCCGCGGGCGGCCCGTCCAGTTGGCTGATCGCCAACGAGCGTCCGGGCATGGTCAAAGCGATTCTGAACGTCGAGGGCGCCAGTCCGATGTTGCCGGGTGCCTGGCCCCTGACCGCGATTCCCTTGGTGTACGATCCGCCGGCAACAGACCCGTCGCAGTTTGTCATGAAGGAAGTGGCTGCTTCAGACGGTGGCGCTGCCTATCGGATTCAAGCGGACGGGTCGGTGAAGAAGCTCAAGAACCTGCAGGGCATCCCGATCGCCTACATCGTCGCCGAGCGCTCCACGCGCCGCGCCGAACCCGTTGTCGCATTTTTGAAGCAAGCTGGTTGCGATGCCGAAGCTCTGAACCTCAAGGAAAAGGGCCTCTTCGGAAACGGCCACTTCATGATGCTCGAGAGCAATCGCAAGGTGGTGTTCGAGGCGATTCGTGGGTGGCTGGAAGCCAAGGTCCCGCCCAAGGCGTAAAGTCAAAAAGTGGTCAGACGACATTTTATCAACCAAAAGAATGTCGTCCGACACGTTTTGCCCTTTTTACTGACCCGTTATATTCCGGGATAAACCCGAATACCAACTGAGCGTCGCGAGACTTGCATCTTGATTGTGCAAGAAATTGTCTTCATTTCACGGGGCGGGTCGTGATTCCTGATAACATAGGGCTAAAGCGCTTAACGAGTTCATGGGACTCTTTGGGCACTGTGATCGCCAATGGCCGCAACACTGACGGAGCTGCAGAGCAAAACGATTGCAAGCTTGGAATCGCGACTCGATCAAATCGCGTTGTTGCCCACGGTCATCGCACGTCTCGCCGCCCTCGACCTTGACTCGCCGGACGCAAATGAAGAAATTGTTGCGCTCGTGCGCAGCGACCCGCCCCTGGCGCTCCGGCTCATGCGCTTGGCGAACTCCGCGCTGCACGGCAGCGGCGAGATCGATACGATTTCCGAGGCGATTCAACGAGTAGGCACCGCGGGTCTCGCCAACGTCATCCTGGCGCTTTCGGTCGTTGAGGTGTTCGTGCCTCACACGCGCGGGCAACGCAACCTATGGATTCACTCCATCCAGACGGCCTTGGCCGCACGCCGGTTAGCGGTGCTGCGTCCCGACGTAGGTCTGGGAATGGAAGAGTGCTTCCTGGCTGGCCTGCTCCACGACATCGGCCGTTTCGTGATCTTCGAGCACCGGCCCCAGGATATGGCTCAGCTCGACGAAGCCGAGGTGTCCAATCCGCATGAGTTGGTTGCGGCTGAACTTCAGGTGTGCGGTTTCGATCACGCCACCCTCGGGTACGAGGTGTGCCGGCGTTGGAACCTGCCGGAGTCGGTCTGCGAGATGGTGCGGGTCCATCATATGTACGGCGCAGAAAGACGGGGTGTTCCACCCGAGGTCGCGACGCTCGTTCGCCTCGTCCAGGAGGCTGATTGCCTCAGCTTCGGGCTACTGCGGAACCCGGCAACGTCGTTTCATTCCGATGTCGATCGGAACAGATCCATCGAAAAGTCGCTTCACCGGTTGGCTGCATCTGAGCGTATCCTTCCGACGGCTAGAGTGGCGGAGCAGTTGATCAGTGTCGACAACGAGGCGCGGGCGGCCGCCGCAGTCATCAATATCGCCTATTCGCAGTAAGTAGGCTGAGCGGGGCCGGACCTTATGGATCACGACGAACTGGCGCAGACCTTTAACGATAGTTACGAACGAGTTATGAACAAGTCCGCAAAGAGCGGCGAGTTCTTCTCTGCGTTCTACGTTCTCTTGGTCGGGAAAAGCGCCGAGGCGGCAAGCAAGTTTCGCGACACCGATATGGACAAGCAAGTTCGGATGCTGCACGCCTCAGTCAGTCTCCTGATGGTTTTTTATGGGAAGGATAGTCAGGACGACTACCTCCAGAAGCTTGCCGAACGCCACAGCAAGCGGGGTGCCGACATACCCCCAAGGCTCTACTCGGTTTGGTTGGACTGCTTGATTGAAACCGTGGGCCGGTTCGACCCGAAGTTCAATGCCGACGTGGCAACGGCTTGGCGAGCTGTATTCTCAAAAGGGATCGAATTCATGACCTCCAGGTATGAAGATGGCTTAAAAGGCTTAAAGGGGACAGGCGACATCTAGCCGTAAGCGGCTGTTCGTCTCCGCTTAGTTCTTCAACCCTGGCAATCCCGATACTGGACCCACGTACGCCAGCAACCGACCCGCGGTGATCGCGCCGATCCAGCACGTCAGTGTTAGCCAGGCCAGACCCTTGGCCGTGCCCGAGACCGGAGCCACGTCCAGCTGCGGATCACCGAACACCTTCGTCCGCATGATCTTCAGCACGATGATCCCGGCGAAGACGAACACCATCTTCACCCCGAAGTCCGGATTCGTGCCCTTGGTGGTTGCATCCCCCATCAGCAACAAGGTGCCGGTGACTGCGTTGATCGCAAATCCCCACCAGATCCACGGATACAGCCGCTCCATCGGCTTGATCGGAATCTTGGGTGAAAATCCCAGAAGCCGCAGAGCAATGACGAAGGCGAAACCTGCCACCAAAGCCATCCCGATGCCGTGCAGGAACAAAATCGTGGAGTAAGGGCCTTGCAGCACCCACATGCTGAACGGCAACTGCTCGATCTTCTCAAGAACCTCGAACATGCGCGTTAGTCCTTTCCCCCGTCGGCGTTCTTGTCGATCAGGTAGCCTACGACACCCAGCGCCACGATAGAGCCAAGGACAATCAACACCACCATGCTAGCGATGAGCATTAGAAGGCTTTCCCCAGGAACGGTAGCATGCGGCCGCAGAAGATCACGCCGATCACCAGCACGAATGCGGAGGCTGCGACGAACTTGGCCATGGGCGGCGCATTATCGTCTGCTCCCACTCCCCAAGGCTCGTCAAAAATAGTGAAGTACAGCACGTTCAGTCCGGCCAACAGGATCAGAACCAGCTTCCACTGGTAGACGGTGTTCGTTGTGTACTGGTCGGAAGCCGCCACGAAGAAGAACATGCCTGTGATCATGTTGATGCCGAATCCCATTACGGCCCACGGAATCAGGCGGTGCAGAGCCTTAAAGGACACGCCCTTGATCACCCCCAGCATGCGCAGATCCACGAAGGACGCGATGCCGAATAACAGGCACAGTCCGATGAAGTGCAGCGTCTCGCACGTCGCCCATACCCATGTCTTATCCACGACGAACGATCCCACCCTGCGTGCCAGCGGTTTTCCCCCGGCCTCCTGAGCCGCCTCGGCCTTCTGGGCATCCCGGATCTCCGGATGCCGGATCTCCCCGCCAATGTTCGCGGCCTGCGCCATCAGTCCGAATGTCACCATCGAAAATAGCGCGACGGCTGCCAGGCTCCAGCGCGGAAAACGCGAAATCCGCCGGGCCTGCCACAGCCCGAGCCAGGCGAAGGCCCCGGTGAATTCCATGAACACCAGCGCCAGTAAGGCCGCACCCTCGTGTTTCTCGATCAAGGCTTTCGACACACCCGGATCGTTGCAAGGACCCTTGGGCTGCCCTTTGCAAATGACCTCCTGGGCGGCGTTTCCACTCATGTACGTGGGAAGCGCCAGCAGAGCGATCCCCAGGAACACCACCAGGCTGGCGCGCTTCAGGTCGTCGCTTTTTCCAGCCAGACCGAGCAGGAACAGGCCGATTCCAATGATCATGCCCACCGTCGGGAAATGATTCAGCAGCAGATGGATATGGGCAAGGTTCATACGTGACTCTAACAACGCACCTCAGTCTCGTCTCGTGTTTTTCGGGCTATCGTGCTGTGCAGACCGACGGGCTCCACTTCGCTCCATCCGGTTCTTTCTTGAAATGAGTGCTGGTGAGAAACTCCTGCGTCAGGTATTGTGGATCGTTCACGATCGTACTGACGATCAGCAGTGTCTCGCCGTCCGGTTCCGTGACTTTGTCGAAATTCTCCGTGAGCACGGTATTGGCGCTGTACGGGACTCCGTTCTTACGCAGATATCCGGGCTTCATATGGGTCGTCACGACATGCAGCGAACCAGGCCGGACCGGCTGCGGACCTCCCTTGGCCGCTTCGGGGCCGCCTGTAAGTCCGGCTCCGCCGCCCGGCAATCCGAACACGCCGCGGCCGCCCCGGCCAAGCCCTTCCCAGGACGCGACCGAATAGCCTTGATATCCCGCATCGCCCGAAGCCGGCGGCGTCCCGCCGAAGTGCAGCAGCCGCGTCTGGGTTCCCGCGTCGAAATCGATCTTGAGAGTGTTATCGTCCTGCCAGTCGATGTGCAAGCGTCCCGGAACGCGCACGATCGCGGCCGCGCCGTAGGACTTGCATTGCTCGCCGGCGGCTTCGTCCTTGGCCGGATCCCAGTTGTTGGCCGCCTGCTTGCCCTGGTTGTTTAAAGGGACGCTGGCGGTGTCGCCCTTGGCCGGAGTCACCATCCGATACAGCCAGTCTTCCGTCACCAGCGAAACCCAGTAGCCCGTGATGTCGATGGGAGCAGCCGCGCGAGGAACCGCGGGAGCCGCCGGTGCGCCACCGCCCCGGCCTCCACCGCCGCCGCCTTTACCCTGGCCGCCGCCACCGCCTCCGCCCTGCGCGAAGATGTACACCGGTATCGTGAGGGAAAGTAATAACGCCATCACCGACAGCCATGGTCTCGTGTGTGTTGTCTGGGTCATTCTCCCGCCTCTTACCTTTTGCAACGCTGTTATCAATTTAGTTGAACGTCTGGTTCCCGACCGGCCAGGTCCATCCATCCGACGGCCTGGTGATGGTGCGCATTCGCAGACGGTAGTCGTCCGCGTTGCGCCCTGGACTGCCCGTGACCTTCACTTTGTCGCCGACTTTCAGCGACCCGGTCCGTACGCCCTGCTGCGCCAGTTGTCCGGCTGCGCCCCACTCGATGGACCACCGGATGGGCTCGCCCGTCTTGGGATCTTTTCTCGTGGCGTCTTCCACATGCACAAAGGAGTGCGGATTGCGGACCAGGAACGCCACCAGCGTGCCCTCAATCGTTACCGGCTGCGCATCTTCCAGATAGGTTCCCGCGAAGGAATGGTGCGCCGACATCGGCGTTGCGATAAACATGAGACCAGCGGCCGCGGCGATCATTATGACACTATGTGCCAGCTTCGTTTTCATCCAAATAACCTCCACCTTGATATTGTGACCCAAAAAGCGATCCAGCTTATTTCTTCGCCGAAAGGCTCCTAAATACTGCTTCTACAAACATATCCGTCGACCCCGGACCCGAGGCCGCGCTCCACCGTCCATCGTACTCAAAAGTCGGTTTGGCTTCCTTCACCTGGGCCAGCGTCATCCCCTTCTTGATCATGTTCTGCACCCGGTCCCGGATAATCGTCACCATGTCGCGATATTCCAGAACGTCGTGCTCGTCCGTAAGCCGTCCATGGCCGGGGATCACGTAGGTTCCCCCCTCCTGCTCATGCTTGGGGATGGTAATGTCCAGCACCACGTTCAGCGCCTTGATCACGCCCTGAATGTTTCCGCCCTTATCCACGTTGACCACCGGATAACTGTCCATGTTGAAGATGTCGCCGGTGGCGATCACGTCGGAGCGGCGGAAAAAGACCATGCTGTCGCCGTTGGTGTGAGCCGCCGGCTCGAACATCACGATCACCGGCTCCTCGTTGAAAAAGATTTCCTTTTGTCCCTGGAAATAAGTCGTCGTGGGCAGCTTGTCGGCGTTCGTATCGGCCTTGCCCTCAGCCCCTTCGCTCATGGTGCGCAGTACGTTTTCGTGCGCGACGATCGTAGCTCCGTTGTCGAACGCCACTGCGCCCAGGTTCCCGCCGATCACCGGCGCTCCCGCCCGCGAAATTTTCGCGTTGCCGTCCGTGTGATCCATGTCGGCGCTGGTGTTGATGACGTAGCGGATCGGTTTACTCGTGAGCTTCCGGATCTCCGCCACGATCTTGTCGGAGACTTCTTCGTACTGCGTATCCACCACCAGAGCGCCCGAATCGCCGACCTGCACCGCCGTATTGCCGCCCGGGCCCACGATCATGTACACGTTGCCCTGAACTTTGAGTGTGTGGACTTCCGCATTCGCCCACGCCGGATTTGGTGCCCTGGTCGCGGTCGGAGCGGGAGCTGGCGCGCCGCCCTGCTTGCCGCCGCCCTTGCCCTTTCCTTGAGCATGCGCGGTATTCGCGGGCACCACCAACATCAAAACGGTGGCAAGAACGGCGGATGTGGCCAGTAGGATTCGTGGCATTACGTTACGGGTGGTCATTTAGCTGCGCTCTTGAGCTTCTTCATGTATTCCGGATACATCGTCTCCGGGCCGCCTAGGGCCGCTTCCACCGGAATGTGGTACTTATCCGCGAATTCGTGCAGGAACGGATTCTCGCCCGGCATGAAGCTCGGCACTTTGGTGTTGTCGTGCCCCGGCAGTTCTTCCACGTACTCGCAGGGCCACAGCCAGTTGCCACCCGAGTTGGTATTGAGCACGTAATCCTCGCTCTTGATCAGCGGTTCGGTCAGATAGATGGGATCGGTCACCACGCTCACATGTGTCAGGTGGTTATCGTGCCGGATGAAATGCTCCACCAGCGTGATCTTATCGCTCGACGGGATTCCGTTCCGCCGGTGCCAGCCCTGCTTGATGTGGGTCGTATAAACCGTCAGAATGTTGCCTTCCCACTTACCCGTGGAGAATCCCATCCAGGTGTGCGCGGCGTACTCTGGCGGATGTGGGCGCCCGTCCATGTAAATCGTTCGATTCTGCTCGTATGTGCTGGTGTATTGCCGGATGGCGATCAGGTCCTGCGTCTGCGGATCGCGCTCTTCCCAGATGCGAAGCTGCAGCGGCCCGCGATAGATGTAGGCCGCGGTGTGGACCTGGCACTGGTGCTCGGGCAGGCCCAAGCGGTCCTCGTCATAGCTGAGCGCCCATTGCCGGGCTTGCGCGTTGATCGGAATACCGAGGTAATCCACCAGCTCGGGGCCGGGGATGCGCTCTGGCTGATCCTCCTGGTATTGAGGAGTCCAGGTGCCGGATAAATCCAGCTGAGCGAATACCGGGCCGGTCATCAGCGCCGAACAGAACAGAAGAAGAGAACCTGAGATTTTGGCACGACTGACGATGCCCACACTACCTCCAACCAACCTTGTTGAATCGGTACACAGTAACACTACCATTCTATCGTAGTCAAGTTCCGTGCTTTCAGCGTGGTGGATACAGTACTGGAAGCCAAAATTTGCCGCTGTTTAGCCGCTGGAGGAGGTAACCTTTGACGAGCGGGCCGGCCTTGCCTCAGGGTGACGCTTTCCCGTACTCTGAAGGCGATGGAAGTACGACGCGAGCGCACTCGTGCGGAAATTCTCGCCGCGGTCGATGAGGCGGAGACCTCGCTCGCGCGAGGCGAAGGCCGCGTCATCACCCAGCAATCCATGCACGACCTCGCCGCAGAAGTGAAGCAGCGCGGACGAGATCGGCTC
>Ga0209517_10009180_pt1 | contig 11361 bp, 9 predicted proteins | sample PeaSoiMetSII2010_FD_187695 | JGI IMG/M metagenome (GOLD analysis project Ga0209517, IMG submission 187695) | Peat soil microbial communities from Weissenstadt, Germany - SII-2010 (SPAdes) (version 2) | ecosystem: Environmental > Terrestrial > Soil > Wetlands > Peat | place: Germany: Weissenstadt...
CCTGTTATGCCAATTCTTGTGCTGCCCCCGCAACGGTAAGTGAGCGTGGGCGCGCCACAACGCCACTGGGCTTCACGGCCCGGGAAGGCGGCGCGCCAAATCTCGCAAGCCCGTAGACCGGCCTCGAACCGCTGGGTAAGGAAATGCCGCGGGGAGGCGGTGTTCGAGAGGCCGGTTGCGGTCCGAATTCATTTTCCCCTCGGTGTTTCTTCGTGCGATCAATCCGCATGCGGCGGGCGTGCGCAACTCGAGGAAATGCCATGCAACGTTTTGTCAGGTTCCTTCACAAAGAAATTCCATCGTTTGTTCTTATCGCCGCATTGATCGCGGTATCCGCATGTTACGCGCAACAGCAGCCGGTGACTGTTGCGCCGGAAGTGATCGTGACCGCGACGCGCTTCACGGAGCCGCCGCAGGATTCGCCGGTCGGCGTGACCGTCATCACTGCGGACGAGATCCGCAACAGCACGGCGGCGACGGTGCCCGAGCTGCTGATGCAGGTTCCCGGCATACATGTCCGCGACAGCAGTGGTTCACCGAACTGGCAGGTCGATATGCGCGGCTTCGGCATCTTCGGCGACCAGAACACGCTGGTGCTGCTCGACGGGCAGCGCATCAGCGAGAACGAGCAGACCACCGTCAACTGGATGGGCATACCGCTGTCCTCGATCGAGCGCATCGAGATCATGCGTGGCAGCGGCGCGGTGCTGTACGGCGGGGGTGCGACCGGCGGCACCATCAACATCATCACGAAGTCCGCGCAAGGCAATTCCCGAAGCGCAACCCTGGGCAGCAGCGCAGGCAGCTATGGAACGTACGATTACCGGGCCGGGGCCAATTTCGCAGGCGATAACGCGGGCATCCTTATCAACACGGACCACCTTGAAACCAATAATTATCGCTACAACAACAGATTCCGCGACCAGAACGCGCAGGCGGACATGCGCTATTCCGGCGCGCTCGGGACACTGTACGCGAAACTGGGCACCGACGATCAGCAGCTGCTGTTTCCCGGCGCCCTCACCCAGGCCCAGATCGCGGCCAATCCGCGCTTGGCGGCGACCCCCGGCGATTTCGGCAACGCATCCAGCAACTACGCAAATCTCGGCGGCAATCTCAAACTCGACGGCGCCGAGCTTGCGCTCAACGCCGGCTACCGCACCAAGGACGCGCCGTCGGCATTTTTCGTCGCCACGCCGTTCCGCAACAACATCCAGACCACGGTCGACGTTTGGAGCCTTACGCCCCGCGCCAGGATCCCGTTTTCCATTGGCGGCGTGAGCAATACGCTGGTGACAGGCGTTGATTGGGACCAATGGAGCTACAATTCGACCGCTGGGCCTTCCGTCATCGGTAATCCGGTGTCGATGCAGCGCAACGCCGCGGGGTATTTCCAGAACACCAGCGCATTCGGCGCCCGCACTCTGCTGTCGGTGGGCGGGCGCGTGCAAAGCACCGACTATGGCGTCACCGATCAAATCAGCGGCTCCGCTGCTTCGCGCGACGAGCAACTGCGCGCGTTCGAGATCGCATTGCGCCACAAGCTCAGCAGCGCGTGGGACATCTACGGCAAATTCGGCAACAGCTTCCGCGTACCGAATGTCAACGATATCTACAATCTGTTCACCGCGACGGTCACCATACTCGAGCCGCAAACCTCGCACGACCGCGAGCTCGGCGCCAGCCTCGATCTGGGCCGCGCCAGTTACCGGCTCGCCTTCTATGAGATGGACACCAATAACGAGATCCACCTCAATCCGGTCACTTTCAACAATGTCAACCTGCCGCCGACGCGGCGCTACGGAGCAGAGCTGTCCGGCAAATGGACGCTGACGGAGAGCGTGAGTGCGTATGCCAACTATACATACATGGTCTCCAAGTTCGTCAGCGGCACGTTCGGCGGCATCAACGTGGCGGGCAACGAAGTGCCGCTCGTGCCGAGGAATTCGGCCAATCTCGGCGCCGCGTGGGAATTCATGCCGCGCACGCGGCTCATCGGGGCGGCCAGCTACGTGGGCACGCAGGTGTTCGACGGCGACGAGACCAATACTTTCGGCCGCAGGATGCCGAGCTACACGCTGGTCGACCTGAAAGTCGTCACTGAAACGCGGGGCTGGCTGCTGAGCGCGGGCGTGAAGAATCTTCTCAACCAGCAGTATTTCACCTACGGGCTGTTTACCGGGTTTCCGACGTTCATTGCCTATCCGGCCACCGACCGCGCGCTCTTTGTTTCGGCACAGTACACTTTCAAGTAATCAAAACCATCGGCATTAAACGGCGCCGCGACTGCTCGCGGCGCCGTTTTCATTTAACGGTCAAGTTTGTTATTGTGGCGCCCATGCAACACATGACCAGCACCGGGCTCTACTTGCGGCTGTTGCACTATGTCAAGCCGTACTGGCGCGTGTTCGCATTGTCGGTGCTCGGCATGGTGATCGTTGCCATTACCGAGCCGGCGTTGCCGGCGTTGATGAAGCCATTGCTCGACGGCACCTTCGTGCACAAGGACGACCACGAGGCGGAGATCGAAACGTTCCGGGAGGCCCGGCGACTGTCTGATACACTCGGAATTGGCGACGGGCTCGACGTCCTCGGTCCGACGCCCGCGTTCCTGCACCGCCTCCGCGGCGAATACCGCTGGCAGATCACGGTGCGGGGGACAGACATCGAGAGGGCATTTCCTCACCTTCCCAGGGCCCGGGGCTGGAGCATCGACGTCGACCCCGGGGCGTGAACGGAGACATCAGCGTGGCAGTCCTTCCCATCGTCCTGGTCTCGGACCACAACGACGTCCTCACCACCAAGGCAATTCGCGTGCCGCGGGTGGACGACGAGATACGCCGTCTGATGGACGACATGGTCGAGACCATGTTCGATGCCAACGGAGTCGGCCTCGCCGCTCCCCAGGTTGGCGTGTCGCTGCGCGTCATCGTGCTCCGCGTGGACAACCAGATCTACCAGCTCGCCAACCCCGAGATGGTCCGTACCGACGGCGATCAGACCGGATTCGAGGGGTGCCTGTCGGTGCCGGGGTGGATCGGCGAGGTCACCCGCCGGATGCGGGTGGTCGCCAAGGGGCTCAACCGCCATGGCAAGGAGGTCCGCCTCAAGGGCGACGGCCTGCTCGCCCGGGCGGTGCAGCACGAGCTCGACCACCTTGACGGCATCCTGTTCACCTCCAGGGTCAACGAGGGGACCCTGCGCGAGGTCGAACCCGCAGAGGAGGCTGAGGAGCCCGGCGTCGTCAGCGCCGTGTGAGGCTCGTCTTCTGTGGCACCGCCTCATTCGCGGTGCCGTCGCTCCGGACGTGCGCAGCGCGCCACGAGGTCCTCGCGGTGGTCACCCGGGCGGACCGCTTGGGAAGCAGGGGTCGGCCTGCGCCGCGCCCGGTTGCCGATGCAGCGCGTGAGCTCGGCCTCGAGGTGCTGACCCCGGCGAAGATCGGCGCTCCCGATGTGGTGAGGGACCTGCTCGCCCGCGCGCCGGATTGCCTGGTGGTCGCCGCGTACGGGCAGATCCTGCCGACGGCGCTCATCGACCCGCCGCCCCACGGGGCGGTCAACGTCCACGCGTCGCTGCTGCCGCGCTGGCGCGGTGCGTCGCCGATTGCCCAGGCGATCCTCGCGGGCGATGCCGAGACGGGCGTGTCGATCATGCGTCTGGAGGCCGGACTCGACACGGGGCCGGTGTATTCCGCAGCTCGCGTGCCCATCAACGCCGACTCGACGACGCCGGCGCTCACCGCCACGCTCGCGGACCTGGGCGCTTCGGAGCTCGCTTCGGTGCTGGAGGCGCTGGAGCGCGGGGTGGCAGTCCCGGCGCCCCAGCCGGAGGAGGGCGTGACCTACGCACCGCGCCTCGGACGCGCCGACGGATATGTGGACTGGACCGCGCACCGTGGTGTCGATGTCGACCGGATGGTCCGGGCGCTGCAGCCGTGGCCAGGCGTCCTCGCGCCTCTGGACGGCGTGGACGTCCAGATCCGGGCGGGGGCCGTCGCCGACGCCGGTCACGAGGCCGTGCCCGGGACGGTGGCGGGTCGGGTGGGGGAGTCGGTGGTGATCGCCGCCCGCGAAGGCGGCTACCGCATCGATCTCCTCACGCCGCCGGGGAAGCCTGCCATGACACCGGCGGCGTTCCTGCGCGGTCGCCACACCCACGAGGCGGCACGCTGATGCCGCCGGCGAGAAAGCCGGGCGACAACCTGCTGGCGAACAACCGGCGTGCGCGATACGAGTACAGCATCGTCGAGTCGATCGAGGCGGGGATCGAGCTCACCGGCACCGAGGTGAAGTCGCTGCGGACCGGGCGCATCCAGCTCCGGGAGGGCTACGTGCGGATCGAGAACGGACAGGCCTGGCTCATGCAGGTGAACATCGCGTCATACCAGCACGGCAACCGCAACAACCCCGAGCCGGAACGGCGCCGCCGCCTGCTCCTTCACAAGCGCGAGATCGAGTATCTCGACGGGCGAGTCCGGACCCAGGGGCTGACGATCATCCCGCTGCGGCTTTACCTGGTTCGCAATCGCGTGAAGGTGGAGATCGGCCTGGCGCGTGGCAAGAAGCTCTGGGACAAGCGCCAGGACGTGGCCAGACGGGACGCCGAACGCGACATGGAGCGTGCGGTCAGGCGCTGACGGGCGCGCGGATCGCGACGTCGCGAATCCCCCGCACTCGCGAGCGGGGTGGCGGCCCTTCAGCCGGCGGCAGCGTGGAGGTCGTCCTCGGGCGGGGCAGCTTGCGAGGCGGCACTCGGGCGGTTGGCCTTGATGTCCGGGACCACCTGAGCGGCAAGCGCATCGATCCGCTGTCGGAGCTCGCGCAGCCCGGTGCCGCGGGTGGCGCTCACGGCGAGCGCGGAGACACCGGCGACGTCGCCGAGTCGCAGCCGGGCGGCGCGGACCTCGGATGCGGTGAGCCGGTCGACCTTGCTCAGCGCCAGGATCATCGGCTGGTCGCACTCCATGGATCGCAGCGTCTCGAGCACGGTCAGCAGCTGCTGCTCCGCGTCGGGATGCGACGCATCGACCACGAGACAGAGCATGTGCGCCTGCCGGACCTCCTCGAGGGTTGCTGCGAACGCCTCGACGAGCTCGGTGGGGAGCTTCTGGATGAACCCGACCGTGTCGGTGAGGATGACCAGCTTGCCCGAGGGCAGCTCCAGCCGGCGTGAGGTGGGATCGAGCGTTGCGAAGAGCAGGTCGTCGGCGAGCACCCGGCTGTGGGTGAGCACGTTGAGGAGCGTCGACTTTCCCGCATTCGTGTACCCGACGAGGGCGCACGACGCCAGCGGGACGTTGGTTCGCGCGGTGCGTCGCGTCCGGCGCTGGCGTTCGATGACCACGAGGCGTGCGCGGAGGCGCTTGAGCTGCTGGCGGATGAGCCGGCGGTCCACCTCGATCTGCTTCTCTCCAGGACCGCCGCGGAGGCCGACGCCGCCGCGCTGGCGCTCGAGGTGCGACCAGCCGCCCGCCAGCCGGGGCAGCAGGTGTTCGAGCTGTGCCATCTCGACCTGCACGCGGCCCTCGGCGGTGATCGCCCGGCGGGCGAAGATCGCGAGGATCACCTCGGTGCGGTCGAGCACCGGGACGCCCCATTCCTCCTGCAGGTTGCGCTGCTGGCGCGGGGTCAGCTGGTCGTTGCACAGCACCGCGGGGTTGTCGAGCTCGGCGAGGTGCGACGCGAAGGCGGCGACCACACCGGAGCGGAAGAACGTCGCGGGGTGCGGCTCGCGAAGCGAGATGAGGCTGCGCTCGAGGACCTCGGTGCCGAGAGTGCGCGCGAGCTCCTCGAGCTCGTCGAGCTCGATGTCGCGCTGCTCGCGCTCGTCCCTGCTCGCAACCGTGCCGATGACGATCACTCGCTTCAGCTTCGTGCCGACTGCGGGATCGGCTCCGGACGGCGCGTCGAAATGGGGCAACTAGCGCGTCACCGGCCGGGCCAACTCCTGGAGCACCCGATCAGCCTACCAACGGCGCCCGACTTCTGCTGAGTGGCCGGGGGCCGGGATGCGCCCCCCGCTCAGGCAGGCGGCGGAGCCGTGGCCGGGATCTTGAGCTGGATGAGCGCGCTGCCGGCAATCGTGAGGGTGGCGGCAAGCACGACGGCGAAGGTGGTCGAGACCCCCAGCGCCGGTCCCGCCAGGGCAGAGCCCACCGGCACGCCGGAGAAGTTCAACGCCATCGAGACCGCGAACGCGCGGCCGAACCATGCCCGAGCTGTGCGGCGCTGGCGCAGTGAGAACGCGCTGACACTCGAAGCCGAGTCGGCGCCACCCGCGATGGCGATCCCGATTGCGATGACGATGAGCGACGGCGCCAGAAGCGCCAGGACGGCGAGCCCCATGACGGCGCCGAACAGTGCGATCGACTCGCGCTCGCGGCCCTCGGTGCGGATCCCGCCGGCGATGAGGGCTGCGGGAACACCGGCTGCGCCGGCCAGTGCGAGTATCGACCCCACCGTGGCCGCGTTCCCGTGCAGCTGGAAGACGACCACGGGCAGCGCGACGATCACCATTCCCCAGCCCACGTTGAGCGTCGAGAACCCGATCGCGATCCATCGCAGCGTTGGATTGGTCACGACGTAGCGGAGGCCCCGCCACGCCTCGACCAGGATCCGGCCGGAAACCTCGGCTGCGTGAGCCGGCTCGCCGACACCCTGGAGAACGAGGGCTCCGGCGACGTATCCGACCGCCGCGCCGGCCAGCGCAGCGTCGCTGCCGAATACTGCGATGAGCGCGCCCGCGAGCGCCGGCCCCGCGATGTTGGCAACGCCGTAGCAGACGCTGTCCGCGGCGTTGCCCCGGTCCCACAGGTCGGTCGGCACGATGAGCGGGAAGATGGAGCGGGCTCCCGCGATGCTCAGCGTGCTGGTGAGCGATCCACCCGTGAGCACCGCATACAGGCCCCACACGGGGAGGCGGTCTGCGGCGGCGAGGACGACGATGACCGTCAGACAGACGGCCGCCACGATGAAGTCGAGCGTCATCAGGCGTTTGCGGCCATGCCGGTCGAGCAGCGCACCGGCGACCGGGCTGAGGAGCAGTCCCGGAAAGATGAGCAGGAAGAGGCTCAGGCCGGCGACGCCCGGCGAGTGATATCGCTGCAGCGCGAAGAGCACGAGGCCGACCGTCCACATCTGCGACGCTGTGCGGGTGAGCAGCGAGCTGACGAGGAGCTGCCGGAATCCGGGAACACGCATGAGCCGCCCGTAGGTCGCCGGAGGCGCGACGACGCCTTGCCCGGTGGTCATATCGACCCTGGGCAACCGGGTTCCATCGGCTCCTGGGCATGCTCCGTCGTCACAAAGGTACGCACGGAGCCAAGCGTAGCGCCGAAGCTGATCTAAGCGACCGACAGATGCGGGCAGTCCGCGGACGCCGTCGATCCTGACAACGGCGTGCCGTCAGATGTTGAACGTCGGCAGCGGGAAGAAGGTGTGGAGGATGCCGCTACCCGTCGGCGCAGGCGTTGGTGACGGCGATGGCGATGGCGATGGCGAAGGCGTCGGAGAGGGGCTGGGTGATGGCGTCGCAGATGGGCTCGGCGTCGACGACGGTGCGCTTGTCGGTGTCGACGCGGGCACCGCTTGATTGCCCGAATGGAGCGGACCGACCCAGACAAGCGCGGCGACCCCGGCGGCCGCGACCAGCCCCACGAGACCCACGATCGCCTTGGGAACGAGCGGCGTCTGCACCAGGGATCCGCTGATGGTGACAGGCTCGCCCTGACTCGGCTGCGCGACGAGCGTGAAGCGGTGGGTCCGCGCACTGCCCATCAGAATGCGATGGCGCGGGCGGATACTCAGGCGTACGATCGTCGCCGTCCCCGGCTGGGCCACGGGGTTGCGCGGACGGAAGTTGAAGCGCAGCGTGTTCTCGGGGTCGGAGGCGCGGAATACCAGTGTCAGTGGTGCGTTTCCGAGGTTGTCGCAGGCAAGTTCGTGCCGGCCCTTGTGACCGCGGGAGATCTCGGGAATCATCTCGGCGCGCAACTCCGTGAACGCGCCGACCTCCAGCGTCCCTTCCTCCACCGTCGCGTCCTGGGGCTGGACTTCGGAGGCAACCCTGATGCCGAATGGAATGCTCCCGGCGTGCACGCTCGACGACCTCGGCGGGCGGAAGTCGATGGTGACGACGCCTTGGGCGTCGGGGAACAGGGGCAGGGTTGCCGGCGCGACAGTGGTCCATGCCCTCGCATCTCCGAGCACATCGACGTGGAAATGGTCGACGACCGTGCCCGTGTTGCGGATGGTCACCGTGACCTCGGTTCCGGCGCCAGGTGCGACCTGCACTGAATTCGCCGAAATCACTGCGCGCACTCCCATGGACGGCAGAGTGTAGACGCCTTCGAGCGACCCGCGTCACGCGATTTGCGCGAGACGCTGATCCGCGCGGATGCAGGCGGACGCGGTCCTTACTGTGTTGAGACCAACGCTCCGCGCTCCTAGCAGGTCGGCGCGATGGCCACCGTGCCGGTCGTGGCGTCCGCGACGAGCAGCTGCCCATCGCTCGAGAGTGCGATTCCCTGAGGATGGTCGACGCCGGTGATCAGTCCGTATGTATGTCCGGTCGCGGGGTTGAACGCGATGACCTGATGCTTGGATGGCACCGTCACGTAGATGAGCAGATCCTTGACCGCCACACCCAACAGGCCGGAGACCTCGGGGTACTTCGTGGCAATGCCACCTCCAGGAAAGACACTGAGGAGCCCGTTGCCGCTGGCCTGGGAGACCTCGATGAGACCGTCTGGACCAATTGCCGCATCCGTCGGGATACCAATCCCTGAGATGACCACCGTCGGCGTGCCGCCTGCGGCCGGCACGGTGAGTAGACGCGACTGCGCGGTGTCCGGTACCAGGACCAGCTGATCGGGAGAGTCAAACCCGAGCCCGGACACCTGGGGCTGCGGTGGATTCGGTGTGAGTTGCAGGAACGTCGTCACCGAGAGCGTGGCCGGATCGAGTTCGACGACAAGGTCCGGACCCTGCTCGGCGATCAGCACGTTGCCATTCGGCAGGGCGACGACGCCTTCCGGCGTCGCCTCGTTGAACGTGACCATCGGTGCCCCCGTGGAGGAGAGATGCAGGACCTGGCCCTTTGATTCGCTGCTGACCCATACGCTGCCGTCGGCTGCGACAGCGAGATAGCTGGCGTCCGCGACCTGTGCGAACACAGGGAGCGAGGAGAAGCTCCGCGGCTTCGGACATCTGGAAAGCAGCTGGCCGACGGGAACGGAGCTGCTTGGGGACGGCGATGGTGTCGGCGTGGGCGCCGCCGTCGGCGACGTCCTTGTCGCGACTGCCGTGATGTTCACACTGGCCGCGCCGCACGAGCAGATCAGCGCACCTGCGACCGCGAGGACACACGCTCGCACTGCAGCGCTCCTCCGCCACCCATTTCCATTCAGGTCAGCATTGATTTGCCGGGCATGTCCGCGCACACGCGCAGCTTAACCGCACGCACCGTTCGCACGGGCACCATCCCATGCAGGCCGCCCCTATTGACCCCAAGCGTGGCCGCCTGTCAGCATGGCGTGGCTGCCGAAAGCAGTGTGTGTTCGCTGTGGCAGTCGGAGAGAGGCGCTGCATCGATGAGTTCGTGTGCCCCATGAGTTGGATAACGAGTCGTCGCTTTCCGCGCCTACGGTCACGGCATGCGACACACCCGCCTTCCGGCGATTGAGGCGCGAACTGCATGCCGATCGGCGTGATCAGTAGCAAGATCCGGCCGCCGACCGCGTCCGCTCTGACCCGAGACCGCATCGCAGCGCAGCTGGGGGCGCTCTGGAAGCAACGACTCGGGCTGATCGTCGCCCCGGCCGGCTACGGGAAGACCACGGCAATGACCGCTCTGGCGGCGTCGGCCGGCGTCCCGGTCGCCTGGTACCGGGTCGAGGCCTGGGACTCCGACGAGGCTTCGCTGCTCCTTCACCTCGAGACGGCGCTCCGGCGTGCCATTCCCGGCCTGGCGGGAAGCTGGACCACGCTGGCCGGAGCGGCCGCCGCGGTTGAGGAAGGGATCACCACTCCCGTGCTCCTGGTCATCGACGACTTCCACACCATCGAAGGCACGCCGGCTGAGGCGCTCCTCGAACACTTCGTCGAGTACGCGCCCGAGAGCCTTGCCGTGCTCGTCGCAAGCCGCAGTCAGCCCCATTTCAATCTGCCCCGTCTGCGTGTCCTCGGACGCGTTGTCGAGCTGGGCGTCGACGACCTGCGATTTCGAACCTGGGAGGTCGAGCAGCTGTTTCGTGACTTCTACCGGCAACCCCTCGCACCCCACGAGCTTGCGGAGCTTGCCCGGCGCACCAACGGGTGGGCCGCGGGGCTGCATCTCTTCCACCTGGCGACGCGCAACCGGAGCGGCGATGAACGGCGCAGCGTGCTCGAAGCCCTGAGCTCACGCTCACGCATGATCAGAGAGTTCCTCACCAGCAACGTGCTCGATCAGCTCCCGGCGGAGTTGCGGGCGTTCCTTGTGTCGACGTCGGTGCTCGAGGTGCTCAACGGGCAGCTCTGCGACTGGTATCTCGGACGTCAGGGGAGCCAGGCGATCCTCCTCGAGCTCCACCGGCGCCGCCTGTTCACGCTCGCGCTCGACGGCGAGAACAGCTTTCGATACCACGAGGTGCTGCGGGCCCACCTGGAAGGGGTGCTCGTCGATGAGATCGGCGAGGACGCGGTGCAGAAGGCGTGCCTCCGAGCCGGAGCGCTGCTCGAGGAGGCCGGTGCCCTGCCCGAGGCACTGCGCGCGTATTCGCGTGCCGGAGACGACGACGCCGTGGCACGTCTGCTCGGCCGCCAGGGAGCTGCGCTCGCTGATCATCCCGGGCACTGGATCGAAAGCCTGCCGCCGGCCCTCCTCGAGAACGATCCCTGGCTGCTGCTCGCACTCGCCAGGCGCCACGCCGCCGGAGGACGAACCACCGCCGCCCTCGACGTGTACCGGCGCGCCGAGGCCGGGTTCGCCGGGCGCGCCGTGGCCGAGGTGTGCCGGGATGAGCGACTCACACTGCAGTCATGGGCAGCCCCCGATTCCACACATCCTCGCCAGGACCACTGGCTGACCGCGCTGCGTGCGATCCTCGATCCAAGCACCGAGAGCAGGAGTGCTCGCTTCGCGGCGCTGCCCGGGGCGCGCGGCGCGCTGATCGCGTCACTGGCCGAGCTGATCGGCGGGCGTCTCACCGCGGCGCGCGACGCAGGGCTCGCGCTCGCCCGCGAGACTGACGCGACAGGTGCCATTGCGGCGGCAGGCGCCGTTGTCGCCGGCGCTGCGTCGCTCCTGATGGGCGATCCCGCGGGCATTGTCGATCTGGGCCGAGCCGAAGATCAGGCCGAGAGCGCTGAGGCTGGCTGG
>Ga0209517_10009181_pt1 | contig 11361 bp, 10 predicted proteins | sample PeaSoiMetSII2010_FD_187695 | JGI IMG/M metagenome (GOLD analysis project Ga0209517, IMG submission 187695) | Peat soil microbial communities from Weissenstadt, Germany - SII-2010 (SPAdes) (version 2) | ecosystem: Environmental > Terrestrial > Soil > Wetlands > Peat | place: Germany...
GAAAAACCGTAAATCTGGAAAGGCACTGCCATGACCTGCGAGTTGCTCAAAGGGTTCCGCATGCTCGACCTCACCGACGAGAAGGGCGCGCTATGCGGCAAGATCATGTCCGACCTGGGCGTGGACGTAATAAAAGTCGAACCGACCGCCGGATGCTCGACGCGGAACATCCCGCCTTTTCTGGAGGACCAGCCCGGCCCCGACCGCAGCCTGTATTTTATCGCCTACGAGGCCGGCAAGCGCTCGATCACGCTCAATCTCGAATCGCCCGCCGGCCGGGGCCTGCTCGCCGAGTTGGCCGGAAAATCCGACTTTCTGGTCGAGTCGTATCCGGTCGGCTATCTCGATTCGATCGGACTCGGATACGAGGCGCTCGCGAAGCTCAACCCGCGCCTGGTTTACACTTCGATCACGCCGTTCGGCGATCGGGGTCCCGCCAGGAACCACAAGGCCGAAGACATCGTGACCTGGGCCGCCGGCGGCATGATGTACCTGATGGGCGAAGAAGGCCGGCCTCCGCTGCAAATGGCGCTGCCGCAGGCCGGTCTGCACGCCGGCGGCGAAGCCGCGGTCGCCTCGATGATAGCCCATTATGCGCGCCAGACCGACGGACTCGGGCAGCGCGTAGTCGTCAACATGCAAGCCTGTGTCGTGTGGACGCTGATGAACGAGCAGGCGATGCCGATCCTCCACGGCGACCATCTGACCCGCACCGGCGTATATACCGGCGGGCTCGGCGCGCGGCGCAAGATGGTCTACGCGTGCCGCGACGGCTACATCTCGGCCGTGGTCGGAGCCGGCGTTTCGACCAAAGCCCTGGTCGACTGGCTGGCCGAAGCCGGATTCGCAACCGAATGGATGAAGCAGAAGGATTGGACTTTCTGGACGCCCGGCATCTTCATGAAGCCCACCGAGAAGGATCTCCAGGAGACCGACGAGCTGGAGGATTGCATTCAGCGGTTCTTCAGCACCATGACCAAGCGCGAGATCTACGCGGGCGCGCTCAAGCGCCGCTTGCTGCTGGCTCCGGTGGCCGATGTCGCCGATATCGCAGCCGACGAGCACCTCAAGGCGCGCAACTTTTTCGTGCCGGTCGAGCACGACACGCTGGGCCGCGCGCTGACTTTGCCGGGGCCGTTCGCGAAGCTCAGCGAGACGCCGATCGATCCGCCCCGGCGTGCGCCGCGGCTCGGCGAGCACAATCAGCAGGTACTCGGCGATTTGCTGGGTTTGAGCGCCGATCGTCTGAGGGAGCTGCGCAACTCGGGCGCCATCTGAAGGGAGAATCATCATGAGCGGTCATGCGTTTGACGGAGTTCACGTCCTGGATTTTTCCTGGGTCGGCGTCGGCCCAATTACGACCAAGTATCTGGCCGACAACGGCGCCGAAGTGATCCGGATCGAATCGGCCGCGAAGATCGACGTTCTTCGGATCGCGCCGCCGTGGAAGGACGGTCAGCCCGGAATCAATCACAGCCAGTTCTTCGCGAGCTTCAATACCTCCAAGAAGAGCGTCACGCTCGATCTGAACCAGCCCAAGGCGCGCGAGTTGGTGCTTCGTCTGGTGCCGTGGGCCGACCTGATCGGCGAAAGCTTTACGCCCAAGGCGATGCGCAAGTGGGGGATGGACTACGCGCAACTCCGAAAGATCAAGCCGGACCTGATCATGTTCTCGACCTGTATGCAGGGCCAGACCGGGCCGAACGCGATGTACCCCGGATTCGGCCAACTGGCGGCCGCGCTGTCGGGCTTCTACCACATCTCGGGCTACGGGCCGGACGATCCGCCGAGCCCGCCGTACGGCGCCTACAGCGATTTCGTCGCGCCGCGACTGCTGGCTGCGGCCGTGATCGCGGCGCTCGATTACCGGCGGCGGACCGGAAAGGGCCAATATATCGACATGTCGCAATACGAGGCGGCGCTCCACAACCTCGCGCCCGCGGTCATCGATTATTTCGCGACCGGACGGGTGCTCGGGCGCAATGCGAATCGTTCGGATCGCTTCGCTCCGCATGGCGCCTATCGATGCCGTGATGAGGAGGGCGCCGAGCGCTGGATCGCGATCGCCGTCGCGAGCGACGATGAATGGCGCGCGATGCTGGCGGTGTTGGGCAATCCCGCCTGCGACCCGAAGTTCGCCACGCTCGCGGGACGCCTCGAGCATTTCGCGCCGCTCGACGAATTGGTCTCGCGCCTGGTGCGCGATCGCGAGGCGGCTGCGCTGACCGCCGAACTTCAGGCCGCGGGCGTGGCGGCCTATCCGGTGCAGAACTGCGTGGACCTGCATCAGGACGAAAATCTCGAGGCCTTCGGCTTCTGGCACTGGCTCGATCACAAGGAGATGGGACCCTCGGTCTACGAGGGCTTGCAGCATCGGATGAGCCGCACGCCCGGAGATCTGCGCGCGGCGCCGGTGTTGGGCCAGCATACGGACGAAGTGCTGACCGGGATGCTGGGGCTGAGCGCATCCGAGATCGAGCAACTCAGGAATGAGCGAGTGGTTTTCTGAGCGCCTGCTTGGGTCGAGACTCTTAACCGATTGCGCTACGAATTGCAGATCGCGCTACGCTACCTGCGCGCCCGCCGGAAGGAAGCCTTCATCTCGGTCACGACCCTGTTTACGGCCGCCGGCGTGATGATCGGCGTGGCCGCGCTCACGATCGTGATTTCCGTGATGAACGGCTTCGAGGCCGATCTGCGCGAGCGTGTCCTTAGCCTCACGCCGCACATCCAGATCCTGAACTACGGCGGCGCGATCACCGACTACCCGGCGATCGAGGCGCGCGCCGGCCAGATCGCCGGTGTGGCGGGCGCCGATCCGTTTCTGGTGGGACAGGCGATGGTCAGTTCGTCGCACGGAATCAGCGGCGTGTTGATCCGCGGCGTCGAACCGGGCAATCCGGCCGTGGTCGCAGAGCTGGGGCGCTACGTCGATCGCGGCGAGCTCTCGAATCTCAGCCGGAAATACGCTGATTCAGCCGGCGCGTCGCCAACCGCCGCGATCGCAATCGGCGGGACGCTCGCCGACAAGCTCAAGCTCGGGCTGGGTGACGCGGTAAAGCTGGTCGCGCCGATACTGTCCGGGCCGGATTCGGAGTTGACCACCAAAAGCGCCTCGTTCGAGGTCGGCGCGGTCTTCGACTCGGGTGTCAGCTACATCGACAAGAGCATGGTCTTCGTCAGCCTGCCGGTCGCGCAGAGCTTCTTCGGGCGCGAGGGCAAGGTCGACGGAATCGAGGTCCGGCTGGCGAACCTCAACGATACCGCGCGCGTGACGGCCGCTCTCAGCCAGGCGTTTCCGCCTCCCTATCGGATCCGCAACTGGATCGAATTCAATCAGGCCGCGTCGGCGGGGTTTGCGATGCTGAAGCGGGTCTATTCGATTGTGCTGCTGCTGCTGGTCGGCGTGGCGGCATTCAATCTGGTCGCCACCCTGATCATGGTCGTGATGGAAAAGCGCAAGGACATCGCAGTGCTGATCACGATGGGCGCGACGCAGGGCGGCGTGCGGCTGATATTCGTGCTGAAGGGCCTGATCGTCGGCGCTGCCGGCACCACTGCCGGCCTGATCCTGGGCGGCCTGGGATGTTTCATCCTGGCGCGCTACCACTTCATCGCGATTCCAAAAGAGATCTACGGGATCTCGACGATCCCGATCGAGGTCGCGCCGCTGACCTTTGTCGGCGTGGCGCTCGCCTCGCTCGTGCTCTGCCTGCTCGCGTCCCTATACCCGGCGCGCCAGGCGTCGCGCGAGCTGCCGACCGCTATCCTGCGATCGTAAGACGCCCGTCTCGTGAGGTGAGAGCGGGCTCGGCGCCCCGGCCGGTTAACCCTCTCCGGACGCGGGATCGGCCGGCGGCTTGGGGGCAAGCTTCGCCTTGCGGACTACGAGCGTCTCGTGACCGCGCACTTTGATCGTGCGGGCCGGCTCGGAGTGATTGTTGCCCGAGCCGGAGTCAACCCCAATCGGGCGCGATGTCGTCCGCCGCCGCCGCCAGTTGCTCAGCTCCTTGGAGAGCTTGGAGGTCAGCGACTCGCTCTCGTGATCCGCGCCCCGCTCATCCCCATCACCCTTGACCTGATCACCATTTCGGTCTTCCAAACTCATCTCGCTCCTCTCTCCTTCAAACCTGGACCTCTCTCCATATCAATCTGTGATCGCATTCGCTAAGCCATTATGTCCAATGAGAGCCCTGGCAGGGGGAGCACTCAGGCACGGTAGTCTTGAGCGGTCAGCGGGTGGTTTCCTGTCCTTGTTGCCCAGTTTACGGGCGTTTTGCTGGAAATGCTGAAACGAAGTGTTTTGCTGAAGAGTGTCTGGCCGGCGGTGGTTTGGCGCCGGACCCTCGCAAGGGAGGGTCCGGCGCGAAGTTCAGAAAACTCTACTGTTGGAACAGACTCTGCATTCGGAGCGCCAAGCCCATGTCGCCCGCTATGCGCAGTTTACCACTCATGAAGGCCACCTGGCCATTGAGCTTGCCGCTCAGCATGTCCAGGTAGTCCTGCGCAGTCATCGAGATCGTGATGCTCGGCGAGGGGTGGGGGCCTTCCGCCACCACGCACTTGTCGTTGTCGATCGAGACGTTCCATTTGCCGCCGCCGTCGCCCGACAGATCGAACACGTAAACGGCTTTGAGACCTTTGGCCGCCTCTTTGTTGAAGCGGCTTGCCATCATACCAAACGCTTGTTTACACGAAGTTGGTGCAGCTTCTGCCATGGGAAATGCAAACCTCCTGATCGGGAAGAGAACTGGATTGTTTCTCAGGCCATATAAGCCCGCGTTGCCAAACTTGTCAATAGACGCGAACCCGGCGGCGGGGCCGAAGCGGACCGCCATCAGCCCGGCTTCGGCCGTCGGCCGTTCAAAAGATACTCCCGGGGACGACCAGGATCAGGTTGGTCCTGACCTTCACCGGCGCCGCCTGTTCGGTGATCGTCACCGCGCGTTGCTTCTCCGAATCGGTGGTCACCTGCCCCTTCAGGTAAGCATCGCTGCCGATCACCGTCGCGGTGACCTTGCCCAATCCCGCGTTCTGCAGTTCGCGATTGATCGTCGCTTGCTTTTCGGCCCACTCCGCCCGGTCGGTGGTGAGCGTGTCGACCACGTTGGTCACTCCGGGCACATCGCGAACGGCGCGCTCGACCGCCAGCTTGGAGTCGTCGTCGAATACTTTGCCGAACAACGTCACGGTGCCGTTGTCGGTATACGCTTTGACATGGTTGAACCTGCGATCGGATTTCAGCCGATCCTGCACGAGACTCAGCAACGACGGTTTGGGAGTCGGGGTGATCCTCGGTCTCGGCCGGCGCGTTGGCCTCGGCGTCGCCACGATCGCCGACGCCGGGCTGGGCGTTGCTGCTTCGATACTTGGGATCGCTTCGGGCGTTGGAACGACGGCCGAGGCGTATTCCGGGAGTGCTGTGGGCTCCAGGTGTGAGAACTTGTCGGCCAGCTTCGAGTCGATATCGTCGCGCTCGGCGCCGTCGCGGGCGAAGATTATCGGATAATCGACCTCCACCGCGGTGCCGCCGAACGAGCTGAAGCGCCATCCCATCATGGTCTTGACCAGTTCCGCATCGAGAATCGGGTTGGGAGCGGTCGAAACCAACACCTCGCCGTTGGTCACCTCTCCGCTCGGAGCGACCTGCAGCCTCACGGCCATGCCGTCGTGCGTGGTGGCGTCGGATGCGAGCGAGCGCTGGTAGAGGTCCATCAAGCCCGCTTGGTTGTCGCTGAACAGCTTGCTCGAAACCGCCTTGTCGCGCTCGGGCGCCGCGGCTGATTCGCCGGTGACCGCCACCGCAATCTTGTCCGATAGCGCGACGATCGGACCGGCCGCAGCCGCCGGCGTCGCGGCGATTGCCGGCGTGGGCTGTATCGCGGCCGGCTGTCCCTGGCTCAGATGAATTGCGAACCAGGCTCCGCCTCCCAGCGCCACCAACGCGGCCACGATGTAGCCGATAGTCCCGGCGATGCTCCTTCCGCCCCACGAGGGTTCAAGCGGCTCGTCGTCGAAGGTAGTTCTGCTGGTAACGCCCGGTCTCGGCGGAGTGGCCGCCGCCGCTCTGACGGGGCCGGCTTTCGGAGTCGCGAGCTGCGCGCCGCAGAAATTACAGATCACCTCGCCCGGCTGCGCCTTGCCTCCGCATACCGGACACGCGATAGCTTGCGCCGGGCCGGGCGCGCCCGGTTCCGCCACGGCGGTCGCTCTGCCCGGCCCGCCCACGGAGATCAACGCGCTTCCGTCCGCGTCGCAAAACCGCTCGCTGTCGGGGAAAGTCTTGTTGCATTGCGGACAAGTCTTCATGTTTTCTGGCTCGCCTTCGGCTCCTGCGATCGGACTGCCGGCAACGAACTACCAACAAAATGATATCCACGCCGGGCCGGCAACACTATCCATCCCGGAACGCCGGAGGGCTTTGCATAACGGCGGAGAGGCGCGGATTGGCGGGCGCGCTGCACGCGATAGATTCCTCGCTTACGCTCGGAATGACGGCCATTTCTCGGGCTTTTTTTCAACGTCATTCCGAGCAAAGCGAGGAATCTCATTCCACTGATCTGCGCCACTCCACTTACGCGAAGGTCCCCGGAACGCCGGGCATGTCATCTGCCGGGCATCTCAGCGGGGCGGGCGGCGCTAGCGTCGAACCAGCGCGGCGAACTGATTCGCGACCGTCGCCGGCAACGGCAACGGCGACGGCGCGGTCGCGTGCACTCGGGACAGAATCCCGCTCGCCGATTTTTCGGCGCGGTCGAGGACTCGCGGCAGATCGACATTGACGAGCCTGCCTTCGCGCTTGACCAGCTTGCCCGCGATCATCACGTCGTGGACATCGTGCGCGGTGGCCTGGAAGACCACGCTGCCCGCCGGATCGGGACGCGGGCGCATCGTGAAGGAATCGCCGCCGAGCACGACGATGTCGGCCTGCTTGCCGGGCGTGAGCGACCCGGTCTTCGATTCAAGCCCGCACGCCATCGCGCCGTTGACCGTCACCCATTGGAGCGCGTCGCGCACGCTGTAGCTGAGCTGATCGGGCATCGCAGATGAACGGTTGATAACGTCGTTGTCCACGAAGCGCGCGTACGCCAGCCCAAGCCGCATCTGCGTGAACAGATCGCCGGAGTTCAGCGAAACGATGTCGCAACTGAGCGTGGGTTTAACTCCGAACTGGCGGCATTTGCCGAACACCGGCGCGCCCATGCCCATGTTCAACTCGGTCTCGGGCGAGATCGAGACCTTTGCGTTCGCCCGCGCGAGCATCGCCCATTCGTCGTCGCCGAGCGCATTGCAATGGATATGCACTTGATCCGGGCCGAGCAGGCCCTGCGCGTCCATCTCGCGCACCCCCATACAGACTTGCGAACCCCACACGCATCCGGTGTGCGCCGCGATTCGTCCCCCGACGCGCCGCGCCGCTTCGATCTCCGCGACGGTGTCGGGCCATGGAAGCAATCCCACTTCGGTGAGCGCCACGCCGATAGTCAGCAGGCTGCGGGGCGAGAGCGTCGCGGAGATTCGTTCGAGATCGGCGACCCGCCGGTCGTGCGTGGTGAAGCTGGAGGCTCCCGAGTCGAAGAATCCGTAGCAGAACACGGCCCGGATTCCCGCGTGCGCCAGGCCGTCGAGCGCCGCGTCCGCGTGCATCGGGGTGTTGTTGCAATGCGAGAAATCCAGGATGGTCGTGACGCCGGCGTTTACCGCTTCCAGCGCGCCGAGATAGTTGCCGACGTAGACATCCTCAGGGTTATAAGCCCGGCAGAGCGCGAGCCGGATACCGTTGAAGTAGTCGTTGAGCGTCCAGTTGGCGCAAATCGCCCGCATCTGCGTTTGCCAGGTATGGCGATGGGTATCCACCATCCCGGGCATCACGATGTGCCCGCGCGCGTCGATTACCTCGGCGTCGCCGGGCGCGAGATCGCGAGCGATCGCCGCAATGCAATCGTCCTCCACCAACACGTCGCCGGCCGGCAGATCGCCGAGCTGGGGGTCCATCGTGAGAACGTCGCCGCCGCGGATCAGGATACGGTGTGTAGTCATCGCTTTTGTTTCACGGCCTCACGGGCAAGCTAGATGCAGACGCGGGCAGGTTGCAATCCCAATTTGTAGTTCCATGCCGCGCGTTGGGGCTATCAGCGCGAACCGGACGATTGCGATTCCGGCTCCAACGCCGTAAAAATCAGCCCGTGAAGCTCAAGACGCGCCTGTTCGGGACGAACTACGGGTTTCGCTCCGTGCGCGAGGTCCTGGCGCGCGCGAACGAGGCCCGCTCCGGCGACGAGCTGGCCGGGCTGGCCGCGCGTTCCGAGCGCGAACGAATCGCCGCCAAGATGGTGCTTGCGGATCTGACGCTCAAGGAGCTGCGCGAAAATCCGGTCGTTCCCTACGAGCGCGACGAAGTCACGCGCGCGATCGATGACGGCCTCGATCGCGAGGGCTTCGCGCGAATCCGCAACCGCAGCGTCGGCGAGTTCCGCGAATGGCTGCTCGACGACGCGACCTCGGGCACCGACATCGCTTCGATAAGCCGCGCGCTCACGGGCGAGATGGCGGCCGCGATTGCGAAAGTCTGCTCGAACCTCGATCTGATCGTGATCGCCTCGAAGATTCGCGTCGTCACCAAAGCGCGCACTACAATCGGATTGCCGGGACGGCTCTCGACCCGCCTGCAACCCAACCATCCGCGCGACGATCGCGAGGGAATCGCCGCCGCGATCTACGAGGGACTTGCCTACGCCACCGGCGACGCGCTGATCGGAATCAATCCCTGTATCGACGACCCCGGCAATATCAAACGGCTGATCGAGCTGATCGCCGGGATTATCGAACGGACCGGCGTCCCGACCCAGAACTGCGTGCTCGGCCATATCACGACCCAGATGCGAGCGCTCGAGGCGGGCGCGCCGATCGATATCCTGTTCCAGAGCCTGGCCGGAACCGAGAAAGCGCAGACCGGGTTCGGAATCAACCTTGCGATGCTCGATGAGGGCGCGGCGGCGATTCGCGAGCGCGGCGCGCTCGACGCACCCAACCTGATGTACTTCGAGACCGGGCAGGGCTCCGAGCTTTCCGCCAACGCGCACGAGGACAGCGACCAGGTCACGCTCGAGGCCCGCTGCTACGGGATCGCGCGCCGCTACGCTCCGCTGCTGGTCAACACGGTGGTCGGGTTTATCGGTCCGGAGTACCTCTACGACGCCAAGCAGATCACGCGCGCCGGCCTGGAGGACCATCTGATGGGCAAGCTGCTCGGCGTGCCGCACGGCGCCGACGCCTGCTACACCAATCATGCCCGCGCCGATCAGAACGACTGCGAGAATCTCGCGATCCTGCTCGCGGCGGCCGGATGCAACTACTTCATGGCGGTGCCGATGGGCGACGACGTGATGCTCTCCTATCAATGCACCAGCTATCACGATGCGGCGGCTCTGAGAGCCGTCCTGAAGTTAAAGCCCGCGCCGGAGTTCGAGCAATGGTGCGAGGCGCAGGGAATTATCGCCGACGGGAAATTGACGCCTCGCGCCGGAAACCCTGAACTGCTGATGTCCTCCGCCGCCTCATAGTCGACCTACATTATGACGTCATTCTGAGCGCAGGCTGCCGGAGCGAAGAATCCCATGCCACCCGCCAGCGGAAAAACCGGCGCCGTCGCCATTGCGGAGGCCGCTCCCGACTTTGCCGCGATGCGGCGCGCGACGCCGGCGCGGCTCGGCGTCGGGCGCGCCGGTCCGCGCTATACGACCGCCGCGCTGCTCCAGTTTCGCGCCGACCACGCCCGCGCGATCGACGCGGTGATTACCGAAGTGTCACCGCGATGGGTCAAGCGCAGCCGGCTGCTCGAAGTCCGCAGCCGCGCCGCGACCCGTCAGGACTTCCTGCTGAGGCCCGAGCTGGGCCGCATGCTAATCGCCGAAGACGCCCGCCGGCTTCGGCGTCTCTATGCCAGCTCGGCAAACTCCCGTCGCGCCGAGAAGCCGTCGGTCTTGCTCTGTGTCGGCGACGGTCTTTCCTCGACTGCGGTCGAGGCCAACGCCGCTCCGCTCGTGCGGGCGCTGAGCGCGCGGCTGGCCCGCAGATACCGGATGCTGAAGCCGCTTTTCGTGCGCAACGCCCGCGTGCGAATACAGGATCATATCGGCGAAATCGTCCGGCCCGATGTAATCTGCATGCTGATCGGCGAGCGGCCGGGCTTGGTTACCGCCGAGAGCCTCAGTGCGTACCTGATCTATCGCCCGCGGCTGAGCTCGCTCGAGCCCGATCGCACCGTGATCTCGAATATCCATCGCGGCGGCCTCAAGATTCGCGAAGCAGCCGCGCAAATCAGCTCCCTGATCGACGACGCGATCCGGCTCAAGGCAAGTGGCGCGCGCCTGGCGCAGATGCTTGCCGCGGAGGCGGGATCGTAGAGCAGCTAAGCAAGTTCCCTCTCCCCCCGGGAGAGGGCGAGGGTGAGGGCGCAAGGCGGTGCTGACGATGGCCGCGCCCTCACCCTCGCCTCGGGCACTCGGCTTGCCCCTCTCCCGGAGGGAGAGGGAACAAGCAGGCCAGCGTGGCGCTGATGGCGGGGATCGCGATCGTCGCGCTGTGCTGGTTTTTCTGGTGAGCCAACCTCGGCCAGGAACCCCTCCCCCGGCCCCTCCCCGAAACGGAGAGGGGAGTCAGCGCCGGAATAAGCGGGCCGGCGCCGGCGCACTTTTCACCGGCGTGTATCTGTGGTTTCATTTTTGCCGTGACCTCCGATCGCGAAGCCGTTCTCGAAGCGAATCGCGCCTTCTACCGCGCCTTCGAGAGCCTGGACATCGATCAGATGACCGAAGTCTGGCTCAAGGAACCCAATATCGTGTGTATCCATCCGGGATGGGCGAAGCTCTCGGGATGGGGCCCGGTTATGGAGAGTTGGTCGCGGATTTTCGACAACACCTTTGCGATGAAGTTCGTGCTCGACGAGATCGAAGTGATAATCAGCGGCGACATCGCGGTCGCGGTGGTCGAGGAAACCATCACGCAAAACGGCTACGACGGTCCGTCGCACAGCAAGGTGATGGCGACCAACGTCTTTCAGCGCGCCGGCCTCAAATGGTGGCTCGTGATTCATCACGGATCGCCGGTGGTGGGGCCGCCGATGGAAGAGCCGCCGCTTCAATAGCCCTGCGCGCTCGCGCAGCCAAGGGAGAGAACGACGATGCTCAAGCGAGTCGACCGGGTGCAAATCGCGGTGCGCGACGCAGCCGCCGCGGCGCGGACAATCGGCGCGGCCCTCGGCGCCGAGATACTCCGTCAGGATGAAGTCGCGGCGCTTGGCGCCCGGCGCACGAGCGTCCAGGCCGGGATCAGCATCATCGAGCTGCTGGAGCCGGCAGG
>Ga0209517_10009182_pt1 | contig 11358 bp, 5 predicted proteins | sample PeaSoiMetSII2010_FD_187695 | JGI IMG/M metagenome (GOLD analysis project Ga0209517, IMG submission 187695) | Peat soil microbial communities from Weissenstadt, Germany - SII-2010 (SPAdes) (version 2) | ecosystem: Environmental > Terrestrial > Soil > Wetlands > Peat | place: Germany: Weissenstadt...
ATGGCAATCGAGACAACGGAAGGCCGGTGACTTGGTGGAAACCTCGTGACACTTGACGCAATTGCCTGCGCCGTTGAGGTTTTGGTGCACCCTCGCGAGTGGTCCGGGAGATATCTGCGCATGAGAGACCGTAAAGGTCATCAGGAACAAGCAGATCGAGAGACGCCTTATCCACGTCCCTGCCGGCAATCGAAACCTGATCGCACTCTGCTTGGCAGGTCCACTCACTGCGTTCAAACAAGGGAGAAACTGATTCTGCGGGTTCCTCATCGGCCCATCCTTGCTAGCACCTTTCATCACCCGGATCTTTCAATCATCCAAAACATCGGTGTGTGGCGGACAATCGAGGAACGAGATGATCATCGGCAAAGTAGTGATTCAACTTTCAACATGGGAACCAAAGCAGCGAATCAAACCTGAAATGCAGGGTCGTGCCCAAATATTACTTGCCTGACGCGGACTTTTTCAAATGTGACCTTGCCGGGGAGGATCGGCCTTTGGGGATTTGGCAGTCCCAACCGGCGGTCGCAACCTTGAGCCTCCTCCAGCTCGAACGAAGCGGCTAAAACGGGTTGCACCGCTAGATTCATCCGAAACCACAAACTCGCAATTTGATAACACATATTCAGGCTGCGAGTTCATTTTTTCGATGCTGCCGGCAGAGAATCAGGCTCCAATCTCGCGAACTGGCAAATCATTCTCTCGCGCCTGTTGAACGCTCGTCGCCCTGTATCTTCCTGCTGGCATCCCGAACTCCTGCCAAAAGCGCCTCCGCAGGTTCATTCCCGTCGCAACAGGGTAACGCCAGCGCGACGCGGAGATGGCCCATCCATGTCACGGACGACCGCTCCAGCAACTCGGTGGCCACCGGCTTCCGAGTTGAACATCCATTGCAAAACTTTCGCCCGGTTTTCGAATCAGGCCCTGTTGCACTCCGAAAGCGTCTTGGCGAGGCACACCATGAGGCTCATCGGAAACGAAAACGGCCCCGGCAGCGTGCGCAGCCCGGGCCGTTTTGTTGTTTCATTGCGAATGCTATTGCACGGTAAGAGAAATCTGGAAGGTCGGCTGCGAGCAAGGCGCCAGGGCGGGCGAGGCCACACCGGACGAGTTCTTGCCACAGGGTTGTGTTGGCGGGTTGGTGTTCGAAGAAGTCGGCGGAGTGGTAAACGGGTCGGTGTCGGCTATCACGGTAATCGTGGTGGTGCCCTTCGGAGTCATGTACGAAGTGCCGCTGGTGCATGCTACCAGCGCGCTGGCTGAAACCACCAGCAGCACCGCGCCGATGGCCATTGTCACCGTTGCCCATACTCCCCGCATCATGCGGCGCCGCATCCAGAACAGCAGCAGCCCCGTGAGTCCGCCCAGCCACCAGAGCATGGAACTCTGTACCGGAGAATTCGGCGGATTGTTCACCAGCACGGTCAACGTGGTTGTGGCGGGAGGATAGGGAGCGGCGACTGTGCCGGCCGTGACCGTAACCTGTCCCGGCGAGAATACGCAGAGCGTGTTGGCCGGCAATGAAGAGGCCTCGCACTGATAGCCTACGACGCCGTACCAGCCGCCGTAACTGGTGTTGGTGAATGTCAGCGAGCCGCCGTTGCTAAAGCCTTTGGCGCTCGAGGTAACAGCGATGGAGCCACCGGCTGGCCCAACGTCGAATGACTGCGATGCGCTCGTGGACCCGCTGAAGTTTGTATCGCCTCCATACGTTGCCGCCACCGACACCACGTCGAACGGCACGCCCGACGGTCCCGGCAGGTCGCTGGGATCGGTGGCAGAGGTGCTCTGCCACAGCGTGTAGCTGGCCTGGAAAACGCCTCCACTCGCCGGCGCAAGCGCAATGGGCGGAGAGGTCAGGTTTGTGCCGTTGGAGTCCGTGAAGATGAAGGTCACAGTTCCCGTTGGAAGCCCCGCTTTGGCCGGAGTGACCGTGGCAACAAAGGTCAAGGCGGAGCCCGCCGGTTGGCTCACGGGATTGGTGAATATCGGCGTAAAGGCGACAGAAGCCGCTGTGGCCACCTGGCTCACGCTGATCGTAAGTGTGGGTGAATCGCTGTCAGAGTAAACAACGAAGCTTGTTTCGCCGCCCTGGAACTGGGCCTGCAACGTATGGTTGCCACCGCCGATCCCATTCGCCAGGGTGAAGGTTGCTGTTCCGCTTTTCAGCGTGGCCGTGGCAGCTTGCACGCCATCCACCAGAAGGGCCACGGTGCCGATGGGCGTACCATCGCTGGCCGTCACCGACGCAACCGTTGCGCTGAGTATAACGGCTTCCCCGTAGTAAGGCGTTCCACTCGGCGACGTAACCGCAAGGGTGGTCTGCGTGGCCGCTGTCACTGCGCCGATGCCGGTGAAGACAGCCTGCGGCGACGCGGCGTTGACCCCATTGCTGCTCAGCGCCAGCGTTTCGCTGTACGATGCGAGCGCAGCCGGCGTGAATGTCGCCGTCAGCGTGCAATCTGCTCCAACAGCAATCGAGGCGCCGTTGGCGCACGCACTGGCTCCCGAAGTTGCAATCGAGAACGCCGCCGTATCGCCGGTTGCAACGTAGTACGGCGTGCCCAGCGTCAACGCCTGGTTGCCGGAGTCCTCAATGTAGAACGAACCGGGATCGCTGGTGCTTCCCGGGTTCCACTTGCCCAGAGACAGCGTGGAACTGGTGCGGGTCACCGCGTAGGCCGCGGCATTCACATTGTCGCTGACATATAGGTTGCCCGCCCCATCGATCGCTAGACCGTAGGGGTCGGCGATGCCGAAGCTGACCTTCAACTCGCTTGCTGTAACCAGGCTGCCGGAGATGTTGGGAATGCGCACAACCTGCGTGTTGCCCTTGTCCACCACGAACAGATCGCCGGCCGCATCCGTGGCCAGCGCCGAGGGATCGCTGAAGCCGGTGGCGACAACGGTCCTGCCCAGGACATTTGCAGCGTAAGGAATGCTGTAGACCTTGCCATTGCCAGAATCGGCAACGTAGATCAGTCCGGAGGTCGCAACGGTGACAGCGAGAGGATTGCTCCAACCCGATCCCAGAGTGAATGCTTCGCTGATTGCCCAACCGCCGTTGTAAGGCAGATACACAATGCGGCTGTTGCCCGTGTCGGCAATATAGAGATTGCCCAGCGCATCCGTGCTGACGCCGGCGGGGCTGTTCAACTGAGCCCCGGCGACGCTGGTGCTGCTGGAAACCAGGACGGACTGCGCCGCAGTGCTCAGGACGCCGTTGATAACGGGAACAAGGACGATCTGGTTATTGCCCGTATCGGCCACATACACATTGCCGGCTCCATCCAATGCGACGCCTTCCGGGCTTTTGAACCCGCTGCCGATCGCAACCGGCGCGCCGTTGCCCGCCGGAATCTCCCACACGTTGGCGGCGCTGGAATCGGCCACAAACAGATCGCCGGCAGCATCGAGGGCCACCGACATCGGCGTCACAAGACCACTGCCGATCACGGCGGGCGTGCCGGGGTCCATCGTCAACCCCGCGCCCAGTCCCGTGCCGTAAAGGTTCGCTGTCGCCAAAGGCGTACCGCTGGAGTCCGCAAGCACCACGCCGCCTTTGGCGAGTCCCGGAACCGCGGGGGCAAACGTGCCTTTCAACGTGCAGCTGCCTCCAGCTGCATAAGCAGTTCCCGCCGCGCACGTGCCGGTTGCCGAGGAAAACACTCCGGCCGCCGGGGCAAATCCAATCGCCGCTGGGGTTATGGCCGCGCTGAACGCTACATCCAGCGTCGCTGCCCCGGTGCTGCCGGTGGCCACGCTGCCGAAGTCGGCCGCGCCCAGAACCTGCTGGTAGATGGTGGAACTGTTGTTGGTGTAGTAAACGAATTTGCCCCGAGCCCGGCCGCCAAGGGGTTGCCCAGCGGCAAGCCGGTAGCAACCAGGAACATGCTGCCCGGCGCCAGCGCCGAAGTGGCCCAGTCATACGGAATCTCGTAAATGCTGCCCGCACCGGAATCTCCCACAAACAAGTCGCCCCCGGCGTCGAAGCTGAGGCCCAGGGCGTTCGTGAGTCCCGACGCCACGACTGTCGGGCTGCTTATGCCATAATTGGCAACCGTCACTTCGTACACATTGCCGCTGCCGTGGACGGTGAAAAACACATCGCCTGCAGCGTCGGCTGCCACGGATTCCACCTGCGCCAAACTGGTGGGGGTGGTAATCAGCAACGCGGCGCCGGCTGAAGTTTCCCCTATAATCGCATTCGGATCGCAGCAGTTATTTGTGGCAATAAAGACCGTGCCCGCGGAGTTGACCGCGATATCGCCCGGATCGTACCAGTAGAAGCCCCAGGTGTTCCCCAAGGAGGAGCCGGCATTGGCATAATCGGATACGCCTGACGGATTCGGAACACAGTTCGTGGACGGAATCCTCTCAATTTTTCCATTCCACTTGTTATCGACATACAGATTGTTGCTGCTGTCGATTGCCAATCCGCCAGATTGGCCGTCCGCATAGGAGCCGCCGTAGTTCGCCAGATAGATAGCGGCGCCTCCGTTGCCCGGAATCTCCAGCAGGTTGCCGCCGTCCTCCAGCTCATACAGGTTGCCGCAGGTGTCCTGAACAACCTTGCCGGCGTTCGACAACCCGGTGGCCGCCACAGCCGTCTGCTGCGAGACCACGACGGAGGGCACGGTTTGCGCGGCGGCAATGCCCGTAACGGCTGCCAGCGCGGGGATCAACAGCCAAGCCCACCGCCCCATCCAATTCTTCACTCCAATGTTCCTCAACATCTGAAGCCTCCAAAATGCGGCTGTCGGCCGCGTATCGCTTGTCTTTCCTGTTCCGGCTGCCGGATATTCACCCGTCCCATCGCCGCCATCGCATCCGCGTGAAGCGCGCGCCGGAGGGAAGCCAACAGGCGCCCCTCCACGCAGCTCAGAAGTTGTACTTCACGCCGAATTCAACAATGCGCACTCCGAATTTGTAGGGCGTGTACCCGAACCGGCATTCTGCAGCGTAAGGCCCGAAAACGCTGCCTGCTGCGATGTGAAGCATCCAGCGCCGGTGGTTGTGTTGCATGGCGGATCGGCAAACGTCAGGTTCAGCGCCGCCAGGTTGTTTGAGTTGAACGAAGAAATCGGATGGTTGAGGAAGTTGAAGGCCGACATGCGGAACTGCAGGGTTTGCCGGTCGTCGATCTGGACATCCTTGTAGACCGACAGATCCGAACTGAAGAAGGCCGGTCCGTGCACATCGGGCAGATTCCACCACCCCTGCGTTCCCTGCGCCGGCAGCCCGAAGCACTTGCCGTTCACATACTGCCTGGACACCTGAGATCCGGACAGAGTCGCCGAGCGCAGGCCCACGCGCGGATCGCAGGTGACGGTCGGCTGCAGCGTGTAGTCCGACGTGCCCAGCCACTCCTGCGCGCCCACCGGAATTCCAACCTCGGCCAGGGAAGGCGTCGTGCCGATCACGTAGCCTGCCGCGGCGCTGAAGCTGAAGTTCGTCGTCCCATTCGAGATGGCCAGGTCGGGACCGCTGGTCAGCTTGGTAATGCCCGACAGCTCCCAGTTGTTCACCACCCAGCCCAGTTCGCGATTCACATGGAACCGGTTGCCCTCCTGGTAGGCGTAAGTGAAGTTAGCCGCCTGCGGGCGGTCGAAGGAAACCACCCCATAGTCATGCGAAGCGTTGACCGGGTCTGCGATGTAGCCGGTGTCGTAGTTGCCGCGCACCGCCATGGCCTTTGACCATGTGTAGTTGATTCCATACACCAGCGCGCCGCGCTGCTTGTTCAGCGAAACCTGCATGGCGTTGTAGTTGCCCCAGTTGGTGTGGTGCGGAACATAGACGCTCTGGTAATTCGGATACGGCCGGTAGTCGTTCACCTCGCTGCTGGTGATGTTCGACGCCTGGTGGACCTGCTGGGTAAGAGGATCGGGCCCGAAGAATGCGCCCAGCGGGATGACATTCTGGTTTTGCAGATTACCGAGCGTGGCAAGATTCGCGCTCTGGTTTCCCACGTAGGCGATCTCCAGCGTTGATGAAAACGGCAGCTGCTGGTCGACCGTGAAGTTGTAGTTGTAGGTGACTGGCTGCTCGTTGTCGCTTGGGTCGGCGGCGTAAATACTGCCGATCGCCCCGCTGCCGTTGAGCGCCGCGGCTCCAGCTTGAAATGCCGGCGTGCCGGTGTACGAGCCGCCACTTAGGGTCCCGGTGTAGGTTCCGGTGTAGTACCCGCAGGGAAGATACTTCCCACTGTGTGGATAAGAGTTCATCGAACCGGTCGTCGGAGCGGGATTGAAGAGCTGCTCCGCGGTGCACGCGTCCGCAAATCCGCTCGATATGATGTAATTCACCAGGTTGGTCGCCGTCGATACCGCGCCCGACGTCAGGTTGTAGGAATCGCGCGAGCGGTAAGCTCCCCAGCCGCCGCGGAACACAACCTTTCCATTTCCATAGAGGTCGTAGGCGAGGCCCACGCGCGGCGCGTAAAACAGTGCCCGGCTTCCCACCCCGGCCACCGGGATGCTCGTGTCCAGCTGGTGCCAGGAGATGCCCGGCCAGGTAGTGGCGCTCTGCGTCACGCCCCCTTCGAGCACGTGCGGGGAGACCGCGTTGTACTTGGCCGTGTCCCACACCGCGGCGCCAATCCCGTGTGAATCCGTCCACGGCGGAAGATGCGAGAGCCGGATGCCGAATGTCAGAGTCAGCTTTGAATTCACTTTCCACTCATCCGTGCCATAGAACTCGAGGCTGTCGAAGTACATGTCGACGCTTGGATCGCCGGAGGCCTGCGTGTAGCCGGCCGTGGCGCAGCCCGACACAAAGTTCGCCGCAGTGTTCCCCAGGCTGGACGTGCCCGGCGTGACCAGCGAGAGATCCCCCGCCTCATTCTGGCTATAGCTGGGCGCGGTCTGATTTGGAATGCAGCCGTTCCAGCGGGCGAAGCCGAGTTCGCCGTTAGCCTGGCTGCCCAGAGTCACCTGGTTGTTGCGCGTCTGCTCCGCGTAAACGCCCACCTTGATGGTGTGGGTGCCGTAGATCTTGGTCAGATTGTCGCCCGCGTCCCAGGACGACTTCCTCAGGTACTCGCTGCCCGCAGGCACAAAGCCGAAGGAGAAGTTGGGAATGCCGATGGATTCGTAGGAATAGATGCGCGGAAGCTGGTTGATTCCGTTCTTCAGTGCCCCGCCTTCGTATCCCGCTGACGCCCACGGCGTGCCGGAATCCAGAGCGGCGGCCCGATTCTGGAACTGCTGCGGCTCATCGAAGTACAAGCCCGAAACCACCAGTTCGTTGGTAATGGTCCTGCTCACCACCTTGGTCAGATTCAGCGAGGCAGAATTCGAGTCGCCGTTCGAATTCAGCGGCGTGGGGTAGGGCACGGTATCGGGAGGGTTGTAATAGATGTTGTTCAGCGGGGCCTGGGTGTTCACCTTCTCCCAGTTGTACACGCCGTACAGCTTCAGGCTGTCGGAGATGTTTTCGTCCACGCGGCTGTGGAACTGAAAGCCGTTGTTGGTCGCCATGACGTTCTTCGCCCAGTTATAGCCGCTCGATGCATAACCGTTGGCCGGTTGCGGAACGGTGTTGGGCTTTGGATAGAGGGCGGTAAACGTGGCAAACGCCTTGTCCAGCCCCGTGATCATGCCCCCGTTCACCGGCTTGCCCGTCACGTCGGCGTTATTGCTCGTGGGCGAGTAGCAGTCGCCGCCGATGTTGGAATACGCCGCGGTCACGCTGTAAGGCTCGGAGCAGCCCGCCAATAAATCTGTAGCGTTCACGTTGAAGGCGCTGGCGAGGTTTGCGTTGGAAAAATCTCCGCCCAGCATCGCCGAATTCGGAACGAAGGCAAATTGCGGCCCCGAGAACGATCCATTGGCATTGGTCAACTGGTCGTAGTATTCAAAGCCGGCCCAAAAGGTGAGGTGCTTGTTTTCGTTGAAGCTGGTGCCGGGAATCCTCACTGGTCCGCCGATGGTGCCGCCAGGATAGAAGTACCGCGACGGGGCCCTGGCAATGGGCTCATACCTGCCTGTCGTGGCGTCCACAGAGCCCGAGTCGTTGGAAAGCTAGTCGTTGGAGTTGAAAATGTGATTGCGGGCATAGGTGTAGAGCGATCCGTGGTAGGCAGCCCCGCCCGACTTGCCCACCGCGTTGATCACGATGGGCCCCTTGGCTTCATCGGCGCCGAAGTTCGAGGTTTGCACCTTTACTTCCTGCACCTGGTCCATGTTGATGTTGGCAACCGTGCCGCCCATGTCGCCCGGATCGATGACCTGGGCGCCGTGGGAGGTAACGTTCACCTGGCCCTGCTGGGGCGGCGCGCCGTTGGCGCCGAAGCTACCAAGCTGCGCCGATCCGAAGCTGGTGGTGGTGTAGTCGGGGGCCGAGTTGTTCAGGCCGGTACCCGCGTTCAGCGTGAAGCCGGGCAGCACGCTGACCAGTTCCAGCGCGTCGCGGCCCGTGGTCGAAAGCCGGGAGATGTCGGCGGCCGTGATCAGCGTGCTGTGTTCGGGTGAGCTGAGCGCAACGCCGGCCACCTCCGCGGTCACGGTCACCGATTCCACGACGTTGCCCACCTTCATCCGGATCTTGGGCACCGAAAGGCTGTCTCCGGGATGCACCTCGACGCCGGTCACTTTCCAGGACTCAAACCCCGTCATCGCGATCTGGATGCTATAGGTGGCAGGCTGAACGGCAAGGAAGCTGAAGAATCCCTCGCCGTTACTGGTGGTGTTGCGGGTGGCCTTGCTGGCTTCATTGATCAGCGTGACCTTGGCGCCGGGCACCAGTGCGTCGAACGCATCGCGGACGGATCCGGAGATGGACGCCGTTGTCTGCGCCTGGCCAGCCGGGAGCAGCAGCATCAGAGCCGCGCCAACCAGGGCGGCGCAACCCGGCAATCTCCGCACCGGCGGCTGCGAACCCCGAGTACGTGAACTGTGCATCATTGACTTCAACAAAGCATGCCTCCAAAATCTGGAACCTCAACTTCCGGTTCAATCAGTAAATCGCTTTTCCAGATAAGCCTGAAAAATGCCCGCTTTTGACCTCTGAGTGGGCGGGCAGTTCCGGTTCATCCATTCTGTGAGCAGATTCCCGCCCTGGAATGGGCCCGAATCTGTGGTAAACGCTTTCCCTAAGACCTTCCATACAACACAGCCTTCGGTCTCCGCTGCCTATGCCTGAACGCAGAAATCCGTTGCACTGCTGACTGCGAAACCCTATGTGCCCAGCGAAACGGCGCGAAAGGTTAATCTTGTACTGTGTTGTACGGCAGACTCCCAGGTACCTTGTACAAATCCGTACATTATTGATTATAAATTCTTTAACTTCACTGTTCCAACACCGCCAATTGCTCCGTTGCATCGCCGTACCGCGGGTTCTATCATGAGAGTTGTCCCAACCCGTCGCTGCCGGGGGGAAGACAAACAGGAGCGTCAAAGTGCCGGACAACGGATCCAAACTCCCCCAACAGGCGGAGCGCGAGGAACTCGAAGCGGTTGTCGAGGCACTGGCACGCTCGCCGCGCCTGTCGCGGTTGCTGAGTTACGTTGGCCAGAAGTACTTCCAGGGGGGGGGCAGATCAGCTTCACGAATACGAGATTGCAACCGAGGTTTTCGGGCGCTCGAAGACCACCTTCGACGCCGGCGAGGATGCAATTGCGCGCGTGGAAGCGCACCGCCTGCGCAAAAGACTCAAGGAGTTTTACGAGAACGATGGGAAAAGCCACGCCATCCAGGTAACGCTTCCCTCCGGGACCTATGTTCCTGTATTTACACACAGAGGCGGCCAGGCCCCGGGAGTTGATGCCGACCAGGCAGAGGATTCCGGGCCGCAGGACGGCGATTCCTCCGCGACCCCGGGACATGGAGATCCGGCAGATCGCGGGAGCGATGGAGAGGGTGGGCTCCGCTCCTTTGCCCGTCGGTGGCGATGGCCCCATAGCGTCCTGGCGGCCGCATTGGTTTTGAGCGCAGTGGGGCTCTACTGGGTCATTCACCGGGCCGCCGCAGCCAGCCAGGGCAGCGGCGAGGCCGATTCGGCTCATGCCCCGGCGCCGGCCAGCCCGCCGCCGGTCCCATCCGGCACGGTGTCCCTGCCGGTTCGCATCATGGCGGGTTACACCGGCAAGGCCCAGGTCGACAGCGCCGGCGCCGTTTGGGAGCCCGACCACTATTTTCAGAACGGGGGAACCTGGACCCTGCCGGGCAACTTCATCGCCAGAACCAGCGATCCCATGCTCTTTGAACACTGGCGGACCGGCGACTTCTTCTACGACATTCCGCTGCCGCCCGGCATGTATGAGCTGCACCTCTACTTTGTCACCGTGGACCGGTCAACCGATGCCATCTCCACCTTCAGCGTCAGCATCAACAGCGAGCGAGTCCTGACCGGGTTCGACGTGAATTCGGATGCACTCGGAGAGAACACTGCTGACGAGCGCATCTTCCGCGACGTGTCTCCTTCCAAAGACGGCTATCTGCACCTGGCCTTTACCAGCGAGCGGGGAGCGCCCGCGCTCAATGCGCTGGAAATTCTCCCCGGAAATCCGCACAAGCAGCTGCCCATCCGGCTGGTGACGCAATTGACGTCGTTTACCGACCAGAACGGCCAGTTCTGGCACCCCGACAACTACTCCATGAATGGCCGCCTGTCAGCGCAGCGGCAGCAGATTGCAGGATCATCCGATCCCGATCTGTTCGGCGCCGAGCGTTACGGGCACTTTACCTACGCCATTCCGGTCGACACGCGGGACAAGTACAGGGTGGTGCTGCACTTCGCGGAGTTTTATTTCGGCCCGCACGCCTCGGGTGTGGGCGGCGTGGGCAGCCGCATCTTCCGCGTCCTGTGCAACGGCGGGACGCTTCTGGGCGACTTCGACATTTTCAAGGAGGCCGGCAGCCTGCATGCGCTCACCAAGACCTTCTACCACCTCAAGCCCACCGCGCAGGGAAAACTGAATCTCACCTTTGAGCCCATCGCGAACAACGCCACCATCTCGGGCATCGAGGTCCTGGACGAATCGCAATAAAGCGGTTCCACAATTGCAGTACCCCGAAACCACCACCCTTCAAAGAGCCTGAGAGGGCACGTGAATTGTGGAACCGATTTAGTCGCCGTTCTCGTCCCTACTTGCCCGGAATCAGCACCACAGCCTCCGATGTCGCAGGCACCGTAACGGTGAAGTTGTTTCCCACCCCCTCCACTGCGCTTTGCGCGAGCCCGGATGCCGGCCAGGTGCTGTTCCCGCCGAAGTTGGCGCGGCCAAAGTCAAGACGCGTTCCCGTTGCGGCAAGCTCCGCGCCTTTCACTGCGACATTCGCCTGGAAGGGCTGATTGGGATGCTTGTTGATGAGCACCAGCGCCACGCCCCCGCCCCGCCTCTTCACGGCGTGCAC
>Ga0209517_10009185_pt1 | contig 11357 bp, 10 predicted proteins | sample PeaSoiMetSII2010_FD_187695 | JGI IMG/M metagenome (GOLD analysis project Ga0209517, IMG submission 187695) | Peat soil microbial communities from Weissenstadt, Germany - SII-2010 (SPAdes) (version 2) | ecosystem: Environmental > Terrestrial > Soil > Wetlands > Peat | place: Germany...
CACATTTCCCTTGAGAACAATGGGCCGAACCTCGACCCCATTCAGCCTTCCCGAATCCACCAACGCATTCACGAGGCTATTGATATCTCGTTCCGACGCTCTGGCAGCGAGTTCCACCGCATCCGGGCCGGCGAGGGTAAATCCGAGCGAAGAGACCACGTAGACGACATAGAGAGTGGCCTGATAATGGCGCGCGATGGCAATGCCATGCTCCAGCGCTTTATCCGCCGACTCGGTCAAGTCGGTTGCGACAAGGATCGATTTCAGTTCGAGAGACGTTAACGGAATAGACGCATTAGCCACGATGACACCTCGCGAAATGCGTCCCAGGCTGACTCCGTGCGAAGCCAGAAGGCCGATGAAGATCGAACCGGCCGCGATTGCAACGTATCCGGCGATTGCACTTAGTTGGCAAAAACGACTTATTCATGCCGCCCTCCCCGTCGCGTGTCGTCAGGTTGGCCGGGGAGGATGCGCGGTTCTGCAATGTCGAGTTGCAGCCGTTTGCAGACATGGAGTGCATAGGGGTTGTCGGCCGTGAACTTTGCTCCGAGCCGGCCGAGCCGGCAGAGCATTTCTTCTCCGGCACGGTCGGCATAGGTGACCTCGGACAGGTCAACGACTGTGCCGGGCAAGGCCCCGTGGGAACCAACGAAGGCCTCAACCTCCTCGCGGCATCCTTCCGCCATACGGCCCGAGATCCGGAGAGTGGTTGTGTCCAAAAGATCGATACGCAGCATCGCTCACTTCCTCTACCTACGCCAATGTAATGGCACGCCAGGGGCCATTTGTACTGGTAGGCGTAACATATTGATATTGAACGGCCAAGGGAAAGAAGCACTGTCAACTGTCGACTTTTGCCTGGCCAAATAGGGCCACAGTGGCCGAATGTGGTCAGTGGGAATCGCAAGAGTATCGGAACCAAATGGACTGGCGAACAACGCAATGTGCTTCGATCACAGACCGGGAGAATCCGGATCTGCGATAACGATGGCAGCGTAGAGGCTCCAAAATAAACGGGAGAGGCCAATGTCTGGACCGGAATCAATAAATACTGGGTCTTGGAATGACGGGACGGTCGGTAGATATCGCACTCTGCTGAAGCTTTCCGCGGCAATTGCCGCACAGCCAAACGGAGGTGACATGCTCCGCTGCGTGCGCCAGCTTCTGTCGGATCTTCTGGTACTCGACGGCGTCATGTTGGTTCGTTTGGAGGAAGATGGCAGAACTGCGCGGTTGCTTGCATGGGATCAGAATCCCGCCGCGCCCAGAGTCGAAGTGGGGGCAAGAATTGAGTTGAAGGGAAGCGCGATCGAGAAGGCTTTAGTCGAATTGGAGCCGGTCTTCATTCCCGACCTCAATCAGGCGATGCTTGCGATTCCTCAGCTGGCCAACCAGGCGAGTCTTGGGTTGCACCGTTGTGCCTATGTCTTTCCCATTGCGACTCCGCGTGCGCGGCTGGGCGCGCTTGTGTTTGTGAGCGCGGAGGGCGCGCAGTTCAGTGGCGAAGACGTGGAGCTGATGGCCACGGCAACCTCGCAGATCGCCGTGGTCCTGGAGAGCGAAATAGCGGCCAGCGAGGCGGCGCGCTATCGGCAACAGTTGGAAAAAGAGCGCGACCGGCTTGGCCTGCTGCTTGAAATCAACAATCAGATCATCATGAAAAAGGACCTGAATGAGCTATTTCAATCGGCGTCCCAGACTATTCGCAAACACTTCGGAAACGACTGCACCGGTTTCTGGCTGAGAGACGGAGAATCGCATCAATACGATTGCGCGGTTCTCGAATTCCCAACCCGCAAAGGGTCTCAGGAAGACAACCCAGTACTAACGCCCGCAGACGCTGATCTGGAGCGCATGGAAGACCGGATTCCCAGAATTTGGAATGAAGAGGAAATTGAGGGAGTGTCTGCCCCGGCGTTGCGCGCCTTGAAGTCCGAATCGATCAAGTCTCTGATCACCGCTCCTCTGGTCACGGCACAGGGAGTTGTGGGGATGATGGCGCTTGGTAGCCACCAGCCACATTATTTCAGCCAAGCCGACCTTGACCTGTTGCTTCAGGTGGAAAATCAGATGGCCCTTGCGCTGGATAACGCGATCGCCTACGGACGGCTGGACGCGTTCAAGAATCGCTTGCAGGATGAGAAGCTTTACCTTGAGTCGGAGATTCGCTCGGAGCTCAAGTTTGAAGATATCGTCGGCGACAGTCCTGCGCTGCGAAAAGTGCTGGACCAGGTTTCGGTAGTGGCCCCAACGCGCTCGACGGTACTGCTGCTCGGGGAAACGGGTACCGGTAAGGAGCTCATTGCCCGGGCAATTCACAATGCGAGCACGCGTCGCGAAAGGACGTTCGTAAAGCTCAACTGCGCGGCAATCCCTTCCACTCTGGTGGAAAGCGAGCTCTTCGGACACGAAAAAGGAGCATTTACAGGCGCGTTTGCCCAGAAACGCGGAAGATTCGAGGTCGCCGATCACGGAACTCTGTTTCTTGATGAAGTGGGCGATATTGCTCTGGAACTGCAGCCCAAGTTGCTGCGGGCAATTCAGGAACAGGAGTTCGAGCGGTTGGGAAGCAACCGGAGCATCCGCGTCGATGTGCGGCTGATCGCGGCAACGCACCGGGATCTGCAGGAGATGATTCGTGAGAAGCGATTCCGGGAAGATTTATTTTACAGACTCAATGTCTTCCCGATCGAAATTCCGCCTCTGCGGGAGCGGCGGGAGGACATTCCCATACTGGTGCATTATTTCGTTGCGCGCCATTCGCGTGAAATGCAGAAGTCCATTCGCCGCATCCCCAGAGCCGCAATGAACGCTTTGGCGAATGCTCCCTGGCCTGGCAACGTAAGGGAACTCCAGAACTTCATCGAGCGATCGGTCATTCTGACCCAGGGGGAGGATCTGGAAGTACCCATCCATGAACTGGCGGGACCGGCGTTGGTTGCCATGCAAGCGGGGGAGATTGCTTCGCCGACACTGCGTGAATCGGAACGGAAGGCCATCCTTACTGCGCTGAAGGCATCGGACGGAAGAGTGTCTGGTCCCGGAGGCGCGGCCGAGCGATTGGGGCTAAAGCGATCAACGCTGCGCAACAAGATGAATCGGCTGAACATCGGGAAGACGGATTATTAGGGTGTTTCAGCTTCCGATGTGAAGATTCTCGGATCTCGACAATCAGTTTCTTAAGGAGAACGCGCTCTGATAAGTTTCGCGATACTCCTTTCTATCCACCAAAAAGTCAAAATGAACGACTCCGCTGCAAACAGCGGGAAATTAGACCCGGAAGAGATTAAAAATGTCGAAGCGTGAGCGAGAGGGGATAGTGGTCAGAAGCCCGAATTGAATCATGCAACTTTGGCTCATGAGCAATGAGCGGTCCCTTCGTCAGGATCCAATCGATCATGCGGGAACCATTGAAACGAGAGGGCACATTGGTGGAAAGACTCGAGATGGGAGCGAATGGATTGCTGAGCCCTGTTTTGCTGATGGCTGAAACGGCCGGTTCCTGGCGCAGATTAGCGTTGAAGTCGCCCGCAACAACAACCTGCACGTCCGCAGCGTGCTGAGAAACATCGTCCAGAAGCTCCCAAAGCTGACTGCAGCGCACATTATTTCCCCTGCTTTCGAGGTGCACGTTGTACACAATAAGTTTCCGTTCAGGGAGATCGACATAGCTAATCAGCGCCATTCTTCCGCCCAATCGCCTCTGGAATGGCCTCATGCGCGGAATAAACCATCGCGGAAGCCAGAATCTTGACTGACGATGGAACCTGAGAATGCGCGAGTTCAAAAGAGGAAATCGAGAGAGCGTCGTCTGTCCATGATAGGCGGGCATCCCGTTGCGTCGCTGGCTAAGCTCTTCAAACTCGCATCCAAATACGTAGTTCATTGTGAGCGCCCGCGCGATCTCCCGCGCGACATTGCGACAATGAGTTCGCCGGGCATTCAAATCGGCCTCCTGCAATAGAATCAGGTCTGCCGCCGCGCCGGCAAGAAACTCAATTACCTCATTCAACCGTTGGCCGCGATTGATGTTCCAAGTGACAATCTTGACGGCATCCGGAATCGCGAACGAGTCCGGCGTGGTCATGAATGATCCTGTTTCGAGTTGCTTCATCGGCTCCATTTGCGTCGACCAGTTTAAGCGCGGAAGTTCGATGTGTGATTAACCCCTTGGACCTTCGGGGAACTTCTCCATGAGCCAATCGAAAACGGCTGCGTGATAGAGCGTTAAGGCGCCCCTCTGGCAGTGCCCAGCGCCGCCTGATCGTTGGGCGGGATCAGAAACTCAGCCGTGCACTGGTGCGTGGAGGCGCGCATTTAGGCCCCGCCTTTACTGAGGGAATCTTATGTGCGCTCGGCCACTGCGAGTACGAGATCGGCCGTAGCCTTCCAAGCGGTGTACCAGCTCTGTGCATCGCCTTCGTCGACGACCTTTACCGACTCCAGAACTTCGACCAGGTCGGCATAGTTGGACACGATGTATCCTGGATTCCGCCGCGTCTCAAAGTGGAACGTCGGGTTGGAGAAGAAATGGCCTCTTGGGCTGTCCGCTTGCGCGCGGCCCGCTTCTGGAACTGCGCTTGCATTCGTCAAGGAATTCTCCTTTTTGCTGTCGACCGCGCATTACTCCATTTCGAAGGCAAGATATTTGAATTGTCCTTCGCGCTCGATGTGTAGCACCACTGAGTCTTCAGGTTTGAGTTGAGCTGCCGCAGACCTCAATTGTTCAACGGATGCAATGGGCATGCGATTCAGCGAGTGGATGATGTCCCCCATCTGCAGGCCGGTGTCCACGAAATTGGACTCCCGGTCCAGTCCAACTACGACGACACCTGTGTCAAAGCGCACATCCGGCAACAGCGATCGTACTTCGCTGTCAAAATCTACCCCCAGAATGCCGAGCGAACCGATGCGGCTAATAATTGGATTGGCGACACCGGCCAGTTCATCCATGCGATCGCGCGCCAGAATGGGAGCGACGTTGAATGACAGTCTCTGCGTACCCCGCAGCACATCGATTTTCACTTCCTGATCGATTGGGTGCTGATAGAGAGTAACAGCGAACCCGGGCAGGCCCAGCATACGGTGCCCGTCTACATTCAAGACAACGTCCCCGGGTCTTAAACCGGCTGCATACGCAGCTCCATCGGGTTCGACGTCGGCGAGCACAACGCCCCAGTTCTGCGCGAGCCCCAAGCCGTCGGCCATTGTGGGCGTTATGGTTTGTGCGAATGCGCCAATCTCGATGTGGCGCACGTGGCCGTACTTCCTTAGGCTTTGGTAAACGAAATTCACGATGGGCGCCGGGATGGCAAAACCCAACCCTTGGCTGCCTCCACTGCTGCTCAGGATGAACGTGTTCAGGCCGACGATCGCGCCCGTAACGTCCACCAGCGGCCCTCCACTATTGCCAGGGTTAATAGGTGCGTCAGTTTGCAGGTAAACCATTGGGTTATCGGGGTCGGGCTGTCGCAACGCCGAACTAACCACTCCCATGGTCACGGAGCTCTGCAAACCCTCAGGACTTCCGACTGCGAACACGAGTTCTCCCAGTTGCGGAGAGTGCTCGAGGTTGAAAGGAAGCGTGGGCAGATTGGCGGCTTCAACCTTCAGCAACGCCAGGTCGCAGTTTTTCTGGGTTCCGATCAACTTCGCGTTCAGCACCTGGGCCTTGCCGACACTGGAAATGTCGAAGAAAGTTGCTGGGACGGCGGGCAAGACTATACGAATTTGCTGTGCCCCGGCCACCACGTGCGCATTGGTCATGACGTAACCGTCAGGGTCCACAATTACACCTGCGCCAATAGCGCGTTGGCGAACCATGACCGCCGTATTTGAACCCTGGCGATCATGCCCCTCGGCAGGCCCGAATCCGGTTACCTCGATCTGAACAACGGCCGGAGAAACCTTGCTGGCCAGTTGTTGCAACGAATCACTAAATTGAGTCAACATTTCCGACGGCGCCCGTGAGACCACCTGAGAATGCGGGCGGACCTCCGCCGGCGGCCCGGAAGTGGGCTGCTGGCAAACACCTTTCGCTGACAAAGCGGCGAAACAGCTAGCGATCATCAATCGCGTGATCGAACATCGGGTCATCGGTCATACTTCCTGTGAATTTTCAATGCCTCTTTGTCCTCATCGAGGCGTTGCCGAGCTCATTCCCGGGCGAATTCGATTGGGGTCCGGACATCAGGATGCTGGCTCTTGTGCACGGGGCATGTGTAGGTGGCTCTGCAATGCGAGTCTCCCTGATATTCGAATTCAATCAACATCTGGTTTTCACCTTCGCTTATTCGAAGGAGCACTCGGAGCGCCAAACCCTTCTCCGTACAAGTTATTGATTTGGCAAGGTGATCAATGACCTCTTGTGCAGATTGTCGAAACTGGCGACGACAGCTTTGACATGCAGGCCGCATTCGAAGACGAAGGCGCTGTCGGCCACGGGCGACCTACATTGGCCAGGGACAGGCAGCGCCTCATTCCCCAAGGCGGCCGGCGTAGCGAAGAGCGCGGCGAATTCTGGCGCTGTCAGCTCGTGTCCTGCTTCACAGAAAATCTGTCAACGGTTGCAGGATTTAGTTCAGACGTTCATCGGCTTCATTTCCGGCGTGGCTGGGGTCTTTGCTGCCGCGTGTGATTTTGACGAAAAGGAAACTTTGGAATAAAGGGAGATGATCCACGCGACATTGGCGCCGAATGCGGACATATACAACGCCAGCCAGGTTAGGTTTAACAGTGCGAAGGCCAGCAGAGCATAGGGCAGGAAGCAGCGCCGGATGATGAATTCACAGTGGCGTCCCACATACATAAGTGGATTCGATGAACGGCTCTCTGCATTCTTCTGCCAAACTGCGAGGAACTGTTCGGGATGCTTGCCAGACAGCCTGCTTCGCTCGAACCATGCGATCAGGATTGTGGAGGCCGCGCCAAACAGGAGCGCCGCTCCCCATGCCCAATAGGCGCTATTTCCCGAACTGCGCACCAGGCCAATTGCCATTCCTGCAAAGATGAACAGGTAATAGAGGTAATCGCACGCAGTCTCAAGCCAACATCCAAAATCAGACGACTGCAGCTTCAATCGGGCGACCTCTCCATCGCAACCATCAAGAATGCTGGCCCACACCGACAGAATAGCTCCCACCAGCGCATTCAGGTATCCGCCCGCTGCGTAGGACGCACCCGCTGCGAAACTGACGCCCAGTGTAAACAGGCTTACCATATTCGGTGTGATCGGGAACTTGATGAGCTGGCAACTGATGGGGATGGAAATCCTGCGATTCATCCTGGCAAATACGCCATCGGTCGGCTTGACGAGCCAGCGGTTCAGTTTTTGCTCGGCGACGATCAAATCCTGCGGCATCGAGATCTGCTGCCACGAGTCTTCTTCCACCAGCCTGAAATCGACGAAGGATGGACCGTTCAAGATGGCTTTCCGCGTGATCCAGCGGTGCAGATCTCGCACGGTCACCACATTGGACCCGATATCGGCGCCAAGTTCGAGAGCCGCCTCATGGCTGAGGGCAAAAAGTCCGGCGGGCTCGCTCCCCGTGGCAAGTTCCAATGCGCTGCTTTGCCCATCCCATTCGCTTACCAGTCGATGCAAAGCGGGCTGGTAAGTTCGATCGCCGGCAACCAGGAGGACACGGGCAAGGCCGGAATTTGCAGTTATCCCGCGAACGATCGAGGACAAGGTGGTACCCGGGTCAGCTTCGAGCCATTCAACACCGTCGGGGACACGCCGTGTCTGGGTCAGTTCCAGCCTGATTTGCGGCCCTATGACCCGGTTGAGAACCACGACAATGCGCTCCGGATGCGTGGCATGCACTCCCAGAATAGCGCGCAGCAATACGGGCAATGCTCCCACTCGAGCCAGTGTTGGTTCGAACCAGCTTGACCAGGGCAGGCTATTTGCAAGGATGATTGCGACTTGCGCATTGGAGCGCACCTGCGTTAGGTTTTGTCGTTTCATTTTTATAAGCATAGCTTCACTCCCTAGACAGTTTCAGCGCTGACGTCCGACCTTGCCTGCGCAGTCGATCTGGAATACCAGGCCAGGCAAATCCCTCCTATGATGGCCCAGAAGATAGCTCTAAATCGGCGGCATAGACCGAGCGTTAATCCTTGGGCACCGTTGAGACCGACTAGCTTTCCGATCACCATGTTGCCGCCCTCATAGGTGCCCAAGTTCCCCGGGTTAACGGCTCCGATTACGTTGATGAGCTTGGTTAGAGATTCGAGAATGAGTGCGCTAACGAAGCTGACGTGCGCACCAAGAAACAGGAGAATGAGGTAAACCTCGGTAATTGCCAGGAGGTGGGTTGCAACGTTGAGGAGGAGGCTGCCCCAGAAAGCTCCCGGCGCCTGGCGATGAAAGCGAAGGAACTCCCGCTCAGCTGACTCAATTACCGTTTTTTTGCCGATCAACCAATTGCGAAGCCATGGAATGCGGCCCGCCGCACGCGCAGTCCCGGAGAATAGCGGCCACCCTTTCTGGATGGTTAGCACGGCCAGAACCAGCAGGCACAGGAGCGACAGCACGAACAAGAGAGCGTAAAGACGCAATGCGCCTGTGATGACAACTCCGGCGATCGCGACAAGGATTCCAGTAATAAGCACAACCGCGCCTGTCGCGATAAAAAGCCCGCGGTCCAGTGTGACGGACGATATCGCGCTGGCTATCTGCACCTCCGGGCCAAGCAGAGCCACCCGCGCAGATTCACCGAAAACCAGCCCGACGAAGCCGAGCTGTCCGATTGCTTCCGATATGAGGCGCAGAGCCAACGTGCGCCAGAACGAGACCTTCTTCGCTTCTCCGAGTAGCGCGAGCCGCCATGCCCAGGTTTTTACGATGTGTGAAATACCTGCCAGGGCGATGACTACGAGCATTCCCCAGGCAATTGTTCTTGCATTCTGCAAGAGCCTGGTTGGGCCAGCCTGTTCAATCAGATAAACGAGTAAAGCCGCGCCAATAAGCACTGCGAGAATCCGAAGTGCGGAATTCGCTCGCGGTCCCTGACTAGGCATAAGCCGGCCTCGCTACCTGCTGTATCGGCCAGGGGTGTATGAAAGAGGAATTTCGTACATAATCCAACGCAGCCGGCGTGTCGACGTCTTGCCAGTATGCTCCTCCAATGTCAAAGCCCTTGAATGTCCGATTCTGCCCCATGATCCGCAGGCCATCCGAAAGGGAGCAATTGCCATCAATCATGGCGCTTTCGAGCCAATCGAAAAGCACGGGCTGGCAGAGGAACATTCCTGTATCCAATGCGTTGTAGCGCTTCAGATTCTTGCCAATGTCAACGATGCGATCCCCTTCAAGTCTGACTTTGGTTGCATCGTCCAAGTCAAAGACGCTCTCGATTTTCCGATCGACCCCGAGAATGACCTCGTTCTTACCCAGCGGCTGACGGAGCAAAGCCCCGGCTGTGGCTGGTTCAAAGATGTGGTCTGCCATCAGCAAAAGGAAAGGGTCGTGAATCAGGTCCTTCGCGCACAGAACGGAAACTCCATTGTTCTTGCGATAATCAGGATTCTCAACCCAGGCAACATCGACGCCCGCGAAGGGCCGATTCTCGTACCACTCTCGAATCGCGCAGCCGCGATACCCAACCACGATGACAAACTTCTCGATACCAGCCTCGCGGGCACCGGATATTACGTGCTCCAGAAGCGGCTTGCCATGAAGTGGCACAAGGGGTTTTGGCAATTCTCCAGAGCAAGAAGCCAAACGGCTCCCGTTGCCGGCTGCCAGAATCAGAGCGAGTCTAGTGTTGGACATAACGAACCTCCAGAAGTTCAGGGTTTGTGTCTCTGTCTGCCCTTCCTGAGCGCGGCAAGTAATCTAAATGGTGAATGTCAACTTCTGTTCTGCCAATGATCCGTGCCTCGATGATGCTGGTGGTAGACCAAGGAAACCAGTACTCACCGCTCTTCCGATACTCTTGCGTGAAATGCATACTGCGGATCCAAATGGATGTGATCTTGGCTGGCTCGCCCTCGACACGCGCCAACGCATAGTCTTCGGCATCAACCCAGATCCGTCCGCGAAACAAGTACACATCCTGGCGCTTTGGGGTCACATCGATCACATAAGCAAGCCGGCCATCGAGAGGAGCGACCTTGATCATTTGAAATCCGTAGTTATCCGAAGTGACTCGGGTCTTGGGGCGCACCGATGGGCGCGAGGTTTCCGATTCCGATTCCAGCATCTTGCGCAGCACGAGGTTCGCTGACTTCCAACCTTGTTGGGAAACAACCTGGAAGTTTTCCGTTCCATCCGGACCGCAGGCGACGCGCACCACCATCCGGGCTTGTTTGTCGAAGCCCGGGTTGTCAAGAACATATTGCCGGTTGCCTGTGTAACCCCCGGCCGCGGTTTCGCGTTGCACGTCGCGCGCGAACATTCTGGCGATTACTTCATCCGCCGATGGAGAAGGCGCGGCGGTCGCTTGACCGATTAGCGGCACCGATGCGCAGGCGAGAAAAGCGGAGATGAGGATGCGGAATCTCATGGTCAGAACTGGAATACCAATTTCCCGCGGTATTCTCTCCAGGCGGGGTTATAGAAATTCCCGAACGTCGAGCTGGCGATGTCGTTCTGCACGTCGCGGGGATTATCGTGGTTGAACATATTGAAGACGGAGCCGCCCACGATTAACTTGAGCCGTTTCCCGCCGGCGTGCAGCGTAGCGGGCCGGTTGATCTGCAGGTCGCAGGAGGAAAACCAGGGGAACCGCCGGTCATCGCGTGGACCGATGTACTGGCGGTACTCGTTTTCGACCGAATAGGGAAAGCCGGAGTGCAGGTCGTACACCGGCAGAATGTTCAGTTTCCATGGGCCGGCAATGGTGGGCCAGATCAGGAAGCGATTCGGGTCGTCGAAGAGCAGACGCGCCCGGGCATCGGGCTGAATCACCGCCTGCGGATAGTTTCCGATGAAGAGGAACGGGTCGTTCAGATCGCCGTAAGCCCGCGAGCGCACATACGATGCATTCACAGTCGCGCGAGGAATCTGATAGCGCCCAGTAACCTGAAACTCGCGGTAGGAATCGCTGCCCCCGTTCGATAACGAGATCTCACCGGTTTCCGCCCCCGTGACAGGAGATACCACGAAATCCCTGGCGGTGTTGCGTTCTTGGTAGCCTGCGCGGGCGGTGAATCTGCTCGTGACCTGCCGTTCCAGTTCAACATTCCATGATGTGCTGCGCGGATTCTGCAACCCGCCCACGATGCGATTGACAAAAGCGGTCGAGCTGGATATCTGGCCGGTGGAGTCGTACATCGACACCGCACGCTCCGGCAGATTCGGGAACGTTGGAAGCATCAGGGGCACGCGATCGTAGAAGATTCCAGCT
>Ga0209517_10009187_pt1 | contig 11354 bp, 10 predicted proteins | sample PeaSoiMetSII2010_FD_187695 | JGI IMG/M metagenome (GOLD analysis project Ga0209517, IMG submission 187695) | Peat soil microbial communities from Weissenstadt, Germany - SII-2010 (SPAdes) (version 2) | ecosystem: Environmental > Terrestrial > Soil > Wetlands > Peat | place: Germany...
GTTCGGTGAACATCCCGGTGAGGTAGCGTTCCAGGGCGTGGGTGGCCTCGGAACGGGCGAAGTGGACGTGGAAGGGGCGCAGAAAATCGTCCAGCGCAGGCATCGGTTCGCCCGGCGCGAGAGGGACTCGCTTTGTTGTCTTCATACCTCATTATACGCACGTCCACCCCAGATGACAAAGCCGTACTAAGCATCGCGAGGGCGTAGGAGTCCATGATCGGGAAACGCTCCTCGTCCAGGAAGAAGTGTGCGAACTTCGAGGCGAAGCTGTAGTGGTGCCGCTTATGCTTCTGTCCCTCCGTTGGCGGCAAGTCTGCGAGTCGCTCAACCACTTCCGGTCCTACAGCCGCCAGGTCGGTCCCTGCCAGGACACCCGCCGCGTGCTTCGCCATCCGCGTTATCGCATAGAGGTTCGTGCCGTAAAGTCCATTCACCGCTACGACCTTGAGCAAGCAGGCGTCGGACTTGAAATCCGGGCAGCGGTCGGCAAGCAGTCGCAGCGCCTGGTCCGCGAGACGCCATTGCTCGAGGCGTTCATGCAGGCAGTTCGCGGCCTCGATCTTGCTCATCGGGAGGAAAGGCCAGGTCCATTTGTACCCCCATGCCGGTGGTTCACGCCGGATGCCGGTACCAACCTCACCGGCTACTCTACATGGTTGCGCCGCTGATCAGTAGCCTGATTGACGAGGCGGATGACTACCCGTCTCTGTCATGGGAAACGCTTTGACTTCGTCGGCGAGAGCCGGTTCGAGCAGAGAATGTGTGCCACGCGCGCGACGCGCCGTTTTCGTCGAAAGCGGGGTGACAGTTGGTGGGCCCAGTCTCCGGTTGAGCTGGAGATTGCCCCCGCGCGTCGAGGCGGCCCAATTTCCTCCCTGACGAATCGTTTCATTGCCCCCCCCGAGGTGTGTCTACCAAAGGCGTGAAACGAATGGGTTGTCGGCGGCGCAAGACGGGGCAGGACAAGGACATCGGGAAACGCGATTCGTTTCAACGGGCCGTGAAACGAAAGGGCCCTTGGCACACCCGGCGAGCCCGTTCGGTTGGTGGATTCGGGGCGGCCGATCGCGGAACTGTTCTGAGCGGCCAACGAGACGGGACGCTCCGCGACGGCTCAATCGGCCACCGGGTAGTACACGCCGGGCGCCGCGGTGCTGCGGAGGGCGTCGATCCCGGCCACCGCGGCGCGGAAGTCGCCGGTCAGGGCGGTGTGCGTCATGATGACCAGCGGCACGAACTGCCCCTCCTGCCCGTCGAGCGCCTCGTGTTGGATCACCGACGAGATGCTGATGCTGTGCTGCGCCAGCTCGCGGGCGATGTCGGCCAGGACGCCCGGCTGGTCGGCGACTACCACGCGCAGGTAGAAGCGGCTGCGCACCGAGGCGGCGGGGCGCAGCGTCACGGCACACGGCTCCCCGGACCAGAGGCGCTGCGTCTGGAACGTGCGCTGCGCCCGGCCCACGGCCACGTCGATGACGTCGGCGACGACGGCGCTGGCCGTCGGCATCTGCCCCGCTCCCTGCCCGTAATAGAGGGTATCGGCCACGACGTCGCCGACGACCTGGATGGCGTTGTAGGCGCCGCGGACTTGGGCCAGCGGCGTGTCGTGGCGCAGCAGCACCGGCGCGACGTGCAGGGCCAACTCCTTATCGACCAACCAGGCCTCGGCGAGCAGCTTGATGGTGTAACCGAGTTCCCGGGCGTAGCGGATGTCGGTGTCGGCCAGGCCGGCGATGCCGCGACGGTCGATCGCCTCGACGGGGACGGTGATGCCGAAGGCGATGTGGGCGAGGATGGCGAGCTTGTGGGCGGCGTCGCTGCCGTCCACGTCGAGGGTGGGGTCGGCCTCGGCGTAGCCGCGCGCCTGGGCCTCGGCCAGGGCCTCGGCGTAGGTGCGATCGTGCTCGCTCATCCCGGTGAGGATGAAGTTGCAGGTGCCGTTGAGGATGCCCTGGAGGGCGGTGATCTGGTTGGCGGCGAGGCTCTGCGACAGGGCGGCGATGATGGGGATGCCGCCGCCGACGCTGGCCTCAAAGGCGACCGCCCGGCCGGCCTTGCGCGCGGCGTCGAAGACCTCCGGCCCGTGCCGCGCCAGCAGCGCCTTGTTGGCGGTGACCACGTGCTTGCCGGCGGCAAGGCTGTCGAGGACGGCCTGCTTCGCCCAGCCGGTGCCGCCGACCAGCTCGACGACGACGCCGACCGCGGGGTCGCCCAGTGCGGCCCGCAGGTCGGTGCTGACGAGGCCGGGGGGCAGAGCGACGGCCCGCGCTTTGTGGGGATCCCGCACCACGACGCGGCGCAGAACGAGCGGCCGGCCGGCGCGGGCGGCGAGGCGCTCGGGACGTTCCAGGAGCAAACGGGCGACGCCGCTGCCGACGGTGCCGCAACCGACCAGTGCGATGCCAAGGGGTTCGTTCACGGGAGCCATTGTCCGGAGGTGGTTCGTCAATCGGCCCTGGGGTCCACGCTATCCTACGTCACGATGTTGTAGCAGACGTTGTCCCTCTCGGCCCGGCCAAGGTATACTGCCGTCGAGGAGTTCTGCGCCCTTGGGAGGCAACCATGGCGACGTCAGCGACCATCCCGGTTACTGTGACTCCCGAGGCGGCGGCGCGGATCGCCCACCTCGGCTTTCAGGCCGAGGTGGATCGCATGATCGACTACGCCCGCCAACACCTTCCCGAGGTGGAGCGCATCGAGGTAGTGCTCTCCGACCGCTACGACGATGGCGACGAGCCGGGCCTCTCCGTCGATGTCTACAGCCGCCGACCGTTCGACCCGGCCGAAAACATCACCGGGGCCATGATCCAGTGGAAGGTGCGAGCATTTCCCCCCGAAGTGAATGTCCCTATCATGATGGACTACCATCCGGGGGAGCCCCATGCCGGGTCGGGAGTTCCTTGAGTTGGCGCGAGAGCTGCTCGCCTTCGGCACTCTGCCGCGGCACTGCCGGCATCGCCTCTATCCGCTCCGGAACCGCGCCTCCCAGCACAACCTCCTCTGCGGGGTTCCCCGCGCACGCCACCGCGCACCGGTGTGTGCTATTCTGCTCACCCGGGCGCGCATTGTCCCACAGTCGGCCGATCCGGCAGTCGCCCATTCTCCTCACTTTCTCCAGGAGTAACCGGGGTTCGAGCAACTTGAGAAATTCTTCGGGGGCGCAAGCGAGGACTTCAGCAGGACTTGTGACGCAATCCCTAGGATTTCCTCGCCCGTGATATCGCGATTTGGCCCGGCGCTTGCATTACCAGAACGACGACGACCCATCGTTCTCTCAAGGAGGGGCTTTCCCATGCTCGTTCTGACCCGGCGGATTGGCGAAGAGATCATCATCGACGGCCGCATTCGCGTCACGATCACGGCGGTCAACGGGGGCAAGGTGCGCATCGGCATCGCCGCCCCGCCGGACGTCCGCGTGGACCGCGAAGAGGTGCATGAGCGCCGCCGCGAGTTCGCCGCGGAGCCGGACGCGGTGGCCAGGGCCTGAGGCCGCAAGCGGTGCTACGGCGGGGTGTCGCGCGCCACGTCGAAGCGGCGAAATGCCTGGGCCACCAGCGGCACCACGCCGGCGGCCAGTCCGGTGAGCATCAGCCACCCGACCACCAGGGCCGGCGGCACGGGATCCATCTGGAACACCAGGGCCGCGACGACGCCGGCGGTCAATCCCGCCAGCGCCGCCGGGACGATCACCGCGCCAAGCGCCGCGAACTTCACCGCCATCATGAGCATCTGCCGGCCCATCATCTGGAAGTCGCCCGGGGCCGGCGGCGTCGGCCGTGCCGGGAACCACAGGAACATCAGGTTCTCCAGACCGAACGACAGGAAGTTGAACGGCAGGGCGAAGAGGGCCACGCCGGCCAACAGCAGTTCGGCGCCGCGCCAGACCGCATGCACCAAGGCCATCACGAGTAACTGCACGGCGCTGAGGACCAGCGTCGGGGCAAGGAGTTGTCCCAGCGCCACGCGCCAGGGCGGTAGCGGCAGCGCCTTGAGCACGTCAATGCGGTCGATGTCGCCGCGGAAGTCGAAGGTGAGCAGTGGCGTCAGCATCGCCACGGTCATGGCCAGCACCGTCGCGCCCATGAACAAGCCGCCCGCCGGCAGGTTGCCCTCGTCCACGGCGCCGACAGCCAGGCGCGAACCGCCGACCATGAGGCTGAAGATGACGAGGAAGCTGATCACCGGGCGCAGGCTGCGCGCCGCGGTGGTGAGTTGCCGCCAGGCCAGCGGGCCGACGCCGCCCCAGTTCGGCAGCGACGGCAGGCTGAAGCGCGCTCGGCCCGTGGTGACGGCGGCGGCCACGGCCCCGCCGCTGCGCACGCGCTGTAGCCGGGCGTAGGCGCGCTCGCTGGCCGACGCCGCCGCCTCCAGGTACTGCGCGTCGAGGAGGAAGACCAACAGCAGCAGGACCGCATCGATCCCGAGACAGCACGCAGCCCCCCGCACGAAGTCCGGCCAGAGCCGTTCCGCCGTGAACGTCTCGATGAACCAGCTCATCGGGGTCAGCAGGACCCGGACCACCTCGTTCTCTTGAAGGCGCTTGACGAGCTCGCCGGGCCCGTGCGCCAGGGCGTCGCCGCCAACGCGCGATACCCCCCAGACGACGAGACCGAGCAGCAGTGCCACCAGCACCTTGCGCGGCCGGCTGACGGCGCGCGCCCCCACCGTGTTGATGACGAGCGACACCGCCATGCTGAAAAGCTGGATGAACCAGAGCGTCAATACCAGGCCGGGGTAGGCGGCGAGCGGCTTGGAGGCGTAGGCGAAGAAGAACCCGGTCAAGAACAGCGCGTACAGGCAGCAGAGCAGCGCGTTGCCGGCAATCTTGTAAGCGAGCACCTGGCGGCGGCTGAATGGCCCGCTGAAGAGGAATTGCACCTCGGCCGGTGTGAACGAGACGCCCTGTTCGGCCGACGAGAACAGCACCGTCAGGAGGCAGTAGGCGAACAGCAACAGTGGGCCGACCTCTCGCGTGTGCTTGAGATAGTTCAAGCGCAGCCCGCCGTCTTCCGGCTGAATCAAACGGATGGCGATGTTTGGCCCGACGACGAGGGCGAAGAAGAAGAAACCGGCCGCGAGGAAGAGGGCGCCGCGCAGCGTACCGGCGTTGCGGAAGAGCCGGCGCAGCCAGGCGCGGAAGCGCAGCCAAAGCAGGAGCCAGAGGGCGCTGTCCATGAGGTGTCTCGTCGTGGGTGTCCGGTGGGAAGCGCGTTCACAACGTGGGACAGGCCCCCTCCGTCAGGCGGAAGAACACGTCTTCGAGCGTCTCCTTGCGGCCATCGACCTCGGCCTCGCGGCGCAGGTCGGCGAGTCGGCCGTGCCAGACTTGCCGGCCCCGGCGCAGCACCAGCAGCGTCGTACACAGATCCTCGACCAGCGACAGCAAGTGCGACGACACCATCACCGCGGCCCCGGCGGCGGCGTGTTCGTGGATGGTGTCCTTCATGGTACGAATGCCGCGCGGGTCCAACCCGGTCAGCGGCTCGTCGAGCAGGATCGCCCGGGGCTGGTGCAGATAGCCGCAGCCGATGGCCACCTTCTGCCGCATGCCGCGCGATAGGTCCGACGCCAGGGCGTCGCGCTTCTCGGTCAGCTCGAAGCGGGCCAGCAATTCCTCGGCGCGGGGCCGCCAGTCGGCGCCGAGGCGGTAGGCGCCGGCGATGAAGCGGAAGTGCTCCCAGACGGTCAACTGGTCGAACAGGCGCGGGTCGTCGGGGACGTAAGCGAGGGCGGCCTTGGCGGCGACCGGCTCGCGGGCCAGGTCGTGCCCGGCGATACTCAGCCGGCCGCGCGTCGGCATCAGGATGCCGGCCAGGGCGCGCATGGTCGTCGTCTTGCCGGCGCCGTTGGGACCGACCAGACCGAGAACCTCGCCGGCGGCCACCGTGAAGGTGATGCCGGCGACGGCGACGGTATCGCCATAGTGCTTGTGGTAGTCTTCGACGACGATCGACACCGTCCCGGCCCCTTGACTGTGGCGCCCCGCAGCCGAACGCCGCGGCGCCGTGGTATTGTATGGGGCCGGGACGGGGAAAGGCACTGCCGTTCGGCGGGGGCTAGCGAGCGGCGGCCCGGGACGCCGCCCCCTTCCGGCCCCCAGTGGCGGCGCAGGCGGCGGCGCAGTCCGTGCCCTTGGGATCGACGCGAATCTTGACCGTGTCCTGTTTGGCCAGGACTCCTCCGGCCTCGTTCCAGCAGACCTTCACCCGGTGGAAGGCCGCGGCTCCCACCGTGACGGGGAGGTTGTTGAAGACGGTGCCCCACTTCCCGGCGGCCATCACGGCGATGCGGATACCGCCGTTCGGCACGGCAGCGGTGTCGCCTTGGTTGCGGATTTCCACCGTCACTTCCTTGATGGTTGCTTCGTAGGTCCCACAAACGTGAAGGGTGGCGGTCATGCACAACTGGGGTGGTGTTTGCGATTTCGGGCAGGTGATGGTGTTGCCCACCAGTTTCGCCGGCTTCACCGGCTTGCCAGGCACGGCTGGCGTCTTTGGCGCCGGCGACTTCTGTTGCTTGGCCACGTCGTTCTCCGGAATTGGGTTTGCGGCGCGCCTCAATCGTCGAGCGGCTCGATGACGGCGTCCCGGAAGGACGCCCAGCCGTCACTGATGAAGATTCCGATCCCCCCGGCGGCCGCTAGGGAGGGGGACAGGGACGGCTCGTAAAAGCGGTCGTGGGGGCTGTTCAAGTCTTCCTGGAACAGCTCGATCAGCCGGCCGGAGAGGACCTCGCCGACGAGGTCCCCCTGCGAAAACACGCGGACGCACTGCCGAGACACGTCGATGCGCAGCTCGCGCCAGCGCTCCGCGGCGGGTAGGTCCGCCGGAAGCGGCACCACGGGGGCCGTGATTTCGCCCCAGGTCTGCACCAGGAAGCGCCCCGGGGGGCGACGGCGGCGGACCCGAAGGTCCAGGCTGGGCTGGGGGGTGTGGTTCCCCTCACCCTCGCTAAAGGACAGGGCGCAAAAGCAATGCTCGACCCCGGCGCCGGTCTCGAAGTGACTGTGAGCGAAGTAGATGCCGACCTCGCCGGCTCCCTCGCTTCTCTCGTGCCTGACGCGGATGCGAAAGCGGTAGCCCCTGGCTCGGCCGGCGGGGAGGAGTTCGACGTAGGCGTCGTGAAGTGTACTGACGGAGAACGTATCGTCGTGGGCCGGGGAGTCCACCACGTTGACTTCCCCGATCAGCGGCCGCCTCCAGCGCGGCGGTCCGGTCGCGCCAAGCAACGTCACGGAACGCCCATGCTCCAACTCGTGGAGGCAGTCTTTCGGGACGCGCTGCGGGTCGAGGTAGTAGGCCGCGACCGGCACGGCGACGGCGGCGAGGATCAGCAGGACCGCGGCGACACCGGCCAACGGCCTGCGCCGGACGAAGCGCCCCAGGCGGCCCGCCCAGTTCAGCGGCCGCGCCGCCGTCGGCTTGCCGTCGAGAAAGCGCCGCAGGTCGTCGGCCAACTCCCGCGCCGAGGCGTACCGCCGGGCTGGGTCTTTCCGGAGACATTTCAGACACACCGCTTCGAGGTCGCGACCGACCTCGGGCCGGAGGCGGCACGGGTCGATGGGTTCCTGGGTCCGCACGCGCTCCAACATCGTCGCCCAGGAGCCGCGCTCGATCGGCGGCCGGCCGGTCAGCAGGTCGTAGAGGATGGCGCCCAGTCCGTAGACGTCGGCGGCGGGGCCGGCGTCGCGGCTGCCCCCGCCGGTCTGCTCGGGGGCCATGTAGCAGGCCGTGCCGAGGATCACTTCCGAGGCGGTGCGCGTGATGTCGGCGTCGAGGAGCCGGGCCAGGCCGAAGTCGGCCACCTTCGGCGTGCCGTCGGCGTCGAGCAGCACGTTGGACGGCTTGAGGTCGCGGTGGACGACACCCGCCTCGTGGGCGTGCTGCATGGCTTGCGCCAGCGCCTCGACCACCTCCGCGGCCCGGCGCGGTGGTAACCGCTCGGCCTGCGCCCGCCGGGCCAGCGAGCCGCCCCCGAGGTGTTCCATCGAAAAGTAAGGGCAGCCGTCCACCTCGCCGATGTCGAAGACCTGGACGATGTTCGGATGCCGCAGCCGGGCCACGGCTTCGGCCTCGATGCGGAAGCGGGCGAAGTCGCCCGGTTCGCCCCCAGCGCCGGCGCGGATCATCTTCAGCGCCACCAGCCGGTTGAAGCCAAGCTGCCGCGCCTTGTAGACGATACCCATGCCGCCGCGCCCCAGCACGTCCAGCAGTTGATACCCCGGCACGTGCGGCAACCGCGCCGCCGGCGCTTCCCTGCCGTCGGGGCACGTCGATCCCACGTCGCACCTCGTCAGGCGGGCCCGGGCGTCTTCCACCAGGCGGATCAGCTCCGCCACCGTCGGTACAGTCTCGGGCCGCCCCGCGCACAGGTCCGCGAGGGAGACGGGGTCGCCCCGCGATTGGCCCTCCTCCCAGCGGGTCAGAAGATCGCGATATTCCCCGGAGGCCAGTTCACGGAGCCCCTCTTCCAGTTCCTGGCGGGTGGACAGGTCGCGGGACCGCGAGCGCCGCAGGGTGTCGCGCAGGCGGCTCAGGGGGTCGTTGGGCATCGGAGGCTTCCGCTCATTCAGGGTCGTCGCCCGGCCTGGACCGGTGCGTCACCATTCCGCGTCATGATAGCGAGCGGCGGAAGACTTCTCTAGGGGATTCCGTATGGTGGTTTCCCGGGGCGAGGACGAACCGCGCGGCCCGGAACCGCGTCAGTACGATGCGTCGGCCAGGCCGACTGCGTTTCCCCGGAGGTACCGCCGTGACTCACCTGCAAGACGCCCTGCAAGCCTGCGCGCCGTTGCTACCCGAGCCGTTTCGCTCCGCACACCAACGGTTGTTCCATCCCGTGTACCTGTCCAGGCTGGCCGGGCGCTTGCTGGCGTTCGCCGTGTACGGCGCCCCGGACCGGCCACCGCCGCCGTACTTCGCCGCGGAATGCACGCCGCCGCTGGCCGAGCCGTGGTCGTTCTTCCGTTCGGCGGTCGCCGCCTGGCAGTCGGCGGAACACGTGGGCTCCGCTCAGGCGCTGCAAGGGTTGGCCGACGCCTTCGTCGCCGCCGGTTGCGGCAACGTGCTGCTCCTGCTCGGCCAGCGACGGACGCCGGCCAGCCTCACCGACGCCCGGGCCATCCCGCCGACCCGCGGTGAGCTGCTGGCCTCGGCCAACGCGGCGCACGCCGAGGGCGGCGGCCTGTCGGTGGTGGCGCGGGCGCTGACCAAGCACATCCCGCGCGCGTCGGGGGTGTTCTGGGGCGAGGTGTGCGGCTCGACGGCACAGAAGAACGCCGCCGCCAACCAGGTGCTGGAACGCATCCTGGACAACACGACGTGGTGGAACGTCTTCGGCCACTTCCAGCAGGAGGTCGTGTACGAAGCGCGTGCGCCGTCAGGCCACGGCGCCCGCTGGGCGCACGGCGGGAAGGAGTTCATCGGCTTCCTCGAGCCCTTCACGGAGGAGAAGCGCTTCGACGGGGGGAAATGACGCCGGGGCCGCTTTCGGCTTCGCAGCTTTGAGGTGCGAAGCCGCAAGCGGCCTCAATCGCGGAAGACGCTGTGGCAGTTGTTGCAGCTGGTAAACACCTTGATCGCCGCCGCTTTGACCCCCGTGGCGTCGCCGGCCTTCGCCGCCTCCTCGAGTTCGCCTGCGCCTGCGCGCATGGCATCGGTGGCGGCCTTCCAATCCATCGGATCCTTGTTGCCGACCTTCTTGATCGGCGCGTACTCGTCGAGCAGGGTAGCCATCGCCGCGGTGATCGACGCCGCGCGGGCGAGTTCCGCGGCCTCGGCCGCCAACGTCGCGGCTGGGAGCGGCTTCCGGGTCAGGGTGATCAGCTTGATCTCGAGGCCATCGCGGGCGGCCAGGGACCCGAAGCCGAGGCCGCCGCGGCGCCGGGGCCCCCACAGCGACTCCACCTCGTCCAGTTCCGCCAGTTGTTTCAGGTCCACCCGGCGCGTGCCGGCCGACATGCTGCCCAGATCGAACAGGCCGCCGGCCTGTTTGCGGGCCGCGTCGATCCGGCCGTCCGCGAGCGCTTTCTGGAGCTTCAGGGCGTTGTCGCGCAGGGCGGTGCGCTGCGAGATGTCACGGGCCCCGCGGCCGCTCTGCGCGTGCGACGCGATGAGCAGCGCCGACGCCCGCACCTTCGTGATGCCCCGCCCATCGGGCCCCGGCGCCTTCAGTTCCTCCTGAATGATCTTGTGCAGGGAGCGGGTCAGCTCGTCCGGCTCGATGCGCGTCAGAACCATCTCGCCGGAAATCGGCTGCGGCTCGTTGGCCGCCTGGCCGCCGTCCCCAGTGAGGAATGCCAGGCCCAGCGTCAGCCCGACCGCCGTCAGCCGTCGTGCCTGCGTGTGCATACCGTCCCCCGTTCCTTTCCCACAGTGGGCGCCTTCCACGAGTATCCGCGGGGCGGGGAGCGATTGCAAGGACGATCACGGCCTGACGCCTTTCATGCGCCCGCCGGGGGACGCGCCTCCCCCTTGCGGCCGGCGCGGCTGTGGTAGGCGTCCAGGGCTGCGGGGAACGGCCCGAGGGCTCGCTCGAGAATCCCCAGCGTGTAGGCGATGGTGACCCCGTAATTGGTCATCGGCACGTCGGCCGCGCGGCAGCGGGCCAGCCGCGAGAGCAACTCGGCCTCGTGCTGCCAATCGCCGACGTCGCGCGCGATCGCCAACGCCTGGGCGAAGAGTGCGAGGGCAGGAGGAGGGTCGTGCAGGCGGGAATGCGGCAGCCCGAGGTGGGCCAGTGTACTCTTCTCCGCCAGGTGGTCCCCGGCGGTGCGCGCGGAGCGCAACTCCTGTTCGAGGAGCGCCAGGCCGCGCTGTGGTTGGCCGGCGGCAGCGGCGGCGAGTCCCAGGTGGCCCAGCACATCGCCTTCCCAGGACGGGTCACCGAGTTGCCGCGCCAGTGCAAGGGCGTCCTCGAGGATGACGACGGCTTGGGGACATCGCCTTCGTACAGGGGCATGAGCCCGAGGTCGGCGAGGACGAGCGCCTCGCGGCGTCAGTCGCCAGCCTGGCGCGCCGCGGCCAGCGACTGCTCGGCGGACTGGTGTGGGCAACTCTGAGGCGGCATGGCCTCCCCCTCACGTCGTGCATCCAGAGGTCAATAGCGGATTTTATCGCAATGTTTTGTGCGATTACGACGATGGCCACTTGGGATTGAGGTTGGGGGAAAATAATCCGCAACGTCAAGAGGCGCATGAGGTTAGCGACAGTGTCATTGCGCCAGGAAGCTCAGGAAAGGAGAAAGAGATGCTGGAATGATCTCGGAAACCTTTCGTAGGAACCCTGTGGGTAACCAATCCCACCCGGCAGGGCCTAGCCAGCCACCGGAAGCGAGTCTTGCGTCGGCGGCACCGT
>Ga0209517_10009190_pt1 | contig 11353 bp, 14 predicted proteins | sample PeaSoiMetSII2010_FD_187695 | JGI IMG/M metagenome (GOLD analysis project Ga0209517, IMG submission 187695) | Peat soil microbial communities from Weissenstadt, Germany - SII-2010 (SPAdes) (version 2) | ecosystem: Environmental > Terrestrial > Soil > Wetlands > Peat | place: Germany...
TGATCGAAGTCGACGAGTAACGTTCCGTGGACGAGGAGCGCCTTCCAACGCCGGGCTTGCGCGTTTCCCGAGATTTTTCGGTCCTCCACTGCTATATCCGAGATCCCTTCCCGCTTTCCAGCCACGCCGAAGGCCTCGAGGATCGCACAAATAAGATCTATGCCCGGACGAAAACCGGCCTTCAGGTCCAGCCTTGCGGGCGCCGGCGTCACCAACGAATAGTTCAGCACGTCGCTGGTCTGGAGAACGCTGCCTCCGCCGGTGGACCGTTTGAGCACGTCCACGCCAAGTCTGGCGCACGCCTCGACGTCTACCACTTGTTGCGGCCGCTCGCTGGAGCCCATCACCACGGCTGGCGGCCCTCCCCACCAGAACCGCAGGCGGCGGAGTCCCGTCGCCCACACCGAGCGTGAGGCAGCATCATCTATGGCGAGGTTCTCGGCTACGGTCGGAGCCGACCAGCACATCACTTCCATCATTTCGCCGGCTTGGCGCCGCTCCTGAAAACCTGGTACGCCTTAAGCAAGGCACTCCTATAGTCGGCTTCTTCCTCCGGCGGAATGCGATGATAGATTCTCACAGCACCGAGCAAAGCGTCGCAGCCACAGGTGTCTGCGGGAATGTTTCGTGCGACGCACTGCCCAAAGATGAGTGCCAAACCGGGGATACTGACGGTAGCGCCCCGGATCTTGAGCTTCCCGCCCGGTACGGGGCTTGAGCACGAACACTGGTCCCCGCTCGTCACAGCCGCGGTGCCATCGTACGGGCCCGTCTCCGCCAGTACGGTGTCGACCTCGGCGGCAATCCGCTCCGCGACTTCCCATACCGCTTCCTTGTCAGGCAGGGAAGAGTTCCTGGACGAGCGATGACAGCCTACTGCTTGGGTTCCGAGGATGTCGGTTACCACCAGGGCGGAACTGACCGGGCCGCTGTGCTCCTCCGTGCCCCACTTGGCACACCGCTTCTCGCACCCGTCGATGGTGATTGTCGGATGTGTTTTGGCGAAGTTCTGTTCCGCTTCATTCCCGGCGAGGAATAGCGGCAAACAAAGAGTGACCGTCGCATTGGGCCGCAGCAGTTCGAGAACGCGGCGCGTCGCCAGTCGCGAAATCGTTCCTTCGGGAATCATCTCACCGCTGCATGAAATAATGCCGACCTTCGTGACTTCTGTGCTCATCGGATCGCCTCCTCGCACGCGTACAATCGCGCCGCCTCGCATGCAACCGCAGCGGCAATCTCGCGTGTGATGATCCACCCGTCATCGGCCAGCACTGTTGCATCGCCCGGTTTTGCGCCGCGGTGGTTCTTGAAAGCCTCCGCCACCTGGATCGCCTTCGCCACGCGTCCGCCGGCCATTGCCACGTTCTTCTCCGCACAGGCCTTGGCGCACCCGTCAATGGTGATGCAGGCGTGGCTTCGCACCGCCGCGACCGCTTCGTCGTCCCCCTTCACCAACAGGGCCAGACACAGCGTGCCTGTCTGTCTCGGAGCCAGTTCATCCGTCACCAGATACGTGGCTTCGCGACTCATCAGACCGTGTACTTTGCCGATCCCGCTACACGGGATGACCAGCACGGAGTTCTCGATAGGCTCGTTTCCCATTCAACTGTTCCTCTCATTCCTCCGCGGCCTTGCGCTTGATGATCTCGGCATACGTCGCCGGGTCCAGCAGCAGTTCCTCGTCTTGCGGAAAAGCCGTCATTTTCACTTCGACCAGCCATCCGGCGCCGTAAGGATCTTCGTTGATCAGTCCGGGGTTGTCGATCACGGCGGGATTGACGGCGGTCACTACGCCCGCGACCGGTGCAATGATCTCAAACACCGCCTTGGCCGACTCCAGGCTGCCCAACTCGCCGAACTGCTCCACGACTGATTCCACTTTTGGTGGATCGAAATAGCTGATGTCGGTCAGCTTCTGCTGCATGAAGTCGGAGATGCCCACGCGCGCCACACCGTCCAACGCGCGCGCCCAGACATCGTTTTCATTGAACACGTAATCCACCACGGGAATCCGGAATTCAAACTTGTCGTGGGTCACGACGAGATATTCCGTTGGCGTTTCAAACTCCGCAACTGCCTCGACGGCAACTGCCGGAGCGTTTAGGTTGCGGATCAATTCTTCGACGATCGTCCGGGCAAGTGCCAAACCATTTGGCTCCAGGCTGAGCGTAGATTCCAGCGCCTGGCCGGAGGCTTTTACGGCATCTGACACCAGCACCTTGCGCTCTACTTTCGCCCCCAGCCGGGTGGCGAGTTTCGTGGCGCACCGCGTCGAACATCCATCGACGACGATCAGCGAACTATCGCTGAGGGCTTTCTTGTAACGCGCCGGTGCGCGATTCAGGAGGACGGGGCAGATGATTTCACCCCCAATTGCGTCCGCGCTGCGTATGGCCACCTCCCGTGCCACCGACCCCTCTGGCTTGTCCAGACCGTTGCAGGAGAGAATCGCTCGTTTCATTTGACAATCACTCCCTCGCGAATCTGTTTTATTCGAGCGATAGTTTCCGGCCTGCCAGGGAACGAGATCGCATCCGGCCCGCACGTCTTGGCGCAGGCCCGGCAAAACACCACGCAGTTCGATGGGTTCGCGACGACCAGTTTTCGGTCGTCCTCGCGCCGCTCAAAAACGTGATGGGGGCAAAACGTGTCGCACTCCATGCAGAAGGTGCACTTTTCATAGTCGATCGTGGGAAACCAGGGGATTTGATCCCGAGGGACCCCCATGAAAGTCGTCTCAGCCATCTTCTTCCACCCCCATCCCATGCAGCGCGGTGGAAACTTTCTGGATGGCCTCGTCGGTGGTCATGTCCCGGATGTCGAGCGGGGTCATGTCCCGCTTGACATCCATTCCCTTTTCGGCGAAGGCGTCGCGGAACATCTTGTATTGCATATTGGGCGCGCAGGCCGCGATGACGACTGGCCGCTTTGGCTCAAGGAAATCAGCCAGGAACCGGTCGCCATCCACCTCGCATAGCTGAGGATGAATGACGCCGTACTCGACTGGCAGTTCCACGCGCGCGCGGTTGATGAAGTCCCAAATGTCCATTTTTTCGAACCCAGGGCACTTTCCGGTGCAGACGCACATGAGGAGTCCTGGACGTTGCCCGATCATTTAGTTGCCTCCTGCTGCTACGAGCATCTGCTTGATCTCCTCGACAGAGGGGATGCGTCCGGCGGCTTTGACCTGCCCGTTGATGACCAGACCCGGCGTCATGAGGATCTGAAACTTGATGATGTCCTGGATCTCAGTGACTTTCTCGATTTCCGCCTTGATGCCGAGTTCCTGAACCGCTTTTTCAGCGTTCGCCGTCAAATTTCGGCATCTCATACATCCAGTTCCTAATATCTGAATTATGGGCACATGTTTCCCTTTCCTTTACAGTGGCTAACGAGGACTGACGAGCTCCCACTGTTCCTTTGCGTTGGTTTCGACGACTTCGCCGACGCAGTCGAAAAACCTGAGGACGCACGGCATTTTCAGCCGGTAGTGAACCTGAAGTCCCCGCTTCTCGTCCAAGATGATCCCGGCGCCCTTTAGCACGGACAGGTGCTTGGAGACCGTGGACATGTCGGCTCCAATCATCTCGGTCAACTCGCAGACGCAGCGTTCTTTCTGGGCGAGCTGCTCGACGATGAAGAGCCGAGAAGGATGGGCTAATGCTTTAAAAACATTAGCTCGGATGGTCAGCCGTGCCTGCGTCTTGGAGTCCAACACGATCCAATTTTATCACTATTTGGCCAAGTAGCCAAATATACGCTTGCACGGGTCAGGCGATAGGCCGTGTGGTGCACCTCAACGCCAATGAGTCCTGCCTCTTGGAAGGTGGCCCGCCAGTGGCTGGCGTCGGAAAACCACTCCTCCCACGGAAGAGCCGTCACTCGCTCGTCAGGCTTCGGGGCGCCAGCGCTGGCAAAGGACGTAAAACTAAAGCGGCTCGTAGCACTTTCGAGCCGGATTGCACTCGTAGTCGCCTACGAGTTTGCTGTCCGGCCCGAGTCAATTATAGGTGTGCTGGCACCAGAAGGCCCGGTCGTTGCCATGCGGGACGGTAGGATCCCAAGCTGCTTCGATGAACATGCCTTTCCAACGCAGCTTGGCGCACCGGTCCTGGCCGATATTGGTCAGCTCGCCGCGCTCTGCGGACGGTTGCATACTATCCCCTCGCTCGAACGGCTTCGAGCAGCGCGCGCTTGACAGCCACGCGCGCCAGTTGCACCTTGTAGGCGTTACCGTTCAGCGGTCTGGCATCCGCCAAAGCGGCCTTTGCAGCTTCCTCCGCCGATTCCGCTGTTACCGCCTTCCCATCGAGCACCTTCGCGGCCTCGGTCGCCTCCCACGGCGTCGGCGCAACGTGCCCCAGGACAATCTTCGCCGACGACACGGTGCTGCCCTTCATCTTGAGAGCCACCGATGCGGCCGCTAGCGGCCAATCGAGAGCCTGCTTCTGCCGCACCTCGTACGTGGCATTCTTCGTCCCGTCGTGCGGCACTATGATTTCGGTCAGGATCTCGTTGGGCAGCAACGCGATTTCGCGGGAATTCTCGTTCTGCGGCGTTACGAAAAACTTCGCTGCCGCCACCTCCCGGTGCCCCGAAGCCGCCGCCAGACGGACCTTCGCTCCCGTGGCTACCAGTGCCGGACCAAAGCTTGACGCACTCACAAAGTAGGCTGGGCCGCCATTACCCAGGATGGCGTGATAGCGGTTCTCGCCATCCGGCACCAGCGACTTACCGTCCTTCATGGCCAGCAGCCCGAAGCCCTGCCGGAAATACCAGCACCTGGGACGCTGGCAAAGATCGCCACCCACCGTACCCATATTGCGGATCTGCGGACTGGAAACGCCACGGGCTGCTTCCGCCAGTGCAGGGAAGTTCTTACGGACTTCGGCGTGATCGAGCAGTTCTTCGATCGTCACGGTCGAGCCGATGCGCAGCCCAGTCTTGCCATTTTGGATTCCGCCCAGCTCTTTGATGCGCTTGATATTCACCAGCCGCCTGGGAGTTTCGAGATAGTCCTTCATGAGGCTGATCAGATCGGTGCCGCCAGCCAGCACGCCAGTCTCGCCCCACTTGTTGCTGAGCATTCCCAGAGCTTCCTGCAAGGTTGTCGGATTTGCGTATTCGAAGGGTTGCATTTATGCATTCCTCCTTTCGAGCGCTGCCAGCACGCGATCGGGCGTCAGAGGAACGTTCGGTACCCTCACACCGATGGCATTGGCAACTGCGTTTGCAATCGCTGTAATTCCCGAAATGGCAGGCGGCTCAGCCAGTCCGATCACCCCGAGCTTGTCATGCTCCGGTGTGATGTCCAGGTGCACAATAATTTCGCCGATATCCCCGATTCCCGCCAGCTTGTAGAACTCCATATCAGGGTTCAACATGCGCCCGGTTTGCTGGTCCATGACGCGCTCTTCCATCAGGGCCGCGCAGATCCCCATGATGCATGCGCCGTGGATCTGGCTTTCGGCAGTCTTGGGGTTGATGACCAAACCCATGTCTTGCACCGCCACTAGCTTGTTGATTCTGACGATGCCGGTTTCCGTATCCACCGAAACATCGGCCATCTGCACGCCGCCTACGCCGCTCGAATTGAGTCCGCCTGGGTTCCGCTGGTTGTTTTCTCCCATTTCGGAGATTTTGCTGACACCCAGCTTCTGGCAGGCCGCCTTCCAGGTCAGGCTCTTTGATGAATTGCCTTTCACCTGGATCCGCCCGTCCACCGCTTCGAGCTGATCCGCAGTGTTGCCGAGAGATGGTGCCACCGCTTCGAAAAGCTTCCCAAGTGCGTTCACGGTTGACTTGCGTGTCGACGAGGAAACGCCGCCCACCGTGGTCGAACCTCCCGACGCGCCGGAGGGCGGAAGTGCGCTGTCACCAATCTTGAGCGTGATCGCACCCAGAGGCAAACCGAGGGTCTCGGCCGCAACCATGGTGATGACAGTACGTGTGCCCGTGCCTAGGTCCTGACTGCACAACTCCACTTCCACTGTGCCATCCGGATGGATGTTGGTGCGGCACTGGCTGTTGTGGCCGCCCCCGCCCCAGGTGTGGAGTGCGAGGCCCAAGCCGAGCTTCACAGTTCCAGACCCCGACTCCCCGCGGCGATGCCACAGCTTTTGCCAGTCGATCAGTTCCGCGCCCTTCTTGATTTGCGCGCGGTAAACTTCGGCCCGCGGCGTCAGACCCAGGTTCTTGTCATAGAATTCCAGCGGGTCCATGTTCACCTTCGCCGCCAAATCATCGAATGCCGCGTTGGTCAGGTAGCAGGCTTGCTGGTGATTGGGAGCGCGCCAGGCCCGCGCACCGCCGCAGTTGGTGGAAACGGCGATGTGATTCTTGCGCTGGTTGGGGATGTCGAACACGTACGGAATGGGCGGGCTGCCGCCCCCTCCAATCCCCCCGGTCGACCACGATTCCGACTGCCATGCCGTGATCGTGCCGTCTTTCTTGGCCGCCACCTTGATATTGGCGTAAGCCGATGGACGGTTGCCGGCAATCAACAGTTCCGTTGCGCGATCCAAGAACAGCTTGACAGGCCGGCCATTACTGGCTTTCGACAGCCGGGCAGCCTCTACGCCCCACAGGTCCACGGCGAACTTGCTGCCAAAGCCGCCGCCGATGTACTGCATGTTGGTGTGAACGTTCGGTGCGGGAACCTTGAGGTTTTGGGACAGATCGCCTCCGATCCCGGAAACGTTCTGCGTGGAGGGGTAGAGGTTCAGCCGGTCCCCCTTCCACTCGAGCACGTTTCCGTGCGGCTCCGGGCAGCAATGCGTGATCACGGGAATGCCATAGTGGCCTTCCACCACGGCATCGGCTTCCTGAAATGCTTTATCCGGATCGCCCTTCACCTGCTCGCCCGCGGCCTTGGCGCGCATGCCGGCTTGCTTGAGATCGTCCTCGCGCACCATGTGCGGGAGCACTTCGTACTGCACCTTGATCTTGCGAGTAGCGTCTCTGGCGATCTCCTCGGTTTCCGCCGCCACAGACGCCACTTCCTGGCCCGCCCACATCAATTCTGTTCCCGGTGACGCGATGACGCGCACTGCGGTCACGCCCGGAAGTTTTTCCGCTTCCCTTGCGTCGATACTCGTAACGCGTGCATGCGCGTGCGGAGAAGTCAGTAGCGCACCATGCAGCAGGTCCTTCTGTGTGAAGTCGGACGAGTACTTCGCCCGCCCTGTGGCCTTAATCGGACCGTCCACGCGCTTGGTTGCCTTGCCAAGCACCCGGCGTTTTTCCATCGGAGGCCAGCTATAGTTCGGCGTGTCAGGCATTGTGTCCTCCTCTCATTTCCTTCGCTGCTTCGAGCGCGGCTTTGCGTACTCCCACGTAGGTCCCGCACCGGCACAGATTGCCGCCCAGTCCCTTCCCCACATCTTCTTCGGTCGGACTGGGGTGTTTGTCGAGGAACCCCTTGACCGCGACCACGAATCCCGGCGTGCAATACCCGCACTGCTGCGCGTCATGATTGACGAACGCGGCCGAAACCGGGTGCAGCCTGCCGTTTTGCGAGAATCCTTCGATGGTCCGGATGTCTTTGCCCTGCGCTTCGATGGCCAGCACGTTGCAGCTATAGACCACCTTGCCGTCCATGATGACGGTGCAGGCGCCGCAAGTTGCTCGGTCGCAAACTCTCTTCGCACCGGTGAGATCCAGGTGATTGCGCAGCGCGTCGATCAGGGTGACACGCGGCTCGATATTCAGGTTGTAAGGCTTGCCATTGATCTTGAGCATCACCGGCACGGCGACGTTGCCGGCCGGCGCCGCTAATGCGGCGGTCTCAAGAATCCCGCTCCCCAGCGCGCCTGTGCTGATGCCCACGCCGCGCATGAAACCGCGCCGTGAGAACCCGCTCGTGCGCTTTCTGGGGGCGTCAGGATCTTTCTTGGAACTCACTCGACACCTTCCTTTCGCGTCCTTCGAGGTTGGATTCTACTAACAAGAAACGCTACGCTCAGTGATCCTCTTCCATCCTGCCGACTCCGTGCCCGGGGGGTGTTGCGGCCAGCGGTTGGTAAACGAGGTCGGCGATGTCCCGCTGCGATAGCGAGATCGTGGGTAGGCTCAACAACAAAACTCCAATCCAGAGAAAGTAGCGGCTTATACGGAACTTCTCATGAGTAAGACTGCACGTGCCTGCACGCTAAGGCGACGTTCCTACCCGGATCTCAACTAACCAGAATTTCCTTTTTGCCTTCCTGGCCGCCATCAATTATACATCCATCACTCGCTTTTCAGAGCTTGTTATCTCTTTTTCCATTCCGCCCGATTCCAGCGGCCCGGGGGGATGGGCCGGCTCTGCCTCCTCTGGATATGACAAAACCCGGAAGTGCCTCATTTCATAAGACGCCTCGGAACTACGGAGGCACTGCTCGCGCACGCCCTCGGTATCCGGCACCTTCAAGATATGCAGCCCCTGCTGGTTCCCATGAACCCTTCACTTGATTCAGAGGACCTCGCGGGGGTCGTTTGTGAGAGGCGGTCATGACATGCACAAGGCCGGAGGGTGGGACTCCGGCGGCCACGTTGTTCGCGATCTGTTGCGCGGCAGGCCAGGCGCTTTCGAACGCTTCGTGATTTTATACCGCCAGAAGCTGCTTCAGTTTAGCCAGGTCATGCGCGGACGGCGTATGGTCCGGAAACTCAAAGGTTAGCGTTGCGGTCAGGTGATGGCTTGAGCGAAAACGACGAACCACGCTAAGGACCGGGAGAATGCAGCGCGGCATTTTAGTTCCGGGTGATTCGAGTCGTGGCAGTTCGGGTTCGCCTTGGACTTATCGGGCGTATGGACGTGCGCCGGAGTCACTTGGCGGCAACAGCGGAGGTTTCACGCGGCGGCGCGGTAATAATAGTTCAGCATGCTACCCAAACGCTCGCGGCGCCGGATCGGTCCACGATTCCCAGCATGGGATTCGTCAGGGATGATCAACCGGTTGTCGAGACCTTGGTGGTTTCGCTCGCTATGATAATGCATTACGAATTCGTGAATTCCTTTGCGCAACGAGCTCTCACCGAACAAGATGACGCGCTTCAAACAGGATTCCTTGATGCTGCGCACGAATCTCTCGGCGTGGGCATTCAGGTTCGGTGATCGCGGCGGTAGCTTCACGGACTTCACACCAACGTCGGCAAGCATACGCAGAAACTCTGTGGTGAACAGCGGGTCGCGATCATGAATCAGGTAGCGCTTGCCGTTCAGGATTCCGTCCACGACATCGGTAATATTCCTGCCGATCTGGAGCATCCATAGTCCGTTTGCTGCAGACGCAATGCCGACGATCTCCACCTTGCGCGTGGACAACTCAATGAAGAGCAGAACGATGAAACGTTGCAGACCCCGCCGGGTCCATACTTCCACGGTGAAGAAATCAGCGGCCACAATCAGTTCCCAGTGCCTGCTCAGAAACTCCTTCCAGGTCGTCTTTCGGCTCCGCTCCGGTGCCGGCTCGATCCCGTGCCGCTCCAGCATCTCGGCGATCGTGCTGCGGGCTATCTCATGCCCCAGGTTGGACAACGCGCCCTGGATCCGACGATAGCCCCAATCGCGGTTCTCCTCGGCCATTCGAACCACCACAGCTTCAATCTCTCCGGCAGTGCGAGGTCGCCCCGGTGCGCGCTTTCCACCGCCGTCGTACTTCTGGACGATCAGTTTTCGATGCCAGCCGAGCAAGGTCTCGGGCGTGACAATCGTGGCCACCTCGCTCAGTATCTTCCGACCCAATCCTTTGGCCTTAGCGGCTAATCGACGGCGCTGGTCGTCGTTGAGCCGCAGTCGGCGTCCGCCGAGTTGTTCTCGAAGAACGCGGTTCTCCTCGCGAAGGTAGTCAATGATCTGCAGTTGGTGTTGATTCATCCACCCGGCCACGGCGATCAGCACGAACCGGAACGGATCCAGGGCTCTCGACATCTCTAGCTCATTATCGCCAGCGTCACTCCCGCGGTGAGGAACCAGAGCGCATTCAAGCAGATCCAGTTTCCGGACCACACGCGGTCGGGACAAACGCTAAGGATCGAGTGCTCCACTCGGTTCCGTGGTCACGCTTCCAACTCCTTCGTAACGCTTAACTCCATATAGCAAAGTACTTTACGTATCTCCCTCCGGTTCCTTATAATCGGGGGAGACCTGGGTTTTACGAATCGAAAGGTCGCGGGAGACGGTGATTGCTCAATGTTGCCAACTGAACCCTCGATAAACTTGCACCATCACGCGATAGCCCATCATGTCGAGCAGTGGCCAATTGACAAGCTGATCTTCTACGCCCGTAACCCACGCAAGAACGACTCCGCCGTGGATCGCATGTGCAGCAGCATCCGCGAATTCGGTTTCAAGATCCCCGTACTCGCCCGCAGCGACGGCGAGGTAGTGGACGGCCATCTGCGCCTGAAGGCGGCCCGTAAGTTGGGGTCGTGGCCCGGCGGCGACACGAACGGAATCCCTGTGATTCTCTGCGACGAGTGGACGCCGGCGCAGGTACGGGCTTTCCGGCTCATGGTCAATCGATCCGTCACCTGGGCCGCGTGGGACGAGGATTTGCTCGCCCTGGAGCTGCAGGAGCTGAAAGAATCCGACTTCGATCTCGATCTCACCGGCTTCGACCCCGGCGAGATCGACGGTCTTCTGGCGCTAGAAGACGACGAGATAGCGAACGCGACTCCGCCGCTACCCGAGACGCCAGTATCCCACCCGGGTGATGTGTGGGTGCTGGGGCAGCACCGGGTGCTCTGCGGAGACGCGACCAGCGCGGACGACGTTGGGCGTCTGTTGGGCGAGCGCAAGCCGCGACTGATGGTCACAGACCCCCCGTACGGCATCGAACTCGACTCTGAGTGGCGCGACCGCGCCGGCTTGAATGGTTGCGGGCCCGCCGAGGCCAGCTACATGAAGAAGCGCACCGTCGGCCACACCGAGACTACGATTTCAGGGGACACCCGCGCTGACTGGTCGGATGCGTTCGCACTGGTCCCGAGCCTCGAGGTGGCGTATGTCTGGCACGCATCGAAGTTCACCCGGGAGGTTCTCGACGGCTTGCTGCGCATCGGGTTCCTACACCACCAGCAGATCATTTGGAACAAGGGCCGTACGGTCCTGACGCGAACGCACTACTGGTTCCAGCACGAGCCTTGCTGGTATGTCCGCAAGAAGAACGCACCCTGGTTCGGTAAAGCCGGCGAGAACTCAACCATCTGGGACTCGGCATCACCAAAATTCATAATGGGCGGGTCCGATGAAGACAAGTTTGATCATCCTACCCAGAAGCCCGTGGAACTGATGCGCCGGCCTATCCTGAATCACCTCCGCCGTGGCGAGCTGGTATATGACCCGTTCTTAGGTTCCGGTACCACTCTC
>Ga0209517_10009196_pt1 | contig 11350 bp, 9 predicted proteins | sample PeaSoiMetSII2010_FD_187695 | JGI IMG/M metagenome (GOLD analysis project Ga0209517, IMG submission 187695) | Peat soil microbial communities from Weissenstadt, Germany - SII-2010 (SPAdes) (version 2) | ecosystem: Environmental > Terrestrial > Soil > Wetlands > Peat | place: Germany: Weissenstadt...
CCGGTCAGGTTTGCGCCGATTCCATTGGCACCTATTTCTACAGTGGCATCGGCGGTCAGGTGGATTTCATACGTGGAGCGTCCCACTGCAAAGGCGGCAAACCCATTATCGCCCTGCCCGCCACAGCCAAAGACGGAGCTATCTCACGAATCGTGCCCATGCTTGATCCTGGCGCCGGCGTGGTCACCTCTCGCGGTTCCGTGCATTACGTCGTGACCGAGTTCGGCGTGGCCTATCTTCACGGGCGCACCATCCGCCAGCGCGCCGAAGCACTCATCGAAATTGCTCATCCGAAATTCCGGGAAGAACTGTACGCGTATTGCGAGAAGACGCGGTGGCTGCAACGCCCCGCGCTTCAGGAGAACTGACCCATGGCACAGGCACGAGGCAAGGTCACCATTGACACGGAAGAATGCAAAGGCTGCGGCGTTTGTGTGGACGCGTGCCCGCCCAAGTGCTTGGAACTGCTGCCGGGATTGAATGCTTATGGCGTGCATCCGGCGCGCTACACAGGGGAAAAGTGCTCGGGTTGCGGCATCTGCTTCTATGTTTGCCCGGAGCCCGGAGCAATTACGGTGTACCGGCTGATCGTGCCTAAAATGGCGCAGCCGCCGATGGAGGGAACCCATGCGGCAACTTTGTAAAGGAAATGTGGCGATTGTAAAAGGCGCCCTGCTGGCGGGCTGCCGCTCCTACTATGGCTACCCCATTACGCCGGCGAGCGAAATTGCCGAAGCGGCAGCCGAGTACATGCCGCAAGTCGGTGGAACCTTTTTGCAGGCGGAAAGCGAAGTTGCCGCCATCAATATGGTTTATGGCGCCGCTTCCGCGGGGAAGCGCGTGCTGACTGCGTCTTCCGGGCCTGGCTTGAGCCTGATGCAGGAAGGCATTTCGTATCTGGCAGGCTCTGAACTGCCCTGCGTCATTGTGGATGTTGTCCGCGGCGGGCCGGGACTTGGCAACATCGCGCCGGAACAGAGCGACTATTTCGCGGTCGTGAAGGGGGGCGGGCACGGCAACTACAAGAACATCGTGGTGGCGCCCGCTTCCGTTCAGGAGATGGCGGACCTCACCAGACTCGCATTTGAACTGGCGGACCGTTACCGTAATCCCGCCGTGGTGCTCACCGATGGATTCATTGGCCAGATGATGGAACCTCTGGAACTCCTGGACAACGAAACCACACCACCCGAGAAGTCTTGGGCTGTAAAAGGTACGCGCGAGACCCGCAAGAACCTCATCTCTTCCATCTATCTCGAACCCGACGAATTGGAAGCGCATGTCCGCAAGCTGGAGGCAAAGTACAAGAAAGCCGCGGAGCTGGAAGCGCGGCACGAGTTGTATCAAGCGGAAGATCCGGAAGTGCTGTTGGTGGGCTACGGCATAACTTCGCGGGTGCTGCGTTCCGTGGTGGACATGCTGCGCAAGGAAGGCATCCGCGCGGGACTGTTCCGCCCGATTACCGTTTGGCCCTTCCCTTCGGAGGCGCTGCGTTATGCCGCGCGGCGCGCCCAAATGGTGCTGGTAGTGGAAATGAGCACTGGCCAGATGGTCGAAGATGTGCGCCTGGCGCTGGATGGCAGAGTGGATGTCGAGTTCTTTGGCCGGTCGGGCGGCAACGTCCCGATGGCCGATGAAGTTTGCAAGGAATTGCTGGAACGCATGGGCATGACCGCCGACTGGGGCGTTTGAGTTTTGCAAATCTGAAGAGGTGACGCTGTGGATGAATATCAAGTGATTGAGTCGAAGTCACCGGTTTTTTATGACAAGTACGAGCGGAAATCGGAGTTGCAGCACCAGACGCATTACTGCCCGGGATGCGGGCACGGCGTGGTACACAAGCTGATTGCGGAAGCCATCGCGGACATGGGCGTCCAGGACCGCGCTATTTTCGTCAGCCCGGTTGGCTGCTCCGTCTTCGCCTACTACTACTTCGATATGGGAAATGTGCAGGCCGCTCACGGGCGCACACCTGCGGTGGCCACGGCGGTAAAGCGTTCCAACCCGGAGAGCATCGTTATTGGGTATCAGGGCGACGGCGACCTGGCGGCCATCGGCACAGCCGAAATCATTCACGCAGCCAATCGCGGCGAGAAGATCACCATCTTTTTTGTGAACAACGCCATTTACGGGATGACCGGCGGACAAATGGCCCCAACCACGCTCGTCGGCCAATCCAGCACCACGTCTCCCTGGGGACGCCGCCCATCCAACGAAGGTTATCCGTTGCACGTGTCCGAATTGCTCTCCACTTTGGAAGCGCCGGTCTACATCGAACGCGTGGCACTCTCCGATAACAAGAACATCATGAAAGCGCGGAAGGCCGTCCGCAAAGCTTTGGAGTTGCAACGCGAGGGAGCGGGCTTCAGCTTCGTCGAGATTCTTTCACCCTGCCCGACGATCTGGAAAATGACGCCCCAGGAAGCGCGCAAGTGGATCGAGGAAAAGATGCTGGCGGTCTTCCCGCTGGGTGTTTATCGCGATCGCAAGCTCCCGCCTGTGGCGGACGCGGTGGCACAGACAACGGTAACGGAGCTTCTCGGCCTGGATCGGCCAATGGAAGAGTTGCCGCGCCCCACGGCCGCGACGGAACCCCACCCGAATCTGACCGTAAAGATTGCCGGATTCGGCGGGCAAGGTGTGCTCCTCCTGGGGCAAATCTTGGCGGAAATGGGCATGCGGGAAGGGCGCGAGGTAAGCTGGCTGCCGTCCTATGGGCCGGAAATGCGCAGCGGAAGCGCGCACTGCCACGTATGCCTCTCCCATGAACGCGTTGGATCGCCCGTCATCGAACATCCCGATGTGCTCATCGCGATGAACGAGCTTTCCCTGCACAAATTCACGAAGATGGTGGGGCCGCGCGGCGCGATCCTGTACAACAGCGACAAACTGCCCGCTGGTTTCGCTCCGGCCGAGGCCAAGATTTACTGCGTTCCCGCTTCGGAAATTGCTGACGGGCTGGGCACAACCAAGGCCACCAACATGGTCATGCTCGGCGCCCTGCTGGAATTGACCCACACGTTGCCGCGGGAAACAGCTGCTGCGGCTCTAAAAGCCAAGGTACGGAACGCGAAACTTTTGGAAGTGGACGGCCATGCCATCGACGCGGGAATGGCCTGCCTTCACAAACAACTTGCACCACCCGCCGACGCGCACGCACACGATAGTGAGTTGGCGCCCTGCTCCTAGCCTGAATTCGATGCGGTGCAATCACGAAGGGGGGCCAATCAGGCCCCTCTTTCTTTTTCTGCCGATCCAGGAGCCGGAAAGTACAGACCCAAACACACCACTGCCCACTGAAGAGCACTCTCGCTCCGCCCATCTGTTGCTGGAGGCGCTTCCCGAGAGAGGCACCACAGAAACATTGACGAGAGTGCTCAGCAGTGGGCAGGTGACGCTACTAACTAGACCCACTTTGTCGCACACGCCATACAATCTCCCTCACCGCCCTTCCCCTCCGCAGTGACGGCTGTCATGAATCTGCGTGACTCCCGAACATCGCCCCGCACTTCTCCCCGGCAATTCGCTCGCCGGACAATCGGCAATTGCACGAAGGGAGGAACTGCAGATCTCGCTCGCATCACGTGTGCTTCGATGGTAATCGCGGATTTGTGAACGGGGGTGGGCGCAAGGGTCGTTCCATGGCAGCAGAAGGAACTTGATTTCTTTTCTAACCCTATGATGTTGGCTGCCCTTTTACTTGCCGCCTGCTTTTTGCGTCGCGGAGCGGTAAACTAAGGCTGCGCCCAGCATGTTCGCCGGTCGCTTGGAATTGCAAAGTTGCTCCTTCCCTGGCGGATTCGGACGAAACGTTGGTTTCCGCACCGCCCGTTGGACGAAAAGAGGGTATCTCCATGAGTGCGCCGAAACGAATCCTGGTAACAGGTGCCGGAGGGTTCATTGGGCATCATCTGGTGAAGCGGTTGCGCGCGGACGGCCACTGGGTCCGCGGCGTGGACATAAAGGCGCCGGAATACGAAGCCAGCGACGCCAACGAATTCCTGCTCCGCGATTTGCGTGAATATGAGAATTGTGCCGCGGCCGTGGGAGGTGGAATCGACCAGGTTTACAACCTGGCTGCGGATATGGGCGGCATCGGCTTTATCACCGCGTTTCACGCCGATGTGGCGCGCAACAACACGCTCATCAACGTGCACATGCTGGAAGCGGCGCGGCAAGCCCGCGTTTCGCGTTTCCTGTTTTCATCCTCGGCATGCGTTTATGCGCAGTCCAAGCAGACCGACGCGGACGTGACGCCGCTGCGCGAAGAGGACGCATATCCCGCGGAGCCCGAGGCAGGTTACGGCTGGGAAAAGCTGTACGCCGAAGAGCTTTGCAAATACTACCGAGAGGATCACAGGCTGGACACGCGCATGGTGCGCTTCCACAACGTCTATGGGCCTCTGGGCACCTACGACGGCGGGCGCGAGAAAGCCCCGGCGGCGATCTCTCGCAAGGTGGCGCTGGCCGAAAACGGAGGCACCATTGATATCTGGGGTGACGGCAAACAGACGCGCTCGTTCATGTACATTGACGATTGTGTGGAGGGTCTGCTCCGTATCATGGCGTCGGATTTCCTGCAGGCGTTGAATCTCGGCAACGATCACCTGGTAACTATCGACGAATTGGTGGACCTGACCTGCCGCATCGCCGGCAAAACGCTGAAGAAAACGCACGACCTCTCGAAACCCCAGGGAGTGCGCGGCCGCAACAGCGACAATCGTCTCGCGCGGCGTATCCTCGGCTGGGAACCGACCTTCCCCCTGGAAAAAGGACTGGCCATTACCTACCCGTGGATTGAAAACGAACTCGTCAAAACCGGCAAGCTGCGCGCTCCTAAAGCCGTTCACGCCGACTGAACTTTTCGCACGATCTCCCGCAGTTCTTCCTGCGTGGCGGAAAAATGCCAGTCCGCGCGCGGCGAACCAGGGGACGCTTTACGCGTTGCAATCTTCTGTAAATAATCAAACCGGATTGTCTAGGCGTTTACTCTTCGGCGGCGCCGCACGAGCATGGCCAGTCCGCTGCCAAGCAGGAACAAGGTTCCCGGTTCCGGCGTGGCAATCGGACTCGTCACGTTGATATCGAACAATGCAGTATTCGAACTGACCGTGTTTCCATTGGGATCCGAGCCGAAAATATAATACGAGTTGGACAGGTAAGAACCCACGCCGATGCTTGGATCAAGGACAATCTGGAAGAGGTCGATCGATCCGGAATTTGCCCCGGCCGCCAGAGTAAGCGGCACGTCTGGATTCGTGAAGAAGAAATCGTTGAAGGTGATGGAAGGGGAGATTGCGCTCAATCCGTCACCATCCAAAGATAGTGTATCCGCTGTGGAAGTATTTGTAATCGTTCCGAAAACATCGATAGTGGTCGTGCCCTGAACCACAGTGAATGAGGCTGGTGACAGAGTGATCTCGAACGAGTCCGCACGAACGACAGGCACCAACAGCAGCAACAATGTTCCCGCCAGCAACAGCGCCAAGCTGAATTTGCGCATCATCAGTCGATTCTCCCCTTTATTTGAAACACGCTGCGGAGGACAGTGCCGAGTGTAACGAGGCATGTACCTTACCCGAATGTAAGCCTATTTTCTAGGCTTTTTTTTAGGTTTTACCATTGGACTGGCGCCCGCATTTCTGCTCCACGGTAGCGCAGGGAGTTGCTTATCCATTAGTGCCAAAAACGCGCACAATAACTGAAATTTCTTGCACAGCGACGAAGGAGTGCAATTCGTCCTGTCTTCTAATCGATTGATTGGCAACGCGGATACGGGAGTTGTGTTTGTGGGTGGCGGAATGCTGCTGTAAACGCCTGCGTCGGACGCTAGCCTAAGCTCGAATTCCGTCCTGGGAGTAGCAGAACCCTCTTTTGGAGATTTCCTCGCGCCTAGGAGGGGTAAGGGTACATCGCTTCGGCGATGGTCAGTCCCAGCACTTCAATCTTGGAAAGATCCGCCGTGCCCACGCCCGCCTGCTCCGCGAGCAGCAGATGATTATCGCAAGTCTGGAAAGGAGCCGTGCCGCGCGTCGCTTGCGGATCCGAATAGCCCATCACCGCCACTCCTACGGCATCGGTGGAGACTGAATTCAGTCCAACAATCATTACACCGGGTGACACAGGCGCTGCCGTCGGCGCCCAGGGACCTTCGCCGCCGCTCATGGACATGATGCCGTCGATGATGGCGATATCCACGTGCCGTGCTCCGTTGAGATCGGCGACAACTCGCGGAACGCGCCAGCCTGCATCCGACGTCGGAGTGACGTCGCTGCGCGCTCCCGGGGGCGGACCCTGCGTCCAACCAGGATCGGAATTGTAGACCCACCCCGCACTGCCATCACCGTGGATCCGTCCGCGATAGCCGACCGCATTTTCATTTCCCGTGTCAGTGCCGTCGGTACCATAGATAGCATTGGGGGTCGAGCCAAAGACACACTTCGATGAAAGCGTGACACCCGCGGTGAGGTGCTGCTTCAGCTTGGCCATCGAAATGAAAACATCCGTGTCCTTGTAACAATGATTGAGTTCGAAGTAGCTGAACAAGTTGCCGCCGCCCGGAACACTTAATTGAGCGTACGAGCTGCCGCTTCCCAGGTTGCGCGTGTTTTCCAATTGAACGTTGCCAGTCGCCAGCAGCGTGGGCACGTCCCACTGCGCCATCGTAAGAATGTCCCTCAGTTGCAAGAGAAAACCCACCGAATCCACGAAACGGACCATCGTGGCGCCATTCTGAAAAAGTAGGTTGGCCAGTGCGATGGCCATGGCACCATTCGAGATGAACGACTCGCCGGGAGGCAGGCCAAATTGCTCCTCGAACTGCCCGTCGTTGGTCAGGTTGATTTTCACTGTCACGGTCTTCCCGTTAACGAGCGATCCAATGCCGCCAAGCAGGCCGAATGCTTGCGCCATCGCAGGCTGCAGGCTGGCGCCGTAATCCTTGCACGACACAATGGCCACCTTGGCAGCCGCGGCTGGAGGCGTGACGGTCGTTAAGGTGTTGCTGGAACTCCCGCAACCCTCGGAAAGGAGGATTGGGGAGCCTGCGGCGACCCCCAGCCCCAGGCGAAGGAACGACCTCCGCGTACATTCCGGCTGTTTTGTCATGGCGCGCTTCCTCTCAGGAACACTCTCGGGGAACAGATCGTAAAAAGGAGCGACGGGGACTCGTTTCATTATATGCGGTTTACTCCACTGGCCTGTGACCGCCATCACGAGTCGCGCACTTTTTGAAACGATGCTCGCGCTTCGGCTGGACTACCCGCTCGAGTCTGGAACGATGGATCGCGGTGCGTCACCGGCAGCCAAGTTAACGGGTCAATTGTATATTCTTCACCTTTTCCTAAAATATAGGCGCGGCTTATTCGTCTACAGGAGTAGATGAAGCAAGCGTTGAGCACAAACGAGATGGTTGGCGAACAAGATCAACGGATTTCCGAAACCATCGTGCGCGAGCAAGCTCGGCTGCGAAACTTCATCCGCAGGCGGGTGCCTGACCGCAGCGACGCAGAAGACATTCTTCAGGATGTCTTCTCCGAACTCGTGGTGGCGTACCGGTTGATGCAGCCAATCGAGCAGGTCGGGGCCTGGCTGTTTCGCGTGGCGCGCAATCGCATTACGGATTTATTCCGGAAGAGAAAGCCGGAGGCTTTGCTGGATCAACCCATGGCAACAATGGATGGGGAGCCGTTTACGCTCGAAGATCTGCTGCCTTCGCCGGACGGCGGACCAGAGGAAGCCTATGCGCGAGCGGTGTTACTCGAAGAACTCGAAGATGCTCTGGATGAACTCCCGGAAGAGCAACGTGAAGTGTTCATCGCGCATGAATTCGAGGGCCGCAGCTTCAAGGATCTTGCCGCCGAAACTGGCCTCAGCGTGAATACGCTGCTTTCGCGCAAGCGCTACGCAATCGTTTTTTTACGTCGGCGGCTTCGGAGCATCTACGACGAGTTAAACATGAGGACGAGGAGATAAAAATGAGAGTTCAAGAGCCGGAACAGATGACGAAAAAGATCACGGAGCGCATCACAGGGATGGTGGTTAAGGGCATCGTTTTCCTGACCATCGCGATTGTCGTATTCGGCGAGGCAGTCTATCACTTGTGGAACTGGCTGGTTCCCAACTTGTTCCATCTCCCCGCCATCACCTTCTGGCAGGCCGTGGGGCTCCTGGCCCTCAGTTGGCTCTTGTTCGGTGGGTTGCGCGGATTCAGCGGAGCCGGGCGAGGCTACCGCGGCCGTTGGCAGCACCGGATGAAGGAGCGTTGGGAGCAAATGACACCCGAAGAGCGCGAAAAGTTTCGCGAATGGATACAAGGCCGTTGCGGCCAAGTCTCAGCAGAGGCACAACCCAAGCCGTGAATTATCGGCTTCGCATTCTGCGTTTAACCTGGGTTTTGCCGGGTACTAAAGAGTCGCATCGCCAAAAAGTCCCACGCCCAAGGGAAAGATATTAGAACATTCCTCGGAGAGATTGTGTCAGGTCTGCCAAAGTCGCATTGTTCTGCAGATTGACTTCGTTGCAGGGTGAAAGTGGAGAGCCCAGAGTCTACCCTTTTTAAACCAGGAGCGGAGCACCCAGAGTTGCCTTCGCATCCTCTGCCATGGCCAACCGTCATGGCTCTCTCCAGTTCCATCTATCGGTGTAATGAAACGGTATCCGCAGCGCGGGTTCGCAAGCTTGCCAAGAAAACGGCTGGACCGTCAATTTTGAAACGTTTTATACTCGCGTTTGTTTAGGGCGCTCAATCCACTCATTCAAGGAGTCCCTGTGAAACCCCGCCTGCTTCTCTCTCTTTTGGTCTGTTCTGTTTTCGCATTTCCAGCTGCCTCGCAAGATTCCAAGTTTCGTCCCGCGAGTCAGCAGATTCCTGTTCCGGACTGTTTGAACACGAAGGGTCTCTGGGACACGGGTTCCAAGTCCTGCACTCCAGAGGAACACAAGGCCTGGCTTGCGGACATCACGCACTGGCGGAAGGAGCGCCTCATCCGGATTGGTTATAACGGCTCGCGCTACGATCTGCCGGCACTGCAGTGGACGCAATCGAGTTTTATGCAGCCGCAAATGATGGTGCAGGATCGCTACTTTTATGATCCCGTCACAGGGAAATATACGGTGGATCGCTATCTGGATGATCTTCAGAAGCGCTACGGCGGAATCGACGCCGTCTTGATCTGGCCCACCTATCCCAACATGGGCATTGACAACCGCAACCAGCAGGACTTGATTCGCTGCATGCCCGGCGGCATTCCGGGCGTGAAGCAGATGATCGCCGATTTTCATAAGCGCGGCGTGCGCGTGCTTTTTCCCATGATGATGTGGGATCAGGGAACACGGGACAACGGCAAGTCCTGGCCAGATGCCATCGCGGAATTGATGGCGGAGGTTGGCGCGGATGGCATCAACGGGGACACGCAGGATGGTGTGCCGCTGGCCTTCTCGCTGGCCGCGGACAAGACCGGGCACACACTGGCTTTCGAGCCGGAAGGCGGTCCGGCCGATGAAGCGTTGGCCTGGAACGTGATGACCTGGGGCCAATACCAATTCCCCTTCGCGCCGCTGGTGGACAAATACAAGTGGCTGGAGACCCGCCACATGGTGAACATTTCCCACCGCTGGAATCGCGACAAAACGGATGATCTGCAATTCGCCTTCTTCAACGGCGTTGGCTGGGAGAGTTGGGAGAATATCTGGGGCATCTGGAACGGCATCACGCCGCGCGACGCAGAAGCCACGCGACGCGTCGCCACCATCGAACGCGCCGTTGCTCCTTTCCTGGTGAGTCCCGGCTGGGAGCCGATGTCGCCTATGCTGCGGAACGGGATTTTCGCCAGCCGTTGGCCGCTGCATGACCAGACCGTGTGGACCATCGTGAACCGCAATGAATACGACGTTGACGGACAAGAGATGGAAGTTGCGAACGATTCCGGAGTGCGTTATTTCGATCTCTATCGCGGCACCGAGTTGAAAGTGCAACACGATCCCACCGGCCGCAGTGTGCTCAGCTTCCCCATCGAGGCCCACGGCTATGGCGCCATTCTGGCGACGAAGGCGGAGCCGGATGATGCTTTGCAAAAACTCATGGCGGAGATGAAGCAGTTCACGGCGCAGCCGCTGGCGAACTATTCACACGAATGGACAGTATTGCACCAGGGGATCGTGCCAGTTGCCGCTACCAAAGCAGCGAATAGCGCGTCGGCGGGGATGATTGAGATTCCCGAAGGCGATTTCCTGTTCAAAGTCACCGGCATCGAAATAGAAGGCTCCAATGACATCGGGCTGGATGTGCAGTATCCGTGGGAAAATGCGCCGCGCCGTTTCCACGAACATCCCATGCACATCAAGCCTTTCTATCTCGACAAATTTCCCGTGACCAACGCGGACTTCAAGAAATTTCTTGATGCTACGCACTACCACCCGCAGGACGATGTGAATTTTCTGCGCGACTGGAAAGACGGCAACTATCCCGCCGGCTGGGACAATCGTCCTGTGACGTGGGTTTCCATCGAAGATGCGCGCGCCTACGCCGCCTGGGCAGGAAAGCGCCTGCCGCATGAATGGGAATGGCAGTATGCCGCGCAAGGTACGGATGGACGTCTGTATCCCTGGGGCAACGACTGGGACGCTTCGGCCGTTCCCGGACCGGATAAATCCCGTACCATGCGCGGCCCCGATCCCGTGGATGCCCACCCAAAGGGAGCGAGCCCGTTTGGCGTGATGGATCTGGTGGGAAATGTGTGGCAGTGGACCGAAGAATTCACGGACGACCATACGCGCGGCGGAATTTTGCGCGGCGGCAGCTACTACCAGCCGCAAGGTTCGATCTGGTATTTTCCGCCAGCGTACAAGCTCAACGAACACGGCAAGCTGCTGATGATTTCGCCCAGCATGGATCGCTCCGGCGCTTTGGGATTCCGCCTGGCGCAGGATGCCCAGTAAAAAAGCCAGCGAGTGAGATATGCCTCTGGGCCCGATTCTTTCTGTGCGGGATTGTCTCTCGCGATGGTGGGTTTTTCTTCTATTGCAATTGTTTTTTGATGTGGAATAAAGTGGCGCGCCCAGGGAGATTGAAACTCCCGACCTCTTGCTCCGGAGAACATGATGCAATTTTGACGCGTTCTGAAAGCTTAGGACTCTACAAGATCCGTCAACGAAATACACCGACCACGGTCTGAACCGTTCCTCCCCGAATTGGAAGAGGGCAAAAGCTCTTCCGGCGCGCTTCAGAAGAGTGCAGAGCTCATTTTTTCTGACTCTTCCTCGCGTGTGCCGGCGACTGATACTGGGGGCCGACAGAGTTTGGCGGGTTCACCAGAAATAGACAGCTAAGATTTCGGGAGCACCCGCCAAA
>Ga0209517_10009197_pt1 | contig 11348 bp, 10 predicted proteins | sample PeaSoiMetSII2010_FD_187695 | JGI IMG/M metagenome (GOLD analysis project Ga0209517, IMG submission 187695) | Peat soil microbial communities from Weissenstadt, Germany - SII-2010 (SPAdes) (version 2) | ecosystem: Environmental > Terrestrial > Soil > Wetlands > Peat | place: Germany...
CCTGCCCCTCTTCGCCATCCCCGTGACCGGCTTTTGCGTTCGCGAGCATTCGCAACGCTGCCCAGGGAGAAATCACGAAGGCAATGAAGAGCGAGAACAACATAGCGAGTGACGCGCCTATGGGAATAGGCCGCATGTAAGGGCCCATTAGTCCACCTACAAACGCCATGGGCAGGATGGCGGCAATGACAGTCCAGGTGGCGAGGGTGGTGGGATTGCCAACTTCATCCACCGCCTCCACCGCGACGCCCGCCAAGGGGCGACCCTTATTCTCGGGGAGGTGGAAGTGCCTGGTGATGTTCTCCACCACCACGATGGCGTCGTCCACCAGGATGCCAATGGAGAAGATCAGGGCGAAAAGTGTGACGCGGTTGAGCGTGTAACCATAAATGAAGTAGATGAACAGAGTCAAAGCCAGTGTGACCGGCACGGCGGCGAGCACTACCATTGCCGACCGCCAACCGAGCGCGAGGGCAATGAGCAGGGTTACGGACAGCGTGGCGAGCAGCAGGTGCTGCAACAATTCGTTCGATTTTTCCTGGGCCGTCTCGCCGTAATTTCGTGTGACCGTAATGTTGACTCCGGCCGGAATCAACGTCCCTTTCAGACTTTGCACTTTTTCCAGGACGTGCTCAGCCACCGCCACGGCGTTTTTGCCCTTGCGCTTGGCAATCGTGAGTGTAACCGCCTGCGACTCTCCCAGCGGACTGGCCGATTTCACCTTGGCGCCGGCGCCGTAGCCGAAGAGCACGTAGTTGGCAGGCTCCTCGGGACCATCACGAACCTCGGCCACATCGCGGAGATAGACCGGGTGGCCGGAGGAAACGCCCACCACCACGCGTCCTACGTCGTCGGCGTTACGGAAAAAGTCGCCGGTCTCCACGTTGCACTCTTGATTCGCCGCTGCAAACTCTCCGACTTGCAGGCGCTGGTTGGCTCGATCGATGGTGCCCATGAGCGCGGCGGGCGCAACTCCAAAACCAGCCATCCGGGTGGGATTGAGCAGCACGCGAATTTGCCGGCGTTCGCCGCCGATCACCTGCGTTTGCGAAATATCATCAATGCTCTTGATCTCCCGATCAACTTCGCTGGCCACCCGGCGCAGCGTGTAGCTGTCATAACGGTTGCTCCAGAAGGTGAGGGCCAGGATGGGAACGTCGTCGATTGAGCGCGGCTTGATGATGGGCTTGGAAGCGCCGGGGGGAATCAGGTCGAAGTGAGAATAGAGCTTGTTGTAGAGCTTGATGATGGAGTCTTCTTCTTTTTCGCCCACTTTGAAGCGCACGATGGCCATGCCGAGCCCCGGCCGCGTTGTCGAGTAGATGTACTCAACCCCGGGGATTTCCCAAATCAGCTTTTCCATCGGCGTGGTGACGCGCTGCTCCACTTCCTGCGCGGTCGAGCCCGGCATCTCGACGAAGACGTCCATCATGGGAACCACGATTTGCGGCTCTTCCTCGCGGGGTGTTTGGAGTATTGCAAATGCGCCCAACAATATCGAAGACACCATGATGAGTGGGGTGAGCTTGGAGTTGATAAAGTAGTGGGCGATGCGCCCGGCGAAGCCGAGCTTGCGCGTGCTCATAGGCCCTCCACGCGCGTGCCGTCACGCAAACGATCAATCTTAGAAATAGCAACCTTTTCCCCCGCGGCGACGCCGGAGAGAATCTCCACGCGGTTGCCGAAAGTCTTCCCGGTTTTCACCAAACGGTATTCCACATTGCCATCCCCTGCCACGACGAAAATTCCCTGTAACTCGCCGTGGTCCAAGACCGCCGAACTGGACACCGCCAGACGTTTGGTTTCGCCGATGGGGAAGCTTGCCTGGCCGTATTCACCGGAGCGGCAATTGCAATCGTGGGGAAGATCAATCTTTACCATGAACGTGTGGCTGGTCACATCCGCCGCCGGGACGACCTCGGCTACGCGTCCTTCGAATTGGCCATGCTCGGTCGAGACGGAGACGTTAACGCCGGCTTTAGCATAGGGGACATACTCCTCCGGAAGGCTTGCTTCCAGACGATATCGTGCTGTGTCCTCCACCGTCAGCACCGGCGTGCCGGGCATCACCACTGTCCCCGCATCTACCGATTTCGCGGTCACGATGCCGTCGAGGGGTGAAACGATGCGCGAGTAGCTGAGGTAGGTTTGCGCGGAATCCCGTTGCGAGCGGGCCTGCTGCTGGCGAGCCTTAAGCTGCTGCGTCTTTGCTTCCATGGAGCGTTCGTTGGCGAGTGCCGACTGGTAGCGTGCCTCTGCTCCATCGAATTCCTGGCGGCTCAATGAGTTCTTGGCGAGCAAAGCCTTGTAGCGGTAAAGAGTTGCTTCCGCAAACTGCCGGTCGGCGGTAGCGGACTTGAGGGCCTGATCGACTTCCGCCCCTCCCTGAATCGCTTCATTCACGCCCGCCTCCGCCCCTTGTACCTGCGCCTGCGGCCCGCGGTCGTCGAGCACGGCGAGAAGTTGGCCGCGCTTCGCGCGATCGCCGGCTTGCACGCGGACCTCGCGGACGGTGCCGGCCAATTGCGCTGCCAGGATGGCGGTCGAGGCGGAACGGATTGCGCCGACTGCCTGGTAAAGCTGAGGGGCGGACTCGAGATGCACGATTTCTGTCTGCACCCCGCTGACCACCGGTCCGGGCTCTGCCAGACGTTTTTCATTGGAACTACAAGCGGCAAGAAGCCCCGCTGCGGTGGTGATGATCAGTACGGAAAAGATTCTCTTTCGATGCATAAGTATTTCGTCCTTTGTAGACTGTGGCTGACGCCCTATTGGGTGACGGCGGGTGAATCGGGCGCAAGCTCGCCCGTAGCCAGTTCCAACGCTGCATAGCTGATTCGATAATCGAACAAGGCGTTCAAGTAGTTCTTTTGGGCGCTGGTGCGCGCGGCTTCCACTCGCAATAAATCCGTGATGGTTGCCAAGCCCGCTTCATAGCGATTCTGGATGATGCGCAGGCTTTCCTCGGCCTCCGACTGCGCCTGGCGTGAGACTTCCACGCGCTGCTGCGCGGTGGTCAGATTCTGGAAGGCCTCGCGCACCTGAAGTTTGACAGCGGCAACCATTTGCACCGCCTGGGCTTGCGCCTGGCTTTGGCGGTAGTGGGCTGCCGCCAGGCGAGCCCGATTTGCTCCGCCATCGAAAATATTGAAGTTGAGGTTGACGCCGGCCGTCCAGTTATTGCCTCCTCGCGTGAGAAACGTCTGGTTGTCCTCTTCCCACGAACTAAACACGTTCACCTTGGGCAGGAACTCGGCTCGGGCCATGCGTGAGCCAATGGCGGCGTGCTCAACTCCCAAGCCGGCTTCGCGAAGATCCGGCCGGCTTTTCAGTGCATGCTGTTGCCGCTCGGCAAGCACGCCGGCTTCAAAGATTGATTCCTTGAGTCCTGATTCAATAGTGGTTGCGGCGTCCTCCGCTAACCCCATGGCCACATTGAGCGCGGCATGGGCAAGGTCGACGGCATTATTCGCTTGCAGCAAATCCTCCTGGGCCTGGGCCAGTTGCACCTGCGCGCTCAGGAGGTCGGAAGGTACTGCCTGACCTTCCTCCTGCCGCGCCTGGGCGCGCTGGAGGTCTGACTGAGCAGTTTTGACCGCCGATTCTGCCACGCGTGCGTTCTCCCGTGCTAGGAGTTCATCCGTGTAGGCTTTCACGACATTGAAAATCACTTCCTGCCGCGTCCGCTGGCCTGTTTCACCCGCCCCTTGCGCGCTCAGTTTTGCGTCCTTGATTCGCCGCCCAGTCTGGCCGGCATCGTATAAGGGCATGGCAGCCGTGAACTGCGTGCGGAAAATATCGAGGGGCCGGGGAGTATTAAGCGAACTCAGGGCAAAATTGCCCGCCGTGAATTGCCGCTCAGTCAGCAATCCGCCAAAAACGTAAACGGGATTATTGCCGCGCGTGAACCCTTCGGAAAAATCCACGCGTGGCAGCCGCGCGGCCCTGGCTTCGGCAATTCCTTCATGGACGGCCTGAGCGTAGGCAACCGCAGCTTGCACCGTGGGGTTCTTCTCCAGCGCCACGCGGACAGCCTCTGGGAGCGTCAGGTTCTGTGGCGTCGGTGCAGGTTCCTGGGCGCTGGCAAGCAGGGAAGAGCAAAGAATTGCCAGGAGCGTTCGCGTTATGATCGTGCGTGCCATCAGGCTGCCTCGCTATGCGTTTCCGGGCTTTCTTCCGGGAGGATTTCAAACGTGGTCTCGAGTTTGGCGGTTTTTGCAATCATGGCACCGACCGCGCAGTATTTGGTTTCGGACAAGTGGATGGCTGCCTTCACGGCCTCCGGATCGATATCCCCGCGGAGCTTGTGCTTGATTTCGACGCGGGTGAAATGGGCGGGCGGTTCGGGGTTCTGGTCCGCGCGCAATTCGATTTCGTAACCGGTCACCTTCTGCCGTTTCTTCCGCAGAATGCCAATCACGTCGAAGGCTGTGCAGCCTCCTAGAGCCAGCAATGCGAGTTCGATCGGTTTGGGGGCGCTGTGGCCCTCCGCGTCATCCATGACGAGCGCATGGCCCGTGCCCGATTGCGCTACGAATTGCCGGCCTGTCCCTTCGACGGTAGTTAGACGTAATTTTCCTTCAATCATGGGTCACCTCAAGATTCAGAATGTTCTGCTCGCAGCAATCCGATGCGAGGGCTGGAAGCCAGTCCTCTTGCGGCGTAGCGAGCAGGGTTTCAAACTCCTTCACCGCTTGCTCAAAAATCTCGGTCGCGTCGTGGGCATCGCGGCTGGAGATCTGCCAATAATCCCAACCCGCGGCCAGACGTGAGCAATCCGGACTAACCGTGAAATATCGGTCGATGATGGCCGGCTGGTATTGGGCAAAGCGCTCTTCGAAGCGTGCGAACAACTGGGCATCCATCAAGAATCGCCCGGCAAGTTGGGTCTTCAACGACCGGGCGGCCTCCGCGAAGGTGCTACGCGAGAGAACCATTTGCACAATGGCGCGGAGCAGGTTAATACTCTCCGAAAACCGGCCATCATTAACCCGGAGGCTGTCCTCCACATGTTCGACTTTCCACCCCGATGCTCGGAGGGAGGCGGAGACTTCCCGAGCAAGAATCTCGGTGTCCACTATCGCGAAAGCACGGCGGATGCCCCGCTCGACCTGCTCCCCGAGTTGGCCCGCCCAGTCACGCAGACTCTCAATCTCCGCCAGCCCGTAAGCGTCTCTCTGGATCAGGTAAACCGCGCGCGTGCGGGCGTGATGGGGAATGAAGGGTTTGACCGACCGAAAATCCTCCGGGTCACATGCGACATGACATAGTGTCCGGTCCGCGGCCTCGCGCACCACGGCGTAGTAGCCTTCTTCAACCCTTTCTATGCGCGTGGTTGGGGAAGAATCGACAGCGTCGAGCAGCAGCAACCAGATTTCTTGAACTCGCGAGTTCACTTGCATTTCGCTTACCTCATACCCATAAATGCAATTTGAAGGGAGAGGTGACAGAAAAATTTGGGGAGCATGTAGGGGGTGCGCGTCAAACTGCTTGCGGAAGAAATGGGGTGCAGTCACCGTGCAGCCGAGTCGCTCGACTAGCATTGATTTCATGGGAGCCATTGCGATGATAGTGCAAGGTGTTGACGGCGGGTTCGCATTCCCAGTTTGGAAGTGCGATACTACAAATAGCTCGTGATTTCCGTGAGTTTCCTTGGGGGAATGGACTAGGTGAATACTCAAATCGAAGAAGCACTCAAGAGTTTGCAATCCGGGAATCGCCAGGATGCGGAGCGTGCGCTCGAAACCCTGCAAGGGGTCGTTTACGGATTTGGAATGAAGGTTTGTGGAAGCCACGAAGATGCTCAGGACACCGCCCAGGAAACACTCATCCGTCTGGCAAGACAGCTCAGAGAGTTTCCTGACGCGCGGGCGCTGTCGGTTTGGCTTTACAAAGTGGCCAAAGCCCAGTGCTTGATGAGCCGCCGGAAGAGCAAGTTTGCCCCTGCACAAATGCTCTCGCTGGATGACTTGATGCCCAAGGAATCCGACCTGTCACCTGCCGGGACAAAATCATGGCAGGTTACGCCGGAAGAGACTGTCCTAAGGCTGGAATTGCGAAGCAGGCTGGAAGACGCCATCTTGGCCCTCCCCAAGCATTACCGTCTTGTCTTGATCCTTCGCGATATGGAACAACTTGATACCCGGGAAGTGGCTGAAGTGATGGGCATTTCCGAAGAAACGACGAAGAAGCGCCTTCAACGGGCGCGCGTCTTCGTTCGCAATGCGCTGGCTGGTTATGCCCGGCATCTCAGTGAAAGGAAGAGTAAAAGCCATGCCTGAACGGCGTTGCAAACACATCTTCGCCATGCTCTCAGATTACCTGAACGCCGAACTTCCGGTGAAGAATTGCCGTGAGGTGGAGCACCACCTGAAAGGCTGCGAGCCCTGCATCGCCTACCTCGAAAGCCTGAAAAACACGGTAGAGGCGTGCCGCCGATATCAAATGCGCAAGATCCCTGCTCCCTCAAAGAAAGTGCGGGAAGCTCTGTTGTTGGCTCTTCGGTGAGAAGCATCATTCGGAGCCTCGAAATCTTTAATTGACGGCGCCGATGATTCCCCGTACAGCCTCTATGTCAAATCTGGGTCAGAACGAATGACAGCCTGATCACAGGGGGCAAAAGCTGCCATGTGAACGCCGGGTGGGAGGAGCTATACAGGTTGAACGGCGACACGGGAAATGACAGATTATATGAAGGGCGGTCCCATGGCAAGCGCCTGACCAGGCGGAGAGGGAGATATGATGACAACTTATTCGCATTCGCCGGACCCTGAAGGAGAAAAACCACCCTCGTTCGGGATTGGAAAGTTCCTGTTCGTAGTCGTCTTGGCAGTCATCTTTTTTCTCCTTGTCAATAGCATGGTGCATCACCGCTTCTTTAGAGGCGGCCGGGTCCACCGGAACGGCTCCCTCGGACAATAGCAAACACTGAAAAAAGTCTTGGTCGCTGCCCCGAGTGATGCCAAGCTACGCGTTCCTTAACTTGAAGATCTCATGCGAAAGGCTCCCCCCTCATTCCCATACGCAGGTAACCCAGAAGTTTGCGAAGGCGAGCGCGTGAATCCCGCACTCCTTATTAGCGGAAACCCCAGGAAATCCGAGGTACATCCCTTGCCCGTCTTGCGTGCTGCACCCCGTTCGCTCTTGGTTTAGTCTTGCAGGGATTTGATGTTGCCAACAAAACGGTACGGCTGGTCGTGCTTCGAGGGACTGGCCGCTTGCAAATGACGCGGAGAGCATTCATACTCCCACCATGAGCCTCAAGAATGCGGCACTCCTGGCATTGATCGGGACAATCCTGCTAACGGTTTTGGTACTGGCACATTTCATTACCACCATGTTGGGGGTCATCCGTGATGTGATTCCAGCGATGGCGCTGCTGACGTCGCTGGTTGATCTGTTCGCGAGCCTCAGTGTGTTGGTGTTCTTTTACGTCTTCTACCGAAAGCAATCCTGATACTCGAAGAGTGCCACATCAAGCCGCCGCAGCGGTATTAACTGATGACCCACGCAAGGGGACTTGCGTTTCGCCAAAACTGCAGCCAATTGGAAACCGCCGACTTTGCCATGCGACACCGTGGGTCGTCAAAATCCGACCCACCCTTCAGGCCCGTAAATCCCGATGCGCGCGGCCTGACGATACTGTAGGTAGCTGTCTGTTGGGGGCCGCGGTGCGGCTGTGCCTGTGGAGCTCCCTGTATTTGCTGTGAATTGAGCTGATCGGTCCTGCCTGGTCACCCAGCGTTTATCCATAAACAGTTATGATAACCTTACGTTCTAAGGGCCATCCCTATCTCGAAATCGGTGGAAGAGACTATCTTGGCACACAATTGGCACACACGTGGGGCGGAGATCAGGATTTATGCGGGTTTGAAGAGACGCTACTGAGGGGAAAGTCAGTGACAGCATCTCCTCAATTTCCCACAACGGTGCGTCGAGCACCGACTGAAAGGGCCCGGGTCACCCATGGACCCCGAGCTTGTGTAGTCTGTTCTGGATCACAAGCAGCAAGCGGCCTGCATTGCCCGGAAAAACTGCATCTTCACCTTCTCCTCGATTGTCCACCATAACTGGACCCACTATAGCTGTGCAGAACAAAAATGCTCCAACACTCTGATTACACGCCACGATGAAGAGGTGCACCCAGCCGGTTTGAGCGGCTAACCCTGACACGGCGCAGGGCGTGAAAGAACTGCGCCTGACCGCACGAACGTCTGTTTGGTTGTACGCATCGGCGGTTGGTCGGTCAATCGGGTTAGGGCTAAACAGGTGAAACTAATAGTAGAAATGGGGCAATTGAAATCTCTGACCCACGGTTTAACAAACTACATCAGTAAGGGTAGTTCGTTGAAATTGCGGTACGGTGGGCAATGCCAAGCCTCTCAAAAGCACGTTCGGAACTATCAAGTTGTACCGATCTTGTACCCTGTTTGGGCATCCTCCGCGTGCCATCTTTCCCAGTCTCAGACGTCCGCTTCGGGCGAGCGTTCACCGTTACCTGTCGCAAGTACTCCCAGAGACCCATTTTGATGGAGCCAGCTAGCGGCGAAGTGCTTCACGAGTCGTCTCCTCGTCTTTGTCGATCCGGCTCATTGAGAGCGACCTTCTGTTGCTGACCGCTTCAGCTCTTGCGCTGAGCGCAACCTGATGATCACGACGTGACACCTAGCATGCAGGTCGGTATAGGTGACCGCTTCGGCGCGCACTTCCGGAAGGACCCGTTCTCGGACCCTTTCCGGTCACAGGGGCCACGTCAACACGGCGCTCGCTGGTCGAGCCTCCCCTCGCCTCCTGATCTACTGCGGCGTCTCGCTCGCCGCGGGAGGCGTAGCGGTCTGTTGATACATCGCGCTGAGTTCCTGTCTGAGTTGCATCAACTGCCGGAGTTCCTCAAGGCTCGGCGTTGTGGCGACTCTCGAGGATGGCAGAGCAGATGCGGCCGCTTGTTTGCTTCCTACGTCACGGCCTACGGAGCCGGTCCCCAGCACAATGTAGAACCTGGTGTTGCCAGGGACGGTCACTACGATGTTCTGATTGAACGCCAGCTCATTCAACTCTTCATCGCCTGCGACCCCGACGTTGTTGGCAACCCGTTCCCGCAGTAGCGCACTCTCAGAAAGCGGGCCGTAGAATCCGCTGCTGCCCCCGTTTCCGACCAGATAAGAGGCGACAGTTCCAAGACCTGTGAATGTCCGTACCAGGAATTTGGTCCCCGTTTTCTTTCCGGATACGGATCCCTTAAGCGGTCGAAACGCCAGGTCCATAGCTACCCCATCCATCCTCTGAGTGCTTCCATCCGGCATTTCCAGCCTGTCGAACCGGATATCAACGTTCCCCGAACGGTCTGCTTGATGCAACTGGCCGATCGCTTTTGCTCCCGCTGGCACCACGATCTCGCCTTCACGCTCGAAGTTGTACTCGATCACCGCGACAACCGGTTCTTTCACGCCTGTACTGACCGCCGATTCCAACCGCGCCACGAGGCGAGTGCCGGGAGGCAGCGAAGTGACGAAATCGCTCTGTTCGACGACGGCCGACCTCATCGGGACGCCTCCGGCAGCACCAGTCTCTGCACCCCGCACGAAGACCAGCGATGGCTTACGGAGAGCGGCCTCAGGGGATTCGTCAGGTGAGGGAGGCTGCGGTGGGCGCTGATAGCCTGGCTCCTGCGGCAGGGTAGAATCGAAATCAATCTTATTCAGCGCATACTGCGGAGTTGTTTGTTTTGCGGCGGGGGCCATTGGCCGACCCGGTCGCGCCGTTCGCCCGATATCGTCGGGGGTCACGTCGCTCCTATTCACTGCCTGGTCGCCGCTTACCTCGGCATTCAACATAGGCGTTACGGATCCGCTTTGGCCACTCTCGTGGCCGGGAGTTGTCCTGCGCCCCAGGTCCGGCGCGCCTGCCCGTCCCTCTGTTCTCTTCGCCTTTTGAGGCGAAGAGAATATTCCCAGAAACAGCAGGAGCATTGCGACGGCCGCACCACCCAGCACCACGAGCGACTTGCTTTTGTCTTTGCTGAGCTCGCGGCGTGTGGTTCTGGGCTGCTGGGTCTGCCGCGCCTTGTCAAACGCTTGGCGGATGATCTCGCGCCATTGAATCCCGCGCTTCCCATCCGTCGCTTCCGGTTCCGCGGCTTCCTCCAGATCGGCTCGCGACTCCGCCGGCGTCGTGTGCAGCGTTTTATTTTCCTGTGATGGGCCATCCATGGGTAGAATCCTCCTTCAAGGTGTTGATGCCAAAACCGATGGGCGCCAAGGCAGGGTGATCCACGGCCCCGGCTTCAGCAATTTGCAAGAAAAGCGTCTCGTTAGACTGTTTGTAGGGGGGACGATCGAAGACCACCACTCCGTCTGCGCGTTCACCAGGCGCCAAACGGCGCTTGCTCAAGCGAAAATTCAGCACCGGAAGCTGTTCGGCTGTCGTCCAGCGAGACCGCCGAATGATCTTCCCTGACTTGACCTTGCCTCCAAGCTGGACTTGCGGCGGCATGATCAGAATGCTGCGGTTAGTTGGATTGAGGGCAGAAAACAGCACGATGACCCGCTCTCCGCCGTCCACTACTTCACCCACGCCGGCGCGTACTCGGTCTCCGGTGGCCGTTTCCTCCGACACGTGTTCGCCGTAGAGCGGTGGCAATGGCGACCGTTCCTGCCGGGCAAGAAGCTCATCCAACCCCGTCGGTGCGGGGGCATCCGGTGGGTCTGATGTGACGGAGAACGCTTGCTTGACATCCATCGCCGCCCCGCCTGTGCTTGCTGTCTCAAGAGCTGCGGACACGGCACCGGCTCCGGGCGATCCTATTTCCACAGTTTTCGCCACCAGCGCAGAGGGGTAATCTGGCTCGATTAGAAAGCCTTTGGTAGGTTTGTAATTGAGCAGAAGGTCCACGTTTTCGGGGTCGTTTGATTTTCTCCCCCCTCGGCTCACCAGCAGCAAACTTGCCTCGCGCCCGTGAGTCGTTGAAATCAGCAGATTAGTCTCCGCTGGCTTCTCGGTGAGGGCTTTAACGAACACGAGTTGTGGCTCCCGGTCCGAGTGCTCGACTTTGAATAGTGTCGGGTCGCCGACGACAACCGAATTCACAGTCTCCGGCATGCGGATCGCGGTCACAAAGTGGGCGGCGACTTCGACTACCGCGACCTTACCGTCCATTTCCAGTTTGGTCAGCACCCGCGGCTTGACCTCGGCAACCTGCCCCACGGCCGAACGGGAAGCGAACAACATGCAGATCACTAATGCCTTACTACCCTTGCCCATTGGTCACCTCGTTTCCTCTTGGGGAGCCCTGCTGCGGGCGCCCGTCGCATTCTCTCAACCCTTTTCGTGCGATAAAGACGAGCCACACG
>Ga0209517_10009199_pt1 | contig 11346 bp, 11 predicted proteins | sample PeaSoiMetSII2010_FD_187695 | JGI IMG/M metagenome (GOLD analysis project Ga0209517, IMG submission 187695) | Peat soil microbial communities from Weissenstadt, Germany - SII-2010 (SPAdes) (version 2) | ecosystem: Environmental > Terrestrial > Soil > Wetlands > Peat | place: Germany...
GCCCGAACTACAAGGCCCTCAGCCCCGGCCAGCTTGTCGGGATGATCGAGAAGCTGGCGAAGGCCGACGGCGATGTTTTTTTTTCGCGCTGCTCGCCAAGTACGCAGTCGAGCTTGGCGCGTTTTATGGCCGTCCTGCTCGAGAGCTTACCCGATACGAGCTGGCGGAATGGCTCGCGCTCTACCGACTCGCCAACGAAGGGGAACGAGAAGCCAACGAACACGCCAAGGAAGCTGCGGCAGAGGCCAGGCGCCATGCCGCCGAAGCCGCCGCGGGCTGACTGACGCTCCCCATCACCCCCACAACCTGCCCATGTCCAAGCCCGGATCGCGAACCCAGAGTCGCGGCCCGGGCGTTTTGCCTTTTCAGGGGTCGCCGCCATGAGCACGTTCCGTCAGGGCCAAGCGAAGGCCGCCGAGGGCGAGGACGCCGGCAAGCCGCGCAGGACCGTCGTGCTGCCGCCGACGGCGTGGGCCGAGACGTGGCGCGAGCGCCCCAAGGTCGACGTGTGCATCGGGCTGCGCACCATCAGCTCGGCCGACCTGGTGACGGGCAAGGCCCAGGCCGAGGCGCAGGCGCAGAAGTGGTACCCGCGCAAGGACTGGCCGAACCTCACGCCCGAGGCCGTCGCGGTCGCCGTCGAGACGGCCAACGACGCCTACAACGAGGCCGTGATGCGCCACATGGTCGCGCGCGGCACGTGCGATCCAAACGACGTCAACAAGCCATACTTCAAGCACGCCGAGGACAACGTCCGCGACTGGATGACGACCGACGCCGTGCGCCGGGTCTGGGACGAGCTCCTGGTGCTGCAGGCCATCAGCTCGGTGGCCATCCTGCGCGCCAGCCCCGAGGACGTCGAGCGCACCGCGCGCATCCTGGCCGACGGGCGGGCCATGTCTGCGCTGCAGCCGGGCGACCACATCGAGGTGCGGACGCTGCTCGGATACGTGCTCACGCTGCTGGTCGGCACCGGCCTCGCGCACGAGAAGGACATCGAGCGCGCCGACGACGGCTACAACGTGAAGTCGGCGCCGAAGAAGGTGGCCTGATGGCCAAGCTGCGGCTGCAGATCGGCGCGGTCGTGGACGCCAGCGTGTCGACGGCGTTCACCTCGGTTGAGAAGTCGGCCCAGCGCGCTGGCGCCGTCATCCGCAAGCAGCTCGGCGACGCGTCGGCCGAGGCGATGCGCAAGGCGGCGGCTGAGGCGAGCAAGGGCGCTGGCCCGTACCGCAAGATCGGCGACGAGGCCGCTGCGGCGGGAGCGAAGGTCAAGCGCGCCATGGCCGAGTTGGACGCGTCGATGGGCGCCGGTGCGGATGGAGCGCGGCAGCGCTTCGCGGCGCTGCACAACGACCTGGCCAAGCTGCCGGTCGACATGCGCCTCGTGGCCAAGGAAGCGCAGAAGGCCTTTCAGCAGGTCGAGCGGATGAAGGCGCGCGAGATGCTTGGCCTGGGCAGCTCCACGTCGCGTGGCGGCGGGGGCGGCGGTGGGTTCGGCGGACGCAACAGCATCTACTGGCACCCAGCCAGCTGGCTGACGATCCGCAAGCCGAACATCGAGACCATCAACGTCGACCCCCTCGGCATGGCCGGACGGTTCGGGATGGGCGCGGCGGCGTACGCCGGTCGCGCGGCGATGGGTCTCGCGCGCGGCGCCGGGATCGACACCAGCTTCGAATCGCTCGTCGCCAAGAACGTCAACGAAGAGAAGATCGCCCAGCAGATTGCCAACAGCGGCTACATGCCCGGCATGGCCGGACCGAACGGCAAGATCGTCGCGCGCCAGTCGCTGCTCGCCGAGACGCGTCAGACCGGCATGGAGACCGGCACCGAGCGCGGCGAGCTGCTCGAGGGCATGCAGAAGTTCGTCGGGCTGACCGGCGACCTGAACCTGGCCCGCGGGCTGATGGGCGACCTGGCCAAGCTGTCGCGCGCGACGGGCGCGAGCTTCGCCGACGTCGCGAGCTCGAGCGCCGAGGTGGCCAACGTCCTGGGCGACATCCCCGACAAGGGGCACGCGACGCTGGCGATCATGCAGCAGATCGCCGGGCAGGGAAAGCTCGGCGCCGTCGAGGTACGCGACCTGGCCACGCAGATGGCCAAGATCGCCACGCAGGCCGTGAAGTTCAAGGGAGGGGCGGCCGAGAACATCGCGCTGCTCGGCGTCGTCGCGCAGGAGGCCAAAGGTCGAGGCGGCGCGACCAACGCCGCGCAGGCGACGACGGCGGTAGCCCGCTTCGCCGACCAGCTCACCCAGAAGACCGTCATCCGCAAGATGGATGCGGCCGGGATCAACGTGTTCGCCGACAAGGGGCACACGCAGCTCAAGCAGGCGCCCGAGGTCATCAAGGCGATCCTGTCGTACACCAAGGGCGACCTGGGCAAGCTCAGCGGCCTGATGCAGTCGAGCATCGCGCGCAAGGCCATCGGCGGATTCGCCGACATCTACAGCAAGACCAACGGCACCGACGAGCAGAAGATCGCGGCCGTGACCGCGGAGTTCTCGCGGCTGCAAAGCGCGCAGCTCACGACCGAGGAGGTGACGCGCGCCTTCGGCGAGTCAATGGAGACGTCGGAGGCCAGGGCCAAGGTCTTCAACGAGAAGATGGCCGAGGTGGCGGACGGCATCCGCGGTCAGCTCGGGCCCGCCCTGTTCACGTACCTGCTGCCGGCCATAGAGGGCGCGGGCCGCTCGCTCGACAAGTGGCTGGGCAAACTCCCAAGCGACGCGCTCAAGAGCTTCGGCGACACGCTGGGGCACGCGTTCAAGAGCCTCGCTGGCACCGAGTCGGTCAAGACCAACGAGGACAAGATCGCCGACAAGAACGTCGACGCCCAGACCCAGGCGGCCAACGATGCCAGCAAGACGCTGCGGTGGATGAGTTCGCACCTGGTGACCAACGCCGAGGGGCCCGTAGACGTCGATGCGAACAAGGCGGCGGCCAAGCCAATCCTCGACAAGCTGGCGCAGGACGACGCGCGGCTGACGATGCAGGCAGGCGACCTGCGCGAGCGCGTCGAATCAGAGGGCAAGAACCTGCGCGGCAACATGGGCCGTTACGGCCTCAGCGGGTCGGACGAAGACATCAGGAAGCTGGCCGGCATGAGAGGGGCGGGCGGCGACGCCGCGACCAAATACCTGCAGGACAAGCAGGAGCTGCAGTCGCTGCAGGATCAGATGCAGCACCTCGAGGCGCTCCGCGTTCAGCTGGCGATGGTCATCTCGAACGGAGCCGTGACCGTGCGCATGGACACTCCACCGCCGCCCGCGGGGGGCGGTGGTGCCGGCGGTGTGCAGCCGCCCAATTCGTCGCACTGACTAGGTCCGCGTGCGCGCGAGGTCCACACCATGAGCGCACTCGACCACCTGCCGAAGATGAGCTTCGGCGTCTCTGGGACGTCCAAGTACGACTTCCCGGCCGAGCGCATCACGACGGTCTCGCACGGCCGGCAGTACCTCTTCGAGTTTCCCAAGCAGCCGGGTGGCGCATGGGAGAAGTTCGGGCGCGGGATCTGGCTGTTCAACATCACGACGTTTTTCGCTCAGGGGATCCGCGGCTATCCGCAGACGCTCTTCCCCGACACGATGAACGGGCTGCGAGGCCTGTACGAGCGGCAGACGTCGGGAACGTTCCACCACCCGATCCACGGCGACATCAACGCCTTCATCTCGAGCTGGAAGGACGACTACAACCCGCGGACGATGCGCAACGGCATGCGCGTCGAGATGGAGATCGTCGAAGACCAGACGGTCGACTTCCTGTCCAAGTCGAGCGCGCCGGCCATCAGCAGCCTGCTCACCAGTCAGGCGGACTTCAACGCCCAGATCGACAAGATCGCCCCGGCCATCTTCGCCCCGAAGACCGGCCCGGTGAACATCGCCACCAACCAGAACGCGCAGAGCCTGTTCGCCGCCATGAAAGGCCTGTCCAACGCCATCGCGTCGCTCTCGGACACGACGGCGATGTACACGGGCCTGCTCCAGGCCAAGGCGATCCAGCTGTCGAATCTCTGCGAGCAGATCGACCACCTGCCCCACCTGCAGGGGTCCATCACGATGGGCGCCATCGACGCCTTGCACAACGTCTGGTCCGCGGCCACGCAGTTCACGCGCCCCCAGGGCACGCCGCTGTCGACCTGGACGGTGCCGCACACCATGAGCGTGCAGCAGATCGCAATCGACCTGTACGGCGACGCGAGCCGCGCGAGCGACATCGAGAACCTCAACGGCGCGACCATCAAGGACCCCTACGCGGTGCCCGCGCAGACCCAGATCAAGTACTTCAAGACGCCGTCGACCGTGACCTACGGCGCGGCGAGCTCGGGTCGCTGAGATGGCTGGCCAGCCGCAGTTCATCAGCGACCAGATCGGCAACGAAGACGACACCGTCGACATCCAGGTCGGCACCGACGATCCCATCATCGCCCGCAAGTGGACGATCAACGAGGCGGTGCTGCAGCAGCCGGCCAGCTGGACGCTCGACTTCGGCCACGGCACCAACGCGCTGCAGCTGTTCACGCGCTACCCGAACGGCACCAAGTACGTGCTGCGCATCCACGGGGTGCCGCAGCTCACGGGATTCACCGACCGTCGTAGGCTCGCCACCAAGCGCGGCGCCTCGGGCACATCGCTCGTCATGAGCGGACGCGACGCCCTGGCGGCGGTGCACACCGCGACCTGCACCGCGGCCGAGAGCTTCAAGGACAGCACGAACCTGTCGATGGTCAGCCGCGTGCTCAAGCACTGCGGCCTGGACCCGTCCAAGCTCGTCGGCAGCAACACCGCCAACCGCAACGCCAAGTGCGGCGTCTCGGTCACCGAGACGCTGCCGCCGGCCACGGTGGACGGCAACGTCAGCATCCCTGGCACCATCGGCGCCACGGCCGCGCAGCTACAGGCCAACTTCGGCGAGGGCTGGCTGGCCTTCCTGCGCCGGCACCTCGATCGCCAGGGCCTGATGCTCTGGTGCGCCGGCGACGGGGGGTTCGTGCTCACGGCGCCCAACGGCGGCCTGGCTCCCACGTACACGCTCTACCGCAGCCTGGCGAGCAACCTGGCCAATGTGCTCGACGCCGACATCGACGACGACGCGACCAACCGGCACACGCAGGTATTCACCGCGGGCCACGGCGGCGGCAGGAAGCACGGCTCGGTCAAGGCGCTCGACTCGTTCATCGACCAGGAGATGCTGGACTACCTGGCCATCGCCTCGGGTCACTCGACGCCTGGGCAGCCGGGCCAGGGTTACGATCGGCCGCTGGCCATCCACGATCCGAACGTTCAGACGGCCGAGCAGGCTGGCTTTCTGGCGCGGCGCAAGATCGCCGAGGAGCGTCGAGACGGCTGGCGGCTCAACTACACCATCGCGGGGCACACCCTGCCGGTGGCAGGTGGCAACGCCAACCAGCGGGCGGTGCTCACGGTGGACACGACCATTCGCGTGCAGGACGAGCTGCTGGGGCTCGACGGGGTCTTCTACATCGAGGCGGTCAGGCGTGAGCGCAACCCGAACACCGAGACCACGATCCGGCTGATGCGCCCCGAGGATCTGGTCTTCGCCACGCAGGCCAAGACGACCTACGGCCAGACGCTGCCGACGCAGAAGCCGCAGCCGGACGGCACGACGCTGCCCGGCCAGAACTACTACGCCCTGGGCGTCATCCCCGTGGGCGCGGTCGCGCAGGACCCCACGACCGGCCAGTACATCGACGCGAACGGGAACGTGGTCCAGTGAGCACCATCACGCACTGGGACATCGGCGTGGCTGTCTTCTCGGGCTACGATGCCGACGGCTGGCTCGAGGTGCAGTACGACGCCTTCGGCGACCTCAAGGCCGGCGTGCAGCCCTACGAGGTCCAGGCGCAAGCCGGCATCCTGCACCGGCCGCTCGACCCCGAGGTCGACGCGAATAGCAAGGTCATCGAGGGCAAGGCCTCGACGGTGCTCGTGGCCATGCAGGGCGGCCTTGGTCGGATGTTCATCCTGACCGATCCGCGCGTCATCCCACTGCTGCCCGTCATCCAGAAGGGCGAGACGCTGCTCTACTCGGACGTCGGCAGCTTCCTGCGGATGCACAACGACGGACGCATCACGACGCTGACCACCGACACGGGCGACACCACTGGCCAGGACGTCGGCCGATCGCAGGAGCCGACTGGCTTTCACGACTGGGCACCGTGGGGCACGGTCGACTTCGACGCGTACGGCTTCCGTGTGCAGCACACCACCGGGGCCAGCATCTGGCTCGGCTACATGGCTGGGGCCGTCCCCAACCTCGAGACCTACTGCACCATCGCGGCCGACCAGATCGAGCTCGACGCGTCCCTCATCTCGATCGGTCCGTCGGGAGCTCCGCAGGATGCCGTGGCGAAGGTCACTCCCATGCTGGCGCTGCTAGCCGCGATACAGACCGCCCTGACCGCAGTCGCTGCGGACCTCGCACCGGTCGCGAACGCCGGCAAGACCAACGCCGCCACGCTCACGGCGCTGGGCAGCCTGATCACTGCAGCCGAAAAGGCTCTCTCCACCCAGACCGTGATGGGGTGACCCGATGGCATCACTCGCAGGCTGCGTCCCGGTTCCCTCGCCGCCCATCCCGTCGCTGCCGGACACCATCAACCTGCTGCCTCCGCTTCCGAAGTTCAGCACGTCGCTGCCAAACCCGTGCTGCCTGCCGCCGATCAAGGCAAAGCTCAACGTCGCGAAGCTGCTGCCTCCGCTGACCGTGAACACGGTGGTGGGCAAGGCTCTCAAGGTCGCGAGCAAGGCCGCGCGCGCATGGATCGCGGCTCACCAACCCAAGTGCCCGAGGCAATGATGGGAGCTGGACGATTCCCAGCAGGCATGGGCCGCGCGGGCTACGACCCGGTCGTCGTCGGCACGCCCGCGGTCCAGAAGACCTACGCGCCGGCGATCAAGTTCGACATCCAGAGCCGCAGCTTCCCGCAGGACAGCAGCGGCCGGCAGATCCCCATCGATCCGGTCGACCAGAAGGTCTCGATGCTCATCGGCATCGAGTTCGGCACGGTGGCGAGCGCCCCGTCGCAGTTCAACAAGCTGCGGGGCCTGCTCAGCCGGCTGCCCGCGGCCCGCAAGCCCACGGTCGCGCGCCAGGAGATCGACCGGGTGCTCAAGCTGATGATCGACGCCGGCGACATCACCATCAACTTCGTGTCCGTGGACACCATCGCCTCTGGCACCGACCAGGTCGGCCTGAACTACACCAACCTGCGCACCAACACCACGCCACCCACCATGCCGGTGCTCTGAGATGCCCGACTACCTGCCCGGCAAATGGCTCGATGCTCAGCGCGACCAGCTCGCGGCGGACTTCCGTCGGGACATCGGCTTTCGCAACCCCGCCGCCGACGTCGGTCAGGGCAGCGATCCATGGCTGCAGAGCCTCGTGGTCACCGATGCCACGCTGCCGCTCTACACCTACGCGCACGACATCGCCAACGACGGCAACTGGCAGACGGCCTCGGGTCCGGGCCTCGACGTCTGGATCATGTCGATCACCGGCGGCCTGCGCCTGCCAGCGGTCGGCGCCGTCGGCGCCGTCGAGATCGAGACCAGCGCGGGCGGCACCGTGCTGCAGGTGGGCGACACCGGCACGTGCAACGGATTCACCTACCAGGTAGCCATCAGTGGCTCGTACAGCAACGGCGCGCAGGTGGTCATCCGTGGTGTGGATACCGGACCGCAGACCGACCAGCCCGCGGGCTCGACGTTCCAGTGGGACGCTCCGCGCCCCGGCTGCAACCCGCTCGCGTCAGTGGTGCTGCAGCCCGACGGCTCGGGTCTGTCGGGTGGCGCGATCGCAGAGACCGACGACCAGGCCAAGCAGCGGCTGGCCTACTACAAGAACAACCCGCCGGGCGCCGGCAACGACGCCGATTACCAGCGCGTCATCAGCAAAACCCCAGGCGTCTCGGTTCAGCAGGCGTTCACATTCCCGGCCATCATGGGGCCAGGCAGCATCGGCTGCACCTTCACGCTGCGGCCGCCAAGCCCAGGCGCCAGCCGCATCCCAAACGCCCAGCAGCTGCAGCTCTGCTACGCGTACCTGCTCCAGTACTTCCCGGCCAGCGACTCGATCTACATGGTCACGCTGGCCTCGAGCCCGCTGACCGTGGTGCTGCGCGTGCAGTGGGCCACCAACGCGGCCGGCTGGGCCGACGCCAACGTCTTCCCGCAGTTCCAGGCGCCGAGCCCGGGCGCCGTCGAGAACAACTGGCTGGTAACCAATGCCATCGTTGCCACCCCCACGACGTTCAACATCAAGAGCCTGACCGACACCGCCGTGCCGCAGGCGGGGCAGTCGATCGGCGTGTTCGATGCCACCGGCCAGACGTTCCGACGCAAGCGCATCCTGTCGGCCACCTCGGCCAGCGGCGGCTACAACATCGTCGTTGACACTACGGGCGGCGTCTCGGATCTGACGTTCACGCCGCCGACTGGCGCCCTCCTCAGCCCGTGGTCCGACTCGCTCTCGAGCGCGATCGACCCCGTACTTGGATTCAACGACTCGCTGGGGCCTGGCGAGCAGTTCGCCACGTTCTTCGACAAGGGGTTGCGCCAGAAGCGATCGCCAGCCAGCCCAGCCCTCTGGCCCAGCATCATCGGCAACCGCATGCTGGGCGGCCCCGCGAACGCCAGCCAGCCGTTCAACCCGGCCGCCTCGGCAACCCCCACGCTGCTCGGCGTGGCCGCCATGGCCGACGTCGAGCTCGCGGAGGTCAACGCCTCGACTGCGTTCCCGTTCACCACGCCCGTGGGCGCGCCAGGCGTGAGCGCCTACCTGCTGGCCCTCAGCCAGCTCGCCGTCTACCCGGAGCCCTGAGCCATGCCCGCCGCAGAGCAAGCCACTGGCGTCAGCCCCTGGGACCTTCCGGCTCCGCGCCGGCCGGTCATCGCCGACTTCAACGGCGCCAGCCTGCAGGACGATCCCGCCGATCCGCCCGACTGGACGGAGATGCCGACCAGCAAGAACTTCAACGGTCAGGCCCTGACGCTGCTCGGGATGGGGCAGGTCATCGAAAACGCCAAGCTGAGCGTGGTCTTCAGCGGCGGACAGCCCGTGCTCGATAGCGGCGTGACCACGGCCGGCGTCAGCCACGGCACCCAGTCTCCAGTGATCGATGGAGACATTACCGTGCTGCGCACGGTCGGCGGCGCGGGCTTGGGCGACGTCTTCATCTGGTGGCCGGCGGGCACCTTCCCTGCGCCCACGGTCCACCCCAACGCGGGGATCAACGGCGCGACCCCGGGGTGCATCTCGGCCGACTGGTACACCGACGGCTCGGGGCATTCTGGGATCCGCGTGGTCACGCAGAACGCCTCGGGCGTCGCCACGGACCTGCCCTTCACCACCGACGTGCCATGACCGCCGAGACCGCGACGGGGATCTCGACCTGGGACGCGACGCCGCCGAGGCGCCCAGGCCTGGGCGACGTCAACGGGGCCGCGATGCGCTTCCGCGGCGAGGGTCCGTTCGATCCGCGTCGGGTGCCGATGGGCAACGACCAGAACGGCCGCGCGCTGATGCTCCTCGGCTACGCCCAGGTCGTCCGCAGCGGCCGGCAGACGCTCTCGTTCTCGGTGTTCAACAACGACGGTGGACACGCCACAATCGCCGGCGCGACGCCAGGCTCGACGGCGCCGACCATCAACTTGATGCGCACGCCAGGCGGCGCGGGCTCGGGCGACCTCTTTCTCTGGTGGGCGGCCAATGCGTTCCCGCCGCACACGGTGCGGCCGCGAGCTCGCATCAACAGCAACGTGCCGGGGTGCATCTGCGCCGACTGGTACACCGACATCGGCTCGGGGCACTCAGGGATCCGCGTGGTCACGCAGGCACCAGGCGGCGCGCCCACGGACATGACCTTCACCGTGGACATCGAGTAAGTGCCGCGTCTGTCAGCGTTCACCCCGCTCGGAATGCTCGCCATGTCGAGCAAGCCGTCGCACGCGGAGGTCATCTACAAGCAGCTCGTCAAGGCACTGAGCAAGCCATTCGACATGAGCCGCGGCACTCGCATGGAGTGCTGGGCCTACGCCGTCGCGATGGCGCTCGGTCGCATTCGCTACGCGCTCGAGCGCGCTGGCAACCAGAACCAGCCGCTCTCGGCCTACGACCTCATCCCGCTGCTCGAGCAGGGCTACCTGGTGGTGCCCAGCCCAGGGGCCGGGATCAGCCAGCGCGCCGCGACACTGGCGGCCATCGACGCGCTGAGCGTGGGTGGGCGCTACTGGGACATCGCCGACCAGCTCTACACGCTGCTGGGGTCGAGCTTCCTGGCCTTGCTGCGGGCCAAGGACTTCACGACGCCGACGGTGTACCCCGCGAGCCCAGGCGCGGCGCAGGGCAACTGGGTGGATCCGCGGACGGTGCCGCAGTTTCTGCAGCTGGTCGATCCGGTGGCCTCGACGGGCACGCAGTGGGTCGCCTACGAATGGCTCGACACGACCCAGACGGTCACGGCCGTCTGGCAGGCCAATTCGACCTACGCCATCGGGGCGACGGTCGTGCCGTCCACGGGCAACGGCTACGTCTTCCAGTGCACGCAGGCGGGCCAGACGGGCGCCACCGAGCCGGTGTGGCCCACCGCGCTGCAGTCGACCGTGACCGACACGGGCGCCATCTGGACGTGCGCCGCGACGACGGCGCCGCTGCTGCACGTCGGACAGAAGCTGACCATCCAGGGCGAGAACACGAGCCAGGCCGAGAACGTCTCGGTGCTGGCGGTGTCGCTCACCCCCCAGGGCACCGCGGGCGCCGGGCCGTGCTTTCAGGCGGCATTCAACAAGGCGCACGACGCCGGATCGACCGTGCTCACCGGGGTCTTCCCCTACTGGTGGTCTACGCAGAGGCAGCTGCTCGTCGTGCTGCCGCCGGCGTCAGCCATCAGCCGGGACACGCGCCGGCAGGTGGACGAGCTGATGCGCAAGCCCACCCGGAGCGTCGACATCTGGGCCGTCGTGCAGGCCACGACGCAGACCAACACGGGCGGGACGATCGGGCCGCTGCAGATCGGCTCGCCCATGGGCGCCGTGACCATCGGCAGCTTCACGTTCCTCGGAGCGCCCTGATGCCAGCTCACACTTTGGTGCGTACCGAGTGGATCGGGCCGAGCGCGACGCCTTCTCTCGGCTGGGCCGCGTGGATCGCTGGAGGCACCTACGCGCTCAACACCTACGTCTTCCCGACTGCGCCGAACGTCAACGGCTACTACTACAAGGCCACTAGCATCACGACGGGCATCTCGGCAGTGTCCGAGCCGGCGTGGCCGACGGGCGTGGGCAGCACGGTCGTCGACGGAGGCGTCACCTGGACGCGGCAG
>Ga0209517_10009200_pt1 | contig 11345 bp, 9 predicted proteins | sample PeaSoiMetSII2010_FD_187695 | JGI IMG/M metagenome (GOLD analysis project Ga0209517, IMG submission 187695) | Peat soil microbial communities from Weissenstadt, Germany - SII-2010 (SPAdes) (version 2) | ecosystem: Environmental > Terrestrial > Soil > Wetlands > Peat | place: Germany: Weissenstadt...
CCAACGTCTTGCGACCGGGCAATGGCATGAACGTCGATCCGCGGACGCTCAGCACGGGGCCGCTGGGCGCCTACACGGGCTCCGCAAAGCTGCAGTCGGTCACTGAATTTCTGCTGGGTGTGATACCGACGACCGTGGTCGACGCCTTTGCGAAGGGCGATATCCTGCAAGTTCTATTGTTTGCGATCCTGTTCGGATTCGCGCTACAGCGTATGAAATCGCAAGGTCGAGCGATATTTACCTTCGTTGAGGGTCTCTCCGAAGTGTTGTTCGGCATCGTTGGTTTCGTGATGCGGCTTGCGCCCATCGGTGCATTCGGAGCCATGGCCTTCACCATCGGCAACTATGGATTCGCGTCACTGCTCTCGCTCGGCAAACTGATGGGGAGTTTTTATCTGACCTGTCTGGTCTTTATTTTTGGGGCGCTGGGCCTGGTGGCACGGCTACATGGATTCAGCATCGTGAGGTTCCTCGCCTATATCCGCGAAGAGCTTTTCATCGTGCTGGGCACGTCCTCGTCTGAATCGGTGCTGCCCCGAATCATCGCAAAACTCGAGAAGCTGGGCGCCAGCAAACAGGTGGTTGGATTGGTCGTGCCGGCCGGTTACTCGTTCAATCTCGACGGCACGTCGGTCTATTTGACGATGGCGACCTTGTTCATAGCCCAGGCTACCAACACGCCGATGACCCTTTTGCAACAAATAACGCTGCTCGCGGTGCTTCTGCTGACCTCCAAAGGCGCCGCCGGCGTCACGGGAAGCGGCTTTATCGTGTTGGCCGCGACATTGTCGTCGGTGGGGACGCTTCCGGTGGCCGGACTGACGCTGGTGCTCGGCATCGATCGCTTCATGTCCGAGGCGCGAGCGTTGACCAATGTGATCGGCAATGGCGTCGCAACGCTGGTAGTCGCCAAATGGACCGGCGAGCTGGATGCGGTCACAATGCACCGCGAACTGGCGCGGTCCGAGGGAATTATGGGGAATATCGATGAGCGTGAGTGATGGTTTCGTCGGCGCGGTCGGCAACACTCCCTTGATCCGTTTGCGTCACTTGAGCGACGAGACCGGGTGCGAAATCTTGGGTAAGGCCGAATTCATGAATCCCGGCGGTTCGGTCAAAGATCGCGCTGCGCGGTGGATCGTGCTGGACGCGGAAACGCGCGGCGTGCTGCATGCCGGCGGAACGGTGGTCGAGGGCACCGCGGGCAATACCGGCATCGGCCTTGCGCATGTCTGTAATGCTCGCGGTTACAAATGTGTCATCGTGATGCCGGACAACCAAGCGGCGGAGAAGTACCAAATCATCGAGGCCTTGGGCGCCGAACTGCGCAAGGTGCCGGCGGTGCCCTACAGCAACCCCAATCAATATCAAAAGGTGGCGGGGCGGTTGGCGCAGGAACTACCGAACGCGGTCTGGGCAAATCAGTTCGACAACACGGCGAATCGCACCGCGCATTTCGAATCCACGGGCCCCGAGATCTGGCGCGATACCAACGGCAAGCTCGACGCTTTTTGTGCAGCCACCGGTACCGGCGGAACGCTGGCCGGAGTGGCCGCTTTTCTGAAATCCAAATCGGCTGCCATCCGCATCGTGCTGGTCGATCCGCCGGGCAGTTCTCTGTATCACTACATCAAGGACGGAGAGTTAAAGTCCGATGGTGGGTCATCGATCACTGAGGGCATCGGAACGGGGCGAGTGACCGCCAATCTGCAAGGGGCCCCAATAGACGATGCCCTGCGGATCCCGGACGCGGAAACCATGCACTTCGTTTACCGATTGCTGCGTGAGGAAGGGCTGCTCCTAGGCAGCACCGCCGGCATCAATGTCGCCGCTGCCGTGAGGGTGGCGAAACAGTTGGGGCCCGGGCATACCATTGCGACGATTTTGTGCGATGGCGGTGCGAGGTATCAGTCTCGATTGTTCAACAAGGCGTGGATTCAAGAAAAAGGATTTCTCGAGGCCATATCTTGAGCGCGCCAACGCTCGGCTTACGCTGATCGAGAAACGTCGGTGTCGGTTCCTAGGCTGAACCAGGCGAGTTTCGACTGTAGGGCGACGACCTCACCCACCACCAGCAACGCCGGCGATTCGAGCGCCGCCCGAGAAGCCGCATCGAGGATCGTGCCGAGGGTTGCCGCGATGACTCGCTGATTCGGCAGGGTACCGTGGGCAACGATGGCGGCAGGCAGCGTCACCGCTGCGCCGTGCTCGAGTAGCCTGCGGACAATGTGATCCAGGCGCGCCAGGCCCATATAGAACACCGCGGTTGCTCCAGGGAATGCCAGCGCCCGCCAGTCCGGCTGCTTGCCGTTCCTATCGGCGTGCCCCGTCACGAAGCTCACGCTATGGGCGTATTCACGGTGGGTCAGCGGAATACCGGCATAGGCAGCGCACCCCGATGCCGCCGTGACGCCCGGCACCACCGAAAAATCGATTTGCGCCAGCGCCAGCGCCTCCAACTCCTCACCGCCACGCCCAAAAATGAAGGGATCACCGCCTTTGAGCCGCACTACCCGCTTGCCCTCGGCCGCGTGCCGGATGAGCAGGTGATTGATCTCCGATTGCGGGGTACTGACGCCGCCGGCCGACTTGCCGACGCAGATCCGAGTCGCATCGCGCCGCGCGAAGTCCAATATGGCGTCGGAGACCAAGCGATCGTGAAGAATGACATCCGCATCCTGCAGCGCGCGCAGCGCCTTTAGCGTCAGCAACTCAGGATCGCCAGGGCCGGCGCCCACCAGCGTTACTTCTCCACTTGCCCTTGGGGCGGCGGCGGTCCGCGACAGTAATCGTTGCGCGATGCGCAGCGCACCTTGGCTGTCGCCGTCGATGAAGCGGCGCGCCGCGGCACCGTCGACGATGGTTTCGAAAAAGCGGCGCCGTTCCTTCGTGTCGCGCAGCCGGGCCATGCTGGTCTTGCGAAGTCCGCGCAGCCATAGCGCAAGGTCACCCATGCGCTTCGGGATGGATGCTTCAAGCCGCTCGCGCAATCGGCGCGCCAAAACCGGCGATGTACCGCCGGTAGTGACCGCGACCAGCACCGGATCGCGATCAACGATGGCCGGTATAATGAAGCGCGACGCTTCCCGATCATCGACGACATTGACGGGGATGGCGCGCGCGTCGCTCAACTTGGCAATCCACCGGTTGATGGCGCGTCGCGAGGTGGCGACGATGACCAGGCGCGCTCCGTCCAGGTCGCTTGGAACGAATTCCCGAGCCTTAACCTTGAAACGGCCGGCGGCGCCGCGCTGCCTGAGTTCAGGGACGATCTCGGGCGCAACCAACGTGATTACGGCGCCGCTGCGCTCCAACAGCGAGACCTTGCGCAAGGCCACATCGCCGCCGCCGACAACCAGGACGTTCTGATCCTTGAGATCGAAGAAAACCGGAAAATAATTCACGGCACCCATCCTCGCACAGCGGCATGCGCCGTGCAGCAAACACGCTGCAGTCAGGGTTAGGGGCTGCCAGCGAGGGCCGCGATCCTGCGGCGCGGATGCAGGCCGCATTCGCGGGAATCCGCTCGCTCCCACCACCAGCGTCCGGAGCGCTCATCCTCGCCGGGTTGCACCGCACGCGTGCACGGCGCGCAGCCGATGCTCGGAAAGCCGCTATCATGCAAAGTGTTGTAAGGTAAGCGTTTTTTGCGAATGTAGTCCCAGATTTCGGTCTCGGACCAATCGAGCAAAGGACTGACCTTGTGCAGGCCATATTCGCTGTCCCATTCCACCGGGGCGGCGAGTGCACGGCTGGCCGATTGGCCCCGCCGGATGCCCGTCACCCAAGCACCGCGACCGGACACGGCGCGGCGGAACGGCTCTACTTTGCGGATGGCGCAACAGCTGCGGCGCTGCTCAAGACCGTCGCGAAAGCCATTGATGCCGTTTTCACCCACCCAGCGTTCCACATCGACGCCGTCGGGATAATAGATACGCAGCGCACGCCCATAGCGCGCCTGCACGCGCTCGATCAGATCATACGTTTCCGGGTAGAGCCTGCCGGTATCGATGCTGAAGATTTCGATTTCCGGGACCGCCTCCCAGATGAGGTCCGTAAGCACCATGGATTCGGAGCCCAAGCTATTGGCGTAGCACACATTTTTATAGTCCGAGACCGCCGCGCGAAGTCGCGAGACGCTGTCCTCTGCGCGTTCTCGCAGGGGCTTCGGGAGGTCCGGCACTAATGAATTCATCAGGCGGGAAAGTATAGAAACAGCGCGAGCCGCGGGAAACGAACTATCGCTTATGACCTCATGCGATTTAGTGCTTAAGGATCAACTCGCCTCGACCTGCGCAAGCAGCTTGAACCTTATATCCTATGTCCATGCCACCGCAAAAAATTCGCACCGTAGCCCGGCTGGTCGCGTCATGAAATTCCAGCAACTGCGCTACCTCGTCGCGGTCCACGAGAATGGCTTGAACATCACCGCCGCCGCCCGGCAGCTGCATACCTCGCAGCCGGGGGTCAGCCGTCAGCTCAAGCTGCTCGAGGAAGAACTGGGCTTCCAATTGTTCGAGCGCGAGGGACGTGCGCTTACTCGCACCACCGCGGCCGGCGAGGAGATCATTTCTCGCGCCAGCAGCATCTTGCGCGAAATGCAGAATATACGGCGCACCTCGGCGGAATTACGTAAGGCGGACGGCGGGACTCTTTCGATCGCGACCACCCACACCCAAGCACGCTATGTGCTGCCGCAGGTGATTCGCGCATTCAAGGCAAAGTATCCGAAAGTCCGGCTGCATTTGCACCAAGGCACATCCGAGCAGATTGCGGAGATGGTCGCGCGCGACCGGGTCGATTTTGCCATCGCCACGGGCTCTGAGGAACTGTTTCCGCATTTGGTGCGTCTGCCGGTCTATCGATGGCATCGGGCGGTCATCGTGCCGCGCGGCCATCCGCTGGCCTCCGCGGGCAAATTGACGCTGAAGAAACTGGCGGATTATCCGATCGTGACCTACGTGTTCAGTTTCTCCGGCCGCTCCTCGCTGCCCGCTTTGTTCGAGACCGCCGGGCTTTCGCTCGATGTGGCATTGACCGCGCGCGATTCGGACGTGATCAAGACCTATGTGCGCATCGGTCTGGGAGTGGGCATCTTGGCACGCCTGGCCATCGATCCTGTTACGGATGCTGATCTCGTGGTACTGGATGCCGCTCATCTGTTCGAAGGCCACACGACTTGGATCGGCTTCCGCCGCAGCGCGCTGTTGCGTGCCTATATGTATGAGTTCATCGAATTGCTGGCGCCTCACTTACCGCGCAAGTTGGTGCGCGAAACCGAGCGTATGGATACGCAGGAAGAGGTGGATCGCATTTTGGCCGACCTCAAGGTTCCCCTTCGAGATAACCCGTGAGGGTCCGTATCTCTCGCCGGCTTGCGGTGACCGCATTCTTTGCGCTTGGCTTCGGCGTGGCTCCCGTGTTTGCTGCCACGGTGAGCCTCCTGAATGTGTCGTACGATCCGACGCGCGAGCTGTACGAAGACTACAACAAGGCGTTCGCGGCGTTCTGGAAAGCGAAAACCGGCGACACCGTGGTCATCAACCAAAGTCACGGGGGTTCCGGCAAGCAGGCTCGTTCCGTCATCGATGGCCTCGGCGCCGACGTAGTGACGCTGGCATTGGCATACGACATCGACGCGTTGGCGGCGCAGGGCGGCTTGATCCCCACCGACTGGCAGGCGCGCCTGCCGGCAAACAGCACGCCGTATACTTCGACGATAGTTTTCCTCGTGCGCAAGGGCAACCCCAAGCAGATTCACGATTGGAGCGATCTGGTACGCCCGGGCGTGGCCGTCATCACTCCGAGCCCGAAGACATCGGGGGGCGCCCGCTGGAACTATCTTGCGGCGTGGGCGTGGGCGTTGAAGCAGCCCGGCGGCAGCGATGCCACCGCGGAGGCTTTCGTGAAGAAGCTTTACAAGAACGTGCCCGTACTCGATTCTGGCGCGCGCGGGGCTACGGTGACTTTCGTGGAACGAGGTATCGGCGACGTGTTGCTGGCGTGGGAGAACGAGGCATATCTCGCGGTGAAGCAGCTGGGACCCGACAAGTTCGACGTGGTCGCACCCAGTTTGAGTATCCTCGCGGAGCCGCCGGTGAGCATCGTCGACAAGGTCGTCGACAAACACGGTACGCGCAAGGTTGCCGAAGAGTATTTGCGCTACCTGTATTCCAGGGAAGGGCAAGAAATCGTCGCCAAGCATTTCTATCGTCCACGCGATCCGGATATCGCGGCAAAGTACGCGAGCCAGTTTCCGAACATCGCGCTCGTCACCATCGACGGCGAATTCGGCGGATGGACCAAGGCGCAGGCCAAGCACTTCGCCGATGACGGCACGTTCGACCGGATTTATGGGCAGTAGCGATCCCGCACCCCCCGAGCGGACGGAGGCGGCGCACCGCCCCTCTGCAGGCCGCGCATGGCGACACGCGGCGTCCACACGCCGTGTAGTGCCCGGATTCGGCCTGACGCTGGGATATACGATGCTCTACCTGTCTTTGATCGTGCTCATCCCGTTGTCGGCGACCTTCATCCGCAGCCTGGGTGCCGGCTGGGGCCACTTCTGGGCGGTGGTGACCGCCGGAAGGGTCGTGGCGTCCTTGCGTTTGAGCTTCGGCGCGGCGTTGCTCGCTGCCGCCGTGAATGCGGCATTTGGATTGGTCATCGCATGGGTGTTGGTGCGTTATACCTTTCCGTTCAAGCGGCTCATCGATGCCATGGTCGACTTACCGTTTGCATTGCCGACCGCAGTCGCCGGGATCGCGCTGACGGCGCTCTATGCGCCGAACGGTTGGTTGGGTGGTCTATTAATGCCGCTGGGTATTCAGGTGGCGTTCACCCCGCTGGGAGTGGTGGTGGCGCTCATCTTCATCGGCCTGCCGTTTGTGGTGCGAACTCTGCAGCCCGTCTTGGAGGAACTCGACAAAGACGTCGAGCAAGCCGCAGCGACCTTGGGCGCCTCGGAGTGGCAAACCTTTTCACGCGTCATTCTGCCGGCGCTTTGGCCGGCACTGTTGACGGGATTCGCTCTCGCGTTCGCCCGGGCAGTGGGTGAATACGGATCGGTCATCTTCATCGCGGGCAATATGCCGATGAAATCCGAAATTGCACCCCTACTCATCATCACCAAATTGGAACAATACGATTATGCCGGTGCTACGGCCATCGCCGTGGTGATGCTCGTTCTGTCTTTCGCCTTGATGCTCGGCATCAACGCGCTGCAAAGCTGGACGCTCACCAGAAACGGCGGCGCTTGATGGAAGCGCCCTCCATCGCCGCCGGATGCGACGTGTCGACCGGGCGCAGACTGCGCAAGCGGGGCCCGCGCCAGGGGGTGCGCTGGGGCCGGTTCCTTTTGATTGCAACGGCGCTGGCCTTCCTGGCAGCATTCCTGCTGCTGCCGTTGCTCGTGGTCTTCGCCCAAGCGCTCTCCAAGGGCGCCGGAGTGTACCTCTCCGCGGTATCCGATCCCATGGCATGGGCGGCGATCAAACTGACGCTCATGGTGGCGGCGATCGCGGTCCCGATGAATCTTGTATTCGGCGTGGTCTCGGCGTGGGCCATCACCAAGTTCCAGTTTCGTGGCAAGAGTGCGCTCATCTCGCTCATCGACTTGCCGTTTGCGGTGTCGCCGGTCATCGCGGGGCTAACCTACATTTTGCTATTCGGCGCGCATGGCTGGTTCGGCGCGTATCTGCAAGAGCATGACATTCGAATCGTTTTCGCCGTCCCGGGCATCGTGCTTGCCACCCTCTTCGTCACATTTCCGTTCGTCGCCCGCGAGCTCATTCCCGTGATGCAAGCTCAAGGCAAGGACGATGAGGAAACGGCGCTGTCGCTGGGCGCCGGCGGTTGGCAAGTATTCTGGCACGTGACGTTGCCCAATATCCGCTGGGGTCTGCTGTATGGTGTATTGCTCTGCAATGCGCGCGCCATGGGTGAATTCGGCGCGGTGTCGGTGGTCTCCGGGCATATACGAGGGCTGACCAACACCATGCCTCTGCACGTGGAGATTCTCTACAACGAATACAACTATGCAGCCGCGTTTGCGGTGGCGTCATTGCTGGCGTTACTGGCCTTGCTGACTCTAGCGGGCAAAAGCCTTCTCGAGTGGCGGCAGCCGGAACTACGCCACACGGTGCATCTTGCGCGAGCGACTACGGGGAAGCAGGCATGAGCATCACGCTGCGCGGTGTCAGCAAGAAATTCGGCGCATTTGCCGCCGTCGACGACGTCGATCTGGAGATCCCGACCGGGGCGCTGCTTGCGCTGCTGGGGCCATCGGGCTGCGGCAAGACCACGGTGCTGCGCATCATCGCCGGACTGGAGACGCCAGAAACGGGCCAGGTGTTGTTCGACGGGCGCGATGCGACCCTGTGGCCTATTCGAGAGCGAAAAGTGGGCTTCGTTTTCCAGAACTATGCGCTCTTCCGCCACATGTCAGTGTTTGAGAACGTCGCATTCGGATTGAAGGTCAAAGGGCGGCGCGAGCGGCCGGCGGCTGGCGCCATACGCAATAAAGTGCAGTCACTTCTGGAGTTGGTACAGTTGGATTGGGCCGGCGATCGTTACCCGACACAGCTGTCCGGCGGCCAAAAGCAGCGTGTGGCGCTGGCGCGTGCGCTGGCAGTCGATCCCGAGGTGCTCTTACTGGATGAACCTTTCGGCGCTCTGGACGCCCAAGTGCGGCATGAGCTGCGGCGTTGGTTGCGGCGCTTGCACACGGAATTGAAATTCACGAGCATTTTCGTGACGCACGATCAACAAGAAGCAATCGAAGTGGCGGATACCATCGTAGTGCTCAACCGCGGCCGCGTCGAGCAAACCGGGGTTCCTGGCGACGTTTATGATTTGCCCCGATCAGCCTACGTGCACCGTTTCCTGGGTCAGGTAAACGAGCTGCGAGTGAAATGGCATGACGGCCGCGCGCACCTGGGTCCAATCGATATCACGGGCGATCCAGCACTCGACGCCTACGGCAGCGACCGCATCGCGCTCGTCCGGCCGCATGAAATCGACATCGGCAGTGAATCGAATGGCTGGCCGGCAATCGTGCGGGACGTGCGCGTGATCGGTCCCATCGTCCGGTTGGAACTCTGCGCGGACGGTCGGCCCGCGAACGAGCCCTTGGAGGCGGAGATCAGCCGTGAGCGCTTCGACATGGACCGATTCCACATCGGTCAAAAGGTGGGTGTGCGCTTTCGCCGTTGGCAGGTGTATCCCGCCGCAGCATTAGGGATTGGGCGGGCGGTGCGCGGCTAGGCGTCCACGGCTCGGCCCGGCTAGCGTCGCTGCAGCTTGAATGCGAGCCCTGCGTCGTTTGAAGGTTGATATTCCGCTGAAAACGTATGGAATGCCTTGCGCGCGCCGGCCATCTCGCCGGCGGGCAGCTCGAAGCTATTGAAGCCGCAGCGCGCGAGGAAGAAGACCTGATCACGACGCACGTAGCCGGTGGCGCGCAACTCCCCCTTGAACTGATAGCGTTCGCGCAGCAACCGGCCTTGACTATAGCCGCGCCCCTCACTGGGCCCTGGAAACTCAGCAGCGATCAAGTCGAAACGCGAGAGGTCGGGCGCGAGCTGCTCGACTTTATGGACCGGAGAGAGCACCACGCCGAGGCGTCCGGATGCGGCACGCCACGTAGCCTTGTCGGCGAGCCACCGCTCGAAAGTCAGGATGAGGCCCACGGCGGACGCGGGTACGTCGTCCCCTGCATCAGCCAGGTACCTCCAGTCGTCAGCGACCACCCGGCCGTCACGCAGCAACTGGCGCGGCATACACACGTTCCTTGAAGGGTTTCACGCCGAGGCGGCGCACGGTATCGAGAAATCGCTCGTCTGGGCGCCGCTGTTCGACATACACCGCCAACAACCGCGCAATCGTTTCCGGCACGTCCGCCTTGGCTACCGACGGTCCGATCACCGAACCCAACGACGCATCGGCGCCGGCCGCGCCGCCGATGGTGATCTGATACCACTCCTCGCCGCCTTTATCCACGCCGAGGATGCCGATGTTGCCCACATGATGGTGCCCGCACGCATTCATGCATCCCGACATTTTTACGTCGAGTTCACCCAGATCATACAAATAATCGTAATCATCGAAGCGTTCGTTGATGAGTTTGGCGACATCGATCGACCCGGCGTTCGCCAGACTGCAAAAATCGAGTCCTGGACAACAGATCATGTCGGTCAGAGTGCCGATGTTCGGCGTCGCTAATCCTGCGGCCTGCAGCGTCCGCCACAGTTCGAAGGTTTTCTCCTGTTCGACATCCGCGAGCAGCAGGTTCTGCGTGTGTGTCACACGCACTTCTCCGAAACCATAGGCATCGGCCAGGTCGGCAATGAGCTCCATCTGTGCGTCAGTGGCATCGCCGGGCGCAACATCAGCCTTTTTCAGCGATACGTAAACGGCGCGATAGCCAGGCACCTTGTGTTCCGCGGTGTTGTAGCGATACCAGGCGCGAAACGCGGCATCTTTGCCGGAAGCCGGCTCGATGTCGTCGAGTTTTCGGTACGCCGGTGGGGTAAAGAAGCTGCCCATTCGGGCGACTTCGGCCTCGTCGACCCGCAGGCCGCCGTCGCGGATCAATTCCCACTCGGCCTCCACCCGGCGCCGGAATTCCTCGATCCCGAGAAATTTAACCAAAATCTTGATGCGCGCCTTGGTCAGGTTATCGCGCCTCCCTTCCAGGTTATACACTCGCAGTACGGCCTCGAGATACGACAGCAGGTGCTCGCGTGGCAAGAACTCGCGCACCACCTGACCGATGATGGGTGTGCGGCCGAGGCCTCCCCCGGCGAGGATTTCGAAACCGTGTTCGCCATTGGGGCCGCGCACGATGTGCACCCCGACATCATGCACCAGCGACGCAGCGCGATCTTGCGGCGCACCGGTGACGGCAATTTTGAATTTCCGCGGCAGATAGGTGAATTCGGGATGGAAGGTCGACCACTGCCGAATGATTTCGCACCAGGGGCGCGGATCCTCGAGTTCGTCGGGCGTTATGCCTGCAAGGTGATCCGACGTGGTGTTACGAATGCAGTTGCCGCTGGTTTGAATCGCGTGCATCTCGACGGCCGCAAGCTCGGCCAATATGTCCGGCACATCCTCGAGTTTCGGCCAGTTGTATTGGATGTTCTGACGGGTGGTGAAATGTCCGTACCCGCGATCGTAGCGTCTTGCGATCGCGCCCAGGACGCGCAGTTGCGCGGACGACAACAATCCATAGGGAATCGCGACGCGCAGCATCGGCGCATGGCGCTGGATATACAAGCCATTACGCAGGCGCAGGTGCCGGAATTCATCCTCGTTCAATTCGCCGGCCAGGAATCGCCTTGTCT
>Ga0209517_10009201_pt1 | contig 11345 bp, 10 predicted proteins | sample PeaSoiMetSII2010_FD_187695 | JGI IMG/M metagenome (GOLD analysis project Ga0209517, IMG submission 187695) | Peat soil microbial communities from Weissenstadt, Germany - SII-2010 (SPAdes) (version 2) | ecosystem: Environmental > Terrestrial > Soil > Wetlands > Peat | place: Germany...
AAGTCCGCCCATGGCTGGCTGAGCGCGTGGGCGGCGTTAACCGGCATGACCGCGTTCCATTCTTGCCGGTACCGGATCACCGAGGCCCGGTTAGCTAGCCGGATCGTCGCGCCAGCCTCCGCCAGGCCCGCAGGCACGCCCTCGCCGCCGGCCAGCAGGGCACTTAGCGGCGACGCCCAGCCGCCGAGATCAGAGCGGACGTCCCGGCTCACCGCGACCACCCCGACCACCGCCCGCAGGGACGGGCAGACCAGCGGTGCTCCGCTGATGCCCGGTGCCGCTTGCCCGGCTTTGAGCTGGAAGAACCCGGTACCTGTGACGCCCTCAAAGCCGAACGACGCAGGCGAGCCGTCTGGTTCGATGCCGTCCTCCACCTGGGAGTATCCCCAAGCGTGGCACTCGCCGACTGGGTCGCGGGCTTCAAGCAACGGGCAGGGATGCGCCACCTCCTCGGTAGCCCGGAGCACCGCCAGGTCAGGGTAGGGCCAGAAGGCCGACCGCCAGCCAGACGGCCTGGGATCAGAGCGCGCTACCACTTGCCAGCTCGCCGGGCCGACCGCCACCCGCGAGTCAGCCGCGGTGACCGTGACAGCGGGAAGATCCCTCACGACGTGGGCGCAGGTCACCACCCAGCCCGGCGCCGCGAAGAATCCCGTCCCCAAAGTGGAGCCCGCCGGTGCGCTGACCCGCACCACGAACCGGCGCAGCGCCCGCGAATCGACCTGATCGGCCATCTCAAGCGTTGCCTGCTGGCTGGTCGCTCTTCCAGGTGAGCGTGACCTTCAAGCTGGCCTCGCCGCCGCCCTCGACCAGCATCCCGGTCAGCTTGCCGGACTTGACGATCAGCTTCAGCCCGAGCTCGACGCTGGCCTCGGCGGGCTTGACCGCTTCCCACGCCTTGGCCAGCTCCTTGCAGATCGCGGTGACAGTGTCGCGGACGCCCTCGAACGACAGCACCTGATCCAGGCCGACCGTTTGCGGGCCCCCCGCGTCTGCGATTTCCACGAAGAAGTCCGTGCCGTCGGCGCGGACCATCACTGGCTGGCCCATCTACCCCCCTTTAAGCTGAGCGATATTATCCTGACACGAGCAGTAGTCATCAGCCATACCATAATGAACCAGAACTCTTGGCCGGATTGGCAGGAGAAAGTCCTGGAGTCATTTACCAGCGACGACGGACTTGCCTAACCCCCGCGGACCTGCAACGTCAGTGGCGGGTCGCGTCCCAGATGCGGCGGAGGGCTTCGTCTTCCATGCCGTGGATGCACTTGGCGTAGACGCGCAGGAGAACGGCCAGGCTGTGCCCGGCCCACTCGGCGACGCGGGCCGGGTCGCTGGCGGTGCGCAGCCAGGTGGAGACGGCGGCGTGGCGCAGCGCGTAGGGCACGTCCAGCAGCGGGGAGGCCGCTTCCTCTGCGGTCAGCGCGGCGGCGCGAGCCTCGTGGAACACCTTGAGGTAGGCCCGGTCCGTCATCAGCCCGCCCCTAGGCCCGATGAAGATTCGCCCGTCGGGTCCGGTGCCGTAGGCCGCCAGGTGCTCGCGGAGCATGGCCACGAGATCAGGGTGGATGGGTACATGCCGGGTGTCGCCGTCCGCCCGGTGTTTGAGCGCGCGGCGCTCGCGTGGCTTGCCGGTGCTGGTCCAGCGGCTCCCGGAGCGGGGTTCGGAGTGAGTCAGCAGCATGTCGCCCCACTCCCCTGGATCCTCGGGCAGGCTGACGAGGTGCTCGCGGCGCAGGTCTACAGCCTCTTCGGGCCGCAGGCCGGCGTAGTACATGCATCCGAAGAACGCTTTCATGCGCCGGCCGCGTTCACTGTTCGCCGCCACGGCCGCGAAGAACCGCCTGGCCTGCTCGGCGTTGATCACCACGCGCGGGTCAACGGTCGTCAGGGTGCGCGGCTTGGTCCACTTCACCGCCTTGAGCGGATTGGCCGGCAGCGCGCCGATCTCGCACGCGTACTCCATCGCGTTGCCGAGCACCATCCGCTTGCGGTTCGCGGTGTTCGCAGCCGCGGGCTTTCCGTCCTTGGTCTGGCTGATCCTGGCCAGCATCCCCCGCGCGAGCGTGGCTCCCGTGCCCCTTTCGGTGAAGGACACCATCGGAACCGTGTTGGCCTCCAGCCAGCGGACCACCGGAGCGAGATATGCAGGCGGCTCCGCGTTGTCCCGGATGCGGGTGCTGTAGGACCAGCGGAGAGCCTCCCGCAGGGCCTCGCGGTCGGGCGGCGCATCCCCGATCAGTAGTGCCTCGGTGGCGTCGGTGAGCGCCTCGGCTATGCCGCGGCGGTGGTTCGGCGACGCGTAAGGCCATTTGGCGGTCACGTAGTCGAGCGTGAACGAGTACCACGTCTGCGTCGGTTCCTGCCGTGCCCATGAGACCGGCAAGCCGGCTGACGTGGAGAATGCTTCGCCTCGCCTTGCGGCCGTCATGAGTTCGGAGCGGAACGCATCGGCTTGAGCGGCGGTGCTGAACCGCTTCTTCCACCGCTGGCGGTTCACTTCCCAGGAGAGCCGGTAGGAGGTAATTACCCGCTGGGCGTTCCTGCGCTTCTCCACGCCGTGGATGCGCACGTCATAGGTGGTCTCGTTCACCGGCTGGCCCTCGATCCGCCGTGCGCCTGATAGTCGCTCAGGTATTCGTCGTCCCAGCCGACCGTGCCCTTGACCAGCCGCCTCACCAGGTCGGCCTCCCACGAGCCGGGTCGGCCTGCGACCAGCGCATCGCTGCTGCCGAGCCGGGCCGCTGCGGTGGCCAGGACGGCGGCGAGCCAGCCGCCGAAGTCGTGCTCGGTTCTTGCGGCCTCGGTGGTCGCCTCAACGGCGGTCGACGTGTACGACTTCTCTCCAGCGCTCACTAGGCACCTGCCTGCTCGAATGGCCGCTCGGTGACCAGCACTTGCGCGGCGAGGATGTCTAGCGCCGAGATGGCTTCGGCCAGGTCAGCGCGGCTGATGCGGCCAGCGGCTTCAGCAGCGAGCCAGCGAGCCAGGTGGTCGGCCGGAGGCCAGATCTGGCACGGGCCGTATGCTCCGCCATTGCAGAATGGGCAGGGCGCCCAGCGGACGGCGCCGATCACGCGGGCGTGGGTCCTCCGCGCGTCTTCATCGATGCGCCCGGCCTGTGTCAGAGTGCCCACTGCGGGGTGCGCTACGCGACTCTGCATGCCTCGAACCACGCGTCCAGGTCGCGCCGGACGATGCGCAGCTCGCCGTTGGGCAGCTTGCTGCAACTGGGAGCCCGACCCTTGGCCCGCCAGTCGTAGAAGGTCGATCGCTCGATCCGCAGCTCGGCGCATACTTCGGCGAGCGTGAGCTTCTCGTCTGGATCCCTGCGCGCCGACGACACGGCTGCTCCGACTGTGACCGGCATGGTGGCGGCCTCCATTGATCCCTGCGGCACAATCCACATCGGATATCCTAACGGTGATGCAGATCACCGTCTAGTGTACACGGCCGCCGGGAACCTTGCGGGCCTCGCGAGCCGGGCGTGGCAAGACAGGACGGCCGACAAGGGGAGCTTGATGGCGCGGCGACGAGAATGGGAAGGCGTCGGCGAGCCGTTGTTCGGTGAGGACTGGTGGCTCGCCGACCAGCGGCTGTTCGCCGATTCCGTTGCCAGGCGCGCACCGCGCCGCCCGCGACGGGCCGCTACGCTGCGGAAGCAAGCCAGCGCGTCGCCGCAGGGCTACGTCCAGGGCGTGTTGCAGTGGTTCGAAGACGAACCGGGAGCTGCCGATGAACCACTACGGGGAGATAGCCCAGCACCACTGGGCGAAGTGGCTCCCACACCAGAACGCGGCGATCGAGGATCCGGACAGCTTCTTCTCGGACCTTGGGAACCGGGCCTCGGACAAGATCGCGGAGCTGGCGGGTCAGTTCGCGGGCGACAGCCCGCCGGGCGAGGAGTACCTGGACCGGGTGGGCAGGCTCGGCCAGGCCCGCCGCCAAGCCGAGGAGATCGTGCTGGCGGAGATGATCTTGCTCGAACCGGAGCCGGAAGCGGCCGAGGACGACCAGGAGAATCCGGAGGACTAGCCTCCTTTCGCCCGGGCGGGCAGGAGGACCTCGCTCCATCGGGTGCGGTTAGCCGGATCCGGGCCAACCTCGCGGCACTGGACGTGCTTCGTGCGTTGCAGCGCGAAAGCCGCCCCGCCACCAGTGCTGAGCAAGCGGTGCTCGCCCGATGGTCGGGCTGGGGCGCGGTCCCTGAGGTATTCGACAACGACGGCCACGAGTACGCCTGGGCGCGCGAGCAACTTACCGAACTGCTGTCCCCGGCTGAGCTCGCCGCCGCGCGGCGCACTACTCTCAACGCCCACTACACCGACGCTGCGCTCGTGCAGGCGATCTGGGATTGCGCGCTCAAGCTTGGCTTCGGCGGCGGCCGGGTGCTTGAGCCGGGCTCCGGCTCGGGGAACTTCATCGCGTTCGCACCCGATGGTGCGCAGGTAACGGGCATCGAGCTGGACCCGGTGACCGCGGGCATCGCGGCGGCCCTGCATCCGAGCGCCGAGATCCGCGCCGAATCGTTCGCCGCCTCGCGCGACGACGACGCGACGTACGACTTGGCGATCGGCAATGTGCCGTTCGGGAAAGCCGTGCTGCTCGACAAGCGACACAACCCCAGCAAGCAAGCCATTCACAATCATTTCATTGTCAAATCGCTGCGCTTGACCCGCCCCGGCGGCCTGGTGATGCTCCTGACCTCCCGTTACACGATGGACGCGCGCAACCCGTCCGCGCGCCGGGAGATCGCCGCCCTCGCTGACCTGGTGGCTGCGATCCGCCTGCCCAGCGGGGCGCACCAGCGGGCGGCCGGCACGGGGGTGGTGACCGACCTGCTGATCCTGCGTCGCCGCGAGGCCGGCCGCGAGCCAGAGCCCACGGCATGGGAACAGGCCAGGCTTGTCCCGCTGGACGGTGCTCAGGTGCCGGTCAACGAGTATTTCCTGCACCATCCCGAGCACGTCCTCGGCGACCTCGCCGCCGTGCACGGCGCATACCGCGCCGACGACCTGGTCGTCCGCCCGGTCGGCACCGACCTGGCCGCCGCGCTCGCCCGCGCCCTGGATAGCGTCGTGGCCACGGCGCGATCACGCGGGCTCACCTGGACCCCGGCGGCGCCTGCGGTCGCCTCGCGGGACCGCGAGCCCGCTGCCCGTTCCCAAGAGCCGGACGGGTACCTGCTCGCCCGCGACGACGGCACGTTCGCCCGCATCGAACGCGGAACCGAGGTGCCTCACGAGGTATCCCGCTCCCAGGCCGCAGAACTGCGACACCTGCTCCTGCTGCGCGACACCGCCCGCGGGTTGCTTGACGCCGAGGCCGCGGCACGCGACGACGCCCCGCAGATCGAGGAGCTACGGGCAGCGCTGAACCGCCATTACGACGCCTACCTGCGGACCTACGGGCCGCTCAACCGGTACACGCTCCGCCGCACCGGCCGCACCAACCCGGTCACCGGGGAGCCGGTCATGGCACGCATCGAGCCAATGCGGGGCGGCTTCCGCGATGACCCGTTCGCCCCACTCGTGAATGCCCTTGAAGAATTCGAGCCCGTCGGCCAGCGGGCCGCCAAGTCCGCCATCTTCCGCGAGCGCGTCGTCGCGCCCCGGACCCCGCGCCTAGGCGCCGACACACCCGCCGACGCGCTGGCGATCTGCCTTGACACCTGCGGCGAGGTCAGCCTCCCCGAGATCGCCCGCCTGCTCGGCACGACTGAGGACGAGGCGCGCGCCCAGCTCGGCACGCTCGTCTTCGATGAGCCGTACTCCGGGCGACTGGTTCCGGCCGCCGAATACCTTTCAGGGAACGTCCGGGACAAGCTGCGCATCGCCGAGCAGGCGGTTGCCGACGATCCCCGGTTCGCCGCCAACGTGACTGAGCTGCGCAAGGTCATCCCGCGTAACCTGACTCCCGGCGAGATCGACGCGCGGCTCGGCGCTGCATGGATCGGCGCCGATCATGTCGAGCAGTTCCTGCGCGAGATACTCGACGATCCGCGTCTGCGAGTGGAGCGCCCCGGCGGGCAGGTATGGGCTGTTCGCGGCAACAGCCATTCGGTGCTCGCCGCCTCGACGTGGGGCACGCCGCGTTACTCAGCGCCCGCGCTCGCCCAGGCCGTCCTCGAGCAGCGCAGGATCGAGGTCCGCGACACCATCGAGACGCCCGAGGGAGAGCGCACTATTCTCAACGTCGATGCCACCCTCGCCGCCCAGGAGAAGGCCGCTGCCTTGGCGGAGCGGTTCTCCGAGTGGGCGTGGGAAGACCCGGATCGGGCGCGCGGGCTGGCCCGCACCTACAACGAGCGGCTGAACAACCTGGTGCTGCGCAGCTACGACGACGTCGGCTTGTCCCTGCCGGGCCTGGCGGTGACCTTTCGGCCCCGGCCGCACCAAGTCGCCGCCGTCGCCCGGATGATCCACGAGCCCTCGGTGCTGCTTGCTCACGAAGTCGGGGCAGGAAAAACCGCCGAAATGATCATGGGAGTAACCGAGCTACGACGGCTCGGCCTGATCCGCAAGCCAGCCGTCGTGGTGCCGAACCATATGATCGAGCAATTTGCGCGCGAATGGCTCCAGACGTACCCCCGCGCCCACATCTTGGTCGCCCATCGCGAGGATCTTCAGGGCGACAGCCGGCGCCGCTTCGTTGCGCGCTGCGCGACCGGCAACTGGGACGGCATCGTCATGTCTCGGTCCGCATTCGAGCGCATCCCGCTGTCCGCCGGTGAGCAGCGCGCCTACCTGGACCGCGAACTTGGCCAGATGCGCGAGTGGATCGCCGCGGCCAAGAAGGGCGACGGGCTCACTGTCAAGCGCCTGGAAGGCGCGTTGCTGCGCGCCGAGGAACGGCTGAAGGCCAAGCTCGACTCCGCGAAGGATCCGGGCATTACGTTTGAGGCCACTGGGATTGACTACTTGGCAATTGACGAAGGACATGGGTATAAAAACCTAAGAACCCCATCAAACATATCAGATGCGGCAATCGATGGGTCCATGCGTGCGTCTGACCTCTATATGAAGATCGATTATCTGCGGCGGCGCAACGGCAAGCGGGTCGTCACCTTCGCGACCGCGACGCCGATCGCCAATTCGGTCACAGAGGCCTACGTAATGCAGCGCTACCTGCGCCCTGACCTGCTCGAAGACGCGGGCATCGCGGTGTTCGACTCCTGGGCGGCCACGTTCGGGCAGGTCGTCACGCAGATCGAGCTGGCCCCGGAAGGTGGCGACAACTTCCGGATGAAGTCTCGGTTCGCTAAATTCGCGAACACCCCTGAGATGCTTCGCATGCTGCACGTGGCCGCCGACATCAAGACCGCCGAAGACCTCGATCTCCCGGTCCCGGCGATCGCCGAGCGTGCGGACGGCCAGCGCGTGCCCGAGATCGTGACGGTCGAACCATCTGACGCGCTGCTGGAGTACGTCGCCGAGCTCGGCGACCGCGCCGACAAGGTGCGCACCCGAGCCGTCGGCCCCGGGGAAGACAACATGCTGAAGATCAGCGGCGATGGTCGCCGGGCCGCCCTTGATCTGCGTCTCGTCGGGCTCGACCAGGAGACGCCCGGCAAGACGGCGGTCGCGGCGGAGCGGATCGCCGCGATCTGGCGTGATCACCATGACCACGAGTACCGCACACCCGACGGCATCCCGTACCCGGTACGCGGGTCGCTTCAGCTTGTGTTCTGCGACCTTGGCACGCCCGGGCCCGGCTGGAGCGTCTACGAGGATCTGCGCGATCGGTTGGTGCGCCGCGGCCTGCCCCGCGAGTCCGTCCGGTTCATCCACGAGGCCAAGACCGACCGGGACAAGGCACAGCTCTTCGCCGCCTGTCGCGCCGGGCGCGTGGCTGTCCTGGTCGGCTCCACCGAGAAGATGGGCGTCGGCACGAACGTTCAGGACCGCGCCGTCGCCCTGCACCACCTCGACGCGCCATGGCGGCCAGCCGACGTCGCCCAGCGCGAAGGCCGGATCATCCGCCAGGGCAACCTGAACCCGGAGGTCCAGATCCTGCGCTACTGCACGGCGATGAGCTTCGACGGCTACTCATGGCAGACCCTCGAACGCAAGGCCAGGTTCATCGCCCAGGTGATGCACGGCCGCCTCGACTCCCGCGAGATCGGCGACATCGGCGACACCGCGCTATCGTTCAGCGAGGTCAAGGCCCTTGCCACCGGCAATCCACTGCTGATGGACAAGGCCGAAGCCGATGCCACCCTGGCCCGACTGCAGCGCGCAGAACGCGCCCACCACCGCAGCCAGGACGCGCTGGAACACGCTGTCGCCCATCACGAGGACAGCATCCGGCGCCTGACCCGCGAGGTGGCCGACATCGACATCGCGATCGGCCGCCGTCAGGACACTCGGGGCGACAAATTCACGATGACCGTGCGAGACCGTCTGCACGACAAGCGCGCCGCCGCGGGCCAGCAGTTGAAGGCCGTGCTGGAAGCCGAGGTTGGCGCGCTGGACGGGGTGCGGCACCGTGGGGTGCATCCAGGTTCCCTGGGCGGCTTCCCGCTCGTCGCCCTGGTCGAGCGGTCCATGGGCAAGACGACCGTGACCATCAACCTCGACGGCGTCCCAGGCGGCACGCTCCAGCTATCGGCAGACGACCTGCGTGCCGCCGATCCCGCTGGACTTATCGCCCGGCTGGAGAACCGCCTCCACCGCCTTGAGGTCCGCAGGCAGGAAACTCTGGACAACATCGAGCGCGCGCGTCGCGAAATCGACCACGCCCGCGAGAACCTCGGCCAGCCCTTCCCCCAGGCCACGCAGCTCGCGGACGCCCGCGAACGCGCCCGGCAAATCGACAAGCAACTCGAAAAGATGGTCGCTGAACGCCAGGCCGAGCAGACCACACCGGATCAAGAACCCAGGCGGGCTCCAGAGGACCGTGGTCATGATGCCGGGACCGGTCAGGAGCCCCGTCATGTGGCAGCGGCTCAGCCAAGCCAGCGTGAGGCCACCGCGGTCGCAGATGTCAGCCAGTCGCAGGCTGCGGACTGGCGGGACGAGGTGATCCAATCAGGCGCAGATGGCTGGATGCCCAGGCCCATCAGGCCCTTCGAGGCCTCAATATTCCGATCGCCAGAGCACGGCGGCCCGGAGATCGGCAGCTAGCTCCGCCACCACACCATCGCCTCTCTGGGAGGGTCCAGCGAAAGTCACCTGACCTGCGGAAACGCTCAGTCTTTGATCTTGCCGCACCTCATGTTCCCATGATCAGTACCCCAAGGATAGCCAGGACTGTGAGCCAGCCTGAGACGGTGCGGCCAGGTTCGTCCTTGTCCGGTCACGCATCTGGCCCGGACGTTAGCCTGGCGAGATGGTCGATTGGGGCGGCAAGGTTGCGACATGGTTTTTCAGTGCCGCCGCCGTGAGCGCCGCGCTTGCTGGGTACTTCGCCACGACTGCCAGGCAGCCACTGCATGGCATGATGCGCATGGTCGTAACCGCCTTGGTAGTCATCGCCGTAGTGTCCTTCCTGATCGCGTTGGCCACTGGCCTGCGAGCCGCTTGGGTGGCATGGCGTAACCGGAAGGAGGCGAAGGGGCGCCGACCGGACCCTGCTAAGCCCAGCGTCTCCTATGAGGGGATCACGCTGGAACTGGCAGACGACCCCAAGTGGGATCTTTGGCGGGGGAAGGCCTGGATCGCCGACGTCCAGGTCAGGGTGACGAACAACACGACGCCCGGCCGGGTGATCACCCTCATGAGTCCTCACCTGGAGAGTGACCCGGGTCCTTTCTGGGCAGAGCGGCCCCGGCTGGCTCCCGATGAGGTCAAGGCCCTCTTCGAGGAGACTCTGAGCCGCAGCCCGCTGAACCCCCACATGGGTGTCAAGCCCGGCGAGTCCAGGGTCATCCGTGTCGTGTCCAATGTGTTCCTGCCCTATCCGGCACACGAGGGCAAGCCGTATTGCGAGTTCGTCGTGACGGATGCCGGAGGCAAGATCTACACACGCCGGGTCACCGCCCTGGACTCGCCGGGCAGCAGTCACAAGCCCGCGTTGATGCGGCTTCGCAACCTGGCGATGGAAGGCCGGGGCCTGCGGGAGCAGATTCATGGCCAGAACGAAAGCGATGGCACGTCGCCTGATCCTGATCAGGGCCTTCGATTTGAATCTTGGATCAACCGGGCAGGCGGCGCACTCAAGCTGTGGCCCGATTTGCAGGCGCAGTTCCAGGCAGGTCGCGCGGCCGTCACGGACAGCGATCCTGCCTGGGTTGCTCAGCGTATGGAACTGCTGGAAGAGATGCTGCGAGCCCTGGACGGGCGTCGGCGCCGAGATGCACAACGCGCGCCGCTGCCAAGCGCTAGTAATCCGGTTGCCACGTCTCAGCAGCGGTCCACGTTCGCACATGTCCGCCGCCTTCTTGACGAGGGCCGCTCACTACAAGGAGCGCTAGACCGCGCACCGCCGCCAACCGTGCCACCCGGCCTGCCTGACCGTGTTGAGGGGTGGGAGATGATGGTCCGTGCTGGCCTTGAATCCAGGCCGGACCTGTGCGCCCGGTTCGAGGCTGCGCAGTTCGTGGGAACACGGAGCGCGCCAGATGACTTATCTAACCGGCTGAAGGCACGCCTGGGGGTGCTAGAAGCGATCGAGCAGGAACTGATAGAGGCAGGTGACTAAGACTGATGCCCTTGAACCGCAGCGAGGCACTTGAGGATCGCCACGAGGATCACCACGAGGGAAAGAACCCGGCTGCCGTCGCGCTCGGCAGGCTGGGCGGCCTCAAGGGCGGTCCTGCGCGGGCGGAGAAGCTGAGTCCGGAGCGGCGGTTCGAGATCGCCAGGAAGGCCGCGCGGGCACGCTGGAAGACGGCGGCGCCTCACCGTTCGGTGACGTAGGTTCCCCAGCCCGGCACGACCTCGGCCAGGCCCTCGTCAACGAGCAACCTGAGTGCCTTCGCTGCCGTCGTCCGCGCTATCCCGTACTCCTGCACGAGGCCCGCGATCGACGGCAGCCGCTGCCTCGGTGCCAGCTCGCCGGACTCGATGCGCTCGCGCAGGATCGCGGCCACCTGCGCTCGCGCCCATGCTGCTCGATGCCACCGTCCGGCGCGGCTTCGCCGTCGATGTCTGCGTGATGGACCAGGGCTACGACGCAGAGGTCATCTACGACGAGACCGAGAGCCGCCATATCCGCCCGGTCGTGCCGCTGCGCAAGACGCCCGCCGTGAAGGTCGGCAAGCACAAGCCGCCCACGTGCGACCACGGCGAGTGGACCTTCGCCGGCTCGGATGCGAAGCGCGGCGCGTCCAAGTGGCGCCGCCCTACAGGTGAGTGCGCCCCCGCGTCGGTGTGGGTCAAGGCAAGCCGGCTGCACACCCTGAT